>Ga0316205_10003708_pt1 | contig 14122 bp, 15 predicted proteins | sample 3monthpyrite_MG_FD_204941 | JGI IMG/M metagenome (GOLD analysis project Ga0316205, IMG submission 204941) | Microbial mat bacterial communities from mineral coupon in-situ incubated in ocean water Damariscotta River, Maine, United States -... | ecosystem: Environmental > Aquatic > Marine >... | reverse complement strand
ATGGTGCCAGATTAGGTGATAACGCCAAAGCTGCCTTGATAACACGAGGCCTTCATGAAATGAAACGGATGGGCACAATGATGGGCGCTCACCCGGATACATTTTCCGGATTAACAGGTATGGGTGATTTGATTGTGACTTGCACTTCAGAACATAGTCGAAATCGTTTTGTTGGCCAACAGATTGGAAAAGGTGATAAGCTAGATGATATTATCAAGAGTATGAATATGGTGGCTGAAGGTATTAAAACCACAAAATCAGTATATGATTGGGCGCAAAAAAATCAAGTGGAGATGCCCATCACTGAAGCCGTTTATCACGTATTGTTTGATGGAATAGACCCCCGAGAAGCTCTGCAGCGATTAATGAATCGTGACCCTAAAAACGAAATCATCATCTAGGATCCAAAAATTATTGAGAGTTGATATGAGTGAAGAGTTGAATTTTTATCTGCAACACACAGGTAATATGCCATTGAGTGACTTGACCAAGCAGGATCTGAAAAACCTGATTGCAACGGGTGAAAGTTCTTTTCTGGAGTTCAAGCACAAGGTTGCATCCCCGGAAAAAATTGCTCGAGAAATTGCAGCTTTTGCTAATGCCAAAGGTGGAATAATTTTGATAGGTGTTGCCGACAATGGTGAATTAGTAGGCACCGAGAGCTATATGGAAGAAGAATTTTGGTTAAATCAAGCGACAGATTTATGCGTTCCGAAGGCTAAAATTCACATGGAATTACTCAACATTGGTAATAAAGATGTAATCATTGTTGAAGTACCGGAATCCGAATTGAAACCTTTGTATGTGAAAGGGAAAACGAGTCGAAAAGTTTTTGTCCGTCAGGATGATGAAAGCCAATTAGCTTCTGAGGATTTAATTGAAGTAATGAAAAAAATGTCTGACGACGAAGGGGTCACTTTTGAATTTGGCGAAAACGAACGCCTTCTATTTCGATTCCTTAACGAGTACAGCGAAATAACTGTAGAAAGATTTAGTATTATCATAAACACAACAACTTATACCGCCGCAAAAATTCTTGTGAATTTAGTGAGCATGGGTGTGCTTGACTTGTTTGAACATGACGGTGTTGCTCACTACACATTTTCCAAGAAAAGTGTGTAATTTAAAAATCATTTTGAGCAATGCGATGAATCTTCACATATATTTTCTCTGTAGATTAAAAATGTGCAGATACTTCTGAGACCCCAAGCTGACAAATAGGTATTGAAATGAATCAAGACGAAAATTTAGATGACGTAATTTCTTCTCTTTTGGATGACTTCATAGACGCAGAATCCACAGAAGAAGAAGTGCATGAATTATCAGGGGAACCGGTTGGTTTAACAGAGAGAGCTGCAAGGCAAGTGACAAAAATAAAAGCGAACAACAAGGAACATGAAAACCTGTATTTGAGAGTTGCTGTAGAAGGAGGCGGATGTTCAGGCCTGAGCTATAAGCTGGGTCTTGATCACCGTACAGAAGAAGATTTGATTTTCGAGAATTTTGGAGTTGAGCTGATCGTCGATTCGAAACATCTTATGTACTTAGAGGGCATACAAATTGATTACCCGGATGGCCTTGACGCCCGAGGGTTTACTTTCGACAACCCAAATGCTGCGGATAACTGCGGTTGTGGGACTAGCTTTTCGATTTAGTTTAGCGAAAAATAAACGCATCAAGGGTTCTAAACCGATGACGCGTTGTACAAGACTCAAATCTGGAAAAACCAAACAACCCTACGACAAACTCGGGCACATAAAACTTCTAAGTTCATGTGCGGCTCTAGTTTTTAAATTAACCTAGATTCGTTCCTTCGATTCGGGTTTAGCGATCAATCTCACCCCTCGTTTAAATGTAATGTAATGCCATATCCACTCAGCAAAAACACGAAATCTATTACGGAAACCTATCAAAAAGAAAATGTGGATCACTCCCCAAAGCATCCAGGCAAAAAACCCGGTTACTTTTAACCCTCTAACATCAGCCACAGCTTTGGCTCTGCCTATAGTTGCCATCGTGCCTTTGTCTACATATTTAAAGGATTCACGAGGGTTATTTTTTAATTCATTTTTTAAGAGTTTCCCCAAAAACCGCCCCTGTTGCATGGCCACAGGAGCAACGCCAATAAGCGGCTTCATGTCTTTATCCAAAGCATGAGCAGCATCCCCAATTACAAAAATATTAGAGTGATCAGGAATCGACAAATCAGCATTAACTTTGATGCGCCCAATTCGGTCCTTCTCAGCTTCAATTTTATTTGTGAGAAGCGTACCTGATACACCAGCTGCCCAGATTACATTTGGCGTTTCTATAAAATGGTTTTTTAGCTGCACACCTTTTTCTGTGATTTCCTGAACAGGTGAATTTAAAATCACCTGCACCCCCATTTTGGTCAACGTTTCCAGTGCATTTTGTGAAAGATTTTCCGAAAAACCATTTAACACTCCACCAGCCGCTTCAACTAAATAAACAGTTGTTTCATTTTTATGAAAATTGCGATACTCACGCATCATATTCCGTTTGGCAATTTCTGCAATGGAACCAGCCATCTCCACACCGGTAGGGCCGCCGCCAATAACTACAAAAGTTAGAAATGGTTTTCGATCTTCTAGTTCCGGAGTTTTTTCTGCCTTTTCAAGCGATAATAAAATTCGCTCTCGAATGCGTAATGCATCGTCAAGAGATTTTAGACCCGGCGCTTTTGATTCCCACTCATCATTCCCGAAATAATTGTACTGAGCTCCTGTCGCGATGACTAAATAATCAAAAGGAATCACATCACCTTCTGCAAGCTGAACTATCTGATCTTCTTTGTTCACAGATACAACTTTACCAAGAATCACACGCACATTTTTCTGGCTCGAAAATACTGAACGAATTGGAACGGCGATATCTCCGGGAGAAAGGGCAGCGGTTGCAACCTGATAAAGTAAAGGCTGAAAAAGGTGATGATTGGACTTGTCGATGATGGTAATTTCGTAGTCGGTATTTGCCAGCGATTTGGTCACATTCATTCCACCAAATCCACCTCCTATTACAACTAATTTTTTTGGCATAAAGTGGCTACTCTTTATTTTTTAATTTCTGATTAATTTCGATGTCATCTTCATCGCTAAGTTGTTGAAATTCTTCCAGATCAATTTTAGGCTTTTCTTCTTCTTTATAACGCCCGGCTCTAAATCTTCTTTCCATGATTTGTTGGATGGTTTCAACAAGCTCAAGCAACTGACGCTTTTTTTTATGTTTAAGGGATCGCACAAAGCGCGAAAAACCGAAACTCCCGGCAAGGAATATTCCGGCTACTACAAGCATTACGCCGGCTTCGTTACCGGCAACTTCAAAAATTACAGCAGAAATCATCATGAACGCACCTAGGCTAAAAGCGATCGGTGGCAAATAAAGTTTATTCAAGGACTTTATGTTCCTTTTCAAGGTTAATTTAACCGCACCTTTTTTCTCGCTAAGTTCTAACTCAGGTGATCTCGTAATGGTAAATAATTTTGCAGGGAACGATGGTTTTGCTTTCCAATAAATATTACCCTTTCGCCGGGTAATAGTGCCAACAGTATTAAAATGATATTCAAGTTGAGCTCGAATTTCATTTAACAGGCTGCCGTCAATAGTTCCGTTTGCGTACCCTAAAATCTCAACTTCCGAAGCACTGTTATTATCAATCATAACAGGTTCATCAATTTGAACCCCTTCATACTCAAGAAGAGCCTCCTGAATGAAATGCCGTTTCACTTTTAATGAGTCACCAATTTCGAAGATAGGTTCCGTTTCATCAAGATATTGTGAAGACACTTTATTAGGTGATTGCTCATGAAACTTCTGCAATATGGAAGCTCTTCGGATAATATCCTTGATCTCGTCGTTTGTTAACTGCCCCATAGTAATGCCCAATTTCTTAGTTTAGTTTGGCCTGCGCTTCGGTGATTAAAGTAGAAATTTCATCTGTCGATATTTCCTCTTTGTTGTTGCAATATTGGCACACGATTTCCTGTGTCTCACCTTTTAATTCTTTCAAATCGTTTATGCTCAATAATGATAGTGCATCCAGGAAACGCTCGCGTGAACAGCGGCAAAAAAAGTCGACCGGCAGACGGCTTAATTCTTTCACTTTAATTGGAGAAACCGACTTTTCCATAATTGTGTCGATGTACTGACCATCTTCTAATAATTGATCGATTGGTGGAAACGAAGCCAGACGTTCTTGCAACATATCAATTTGTCCTTCTGATGCATTTGGCAAACGTTGCAGCAACAGCCCGCCAGATTGAGTTAGATTCCCATTTTCATCAAAACCAACATCCAACAAAATTGCCGACGGAATTTGCTCTGACTGGACTAAATAGTAAGCCACATCTGCGGTAACATCTCCGGTTAGAATTTCGATGGAACTTGTTCGGGGTACAGCTTCGTCATATAGGGTTTTTGTGAATGTAAAAACACCCACGCCAATACCATCACCAAGAGTAACATCTGCCTTTGAATAATCAATATCTGCATCCGGATTTCCAACATAACCGCGCACTTCACCTGTGCTATTTGCTTCAGCAATAACACAACCAAGCGGGCCATTTCCATCCATCCTAAGTTGCACGCGTTCTTCCTTTTTTAATTCGGATGCAAGCAGCATAGTTGCGGTCATTGCTTTGCCTAAAATAACTTTAGCAAGCAAAGATAACTCGTGGCGCTCAGCGGCCTCTCTTACTACATCGGTAGTTTTTACCACGGAGATTTTAAAATTTCCATCAGTAGTAATTCCCTTGATAATTCGATCTTTAAATTGAAATTCTTCAATATTCATTAATGAAACCTCTATACATAAAAAAATCCCGCGAGGTGTTCTCCTTGCGGGATTAAAGATAAGGATTTTATTCCAATTTATCGGTTATCAAGCCGGTACATCTCACCAAGGCGTCCTGAAATTTTACTGGCAGATGTATACATATTTTTCAACTTACCAACTTCAGCAATTCGCTTTTCGGCCAATTCATTTGAGGCTCTGTGCGAGGGCATATTATGCTCCTCAGAGTAATTTAGTACGTTTAACGTGGTATCGTAAATTTTTTCTGTTTTATTGAGAGCCTGCTGTCTATTATATCCTTCCAGTTCACTCGAAATATTGATAATTCCGCCAGCGTTAATCACATAATCCGGTGCATAAATAATACCACGATCCATTAGTTCTTGTCCATGAATATCTTCTACATCTAAAATATTATTTGCCCCACCAGCAATGATATTGCATTTAAATTGATCCATCGTGTCATCATTCACAACACCACCTAAAGCACATGGAGCAAAAATGTCTACATCCAATCCATAAATTTCATTTGGTTCAACAAAATGCGCGCCAATTTTACTTGCTAAGGTTTTAGCTTTTTCGGAATAGATATCAGATACATAAACGATTGCGCCTTCTTTTGATACGTGCTCTGCAAAATGCGAGGCTACATTACCGGCACCTTGAACAGCGATTTTCTTTCCATGCAAAGAGTCGGATCCATAAGCTTTTTTTGCAGCTGCTTTTGCTCCCATATATACGCCAAAAGCCGTAACTGGCGATGGATTACCACTACCACCCAGAGATTCTGATATACCTGTTACGAACTTGGTTTCAGAATAAATCCACTCCATATTTTGAACATTCATGCCTACATCTTCAGCAGTAATGTATCTTCCGCCTAATGAATCCACAAAACGACCAAAAGACCTAAAAAGAGATTCGGTTTTATCCGTGTGTGGGTCGCCAATAATAACCGCTTTACCGCCGCCTAAATTCAAACCGGAAATAGCCGCTTTGTAGGTCATTCCTCTGGAAAGGCGAAGAACATCACGAAGAGCTTCTTGCTCATTTTTGTACATCCACATTCTGGTTCCACCTAAAGCCGGACCTAATGTAGTATTGTGGATTGCAATAATTGCCTTTAAGCCGGTGTCGGGATTTGAACAAACTACCACTTGTTCGTGCCCCATATTTTCAAGGGCTCCAAAAATGCTCAACTCAGTCTCAACTTGTTTGGATAATTCTTTTTCTGCAGATGGAAATTTAATCATGGTTACTAAAAGTTTTTATTGCTTGGAACCGCTTCCAAAATTCTCGCTTTTCGGTAAAAAAACCTAGTTAAAAGTTAAAGTGATAATTTCCTAAAAAGAAGTGTCTGGGATAATAATTCAATTCAATAACATCAATAAAAAAAGGGAAACTTTTTTGGCGTTAGGAATCGTTAAAGGCGTTGCAGAAAGTTGTTTGCAAAAGTGTATTTTAAAGAATTCGACATACCGAAGAATTCGTCTTCGGTTTGGTGTCTCGGTTTGGTCGCCGGCTCGCCTCTTATGTATAAAAGTAAAAATAAAGGAAAATTAAACCATGTCATTCCGCTGGGTATACGCGCAGCCGGAACCAGAAGAACGTGTGTCCGAAATAAAGCAGGCACTCGGAGTTCCGGATATCATAGCCAACTTGTTGGCTATCCGTGGCATAAAAACATATGAAGATGCAAAATCTTTTTTCAGACCTACGATAGATCTTTTATTCGATCCCTTTTTAATGAGGGATATGAATGAGGGTGCTGAGCGTTTAGCTTTGGCAATCCGTAAGAGTGAAAAAGTACTCGTATATGGTGATTACGATGTAGATGGAACTACAGCGACAGCATCAGTTTATATGTTTTTGCAAGAATTTGGTGTGGATGCAGAATACTATATTCCGCATCGCTTTAAGGAGGGCTACGGCATAAATCCGGAAGGCATACAGTATGCAGAAAGTATAGATGCCAAGCTGATAGTGTCAGTGGATTGCGGTATTACGGCTATCGAAGAAGCAAAAGAAATAAAAGCTAAGGGAATGGACCTGATTATTTGTGATCACCACACAGTAGGTGATGCAATTCCTGATGCAGTGGCGGTACTAGATCCCAAGCGGCCGGATTGTGATTATCCTTTCGATGGATTGTCTGGTGCCGGCGTAGGTTTTAAGTTGATTCAGGGTACACTAAAAAAGCTTGGTTTACCGGATTCTATAGCCTATAAATTCCTCGATTTAATAGCAATATCTATCGCTTCAGATATCGTCCCAATCATAAGTGAGAATAGAATATTGATGCGGGCAGGTCTGCAAATGCTGCAAAATAATCCACGAGTTGGCATTAAAGCTCTTATGGAGTTAATAAGAATGCCCATGGAGGATATATCGACATCTAAAATTGTTTTCTCCATTGGTCCCAGAATAAATGCTGCCGGTAGAATGGGTGATGCTTCCACCTCGGTTAAGTTGATGATTGCTGATACTTATAATGAGGCAAAGTCACTTTCTAAGGAGTTAGAGTCTATCAATCTTCGCCGAAGAGACAAAGACACCAAAACGATGGAAGAAGCATTGGCGCAAATTGATGAAGAGTTGGATATCGAGGATGTATCCACCTTTGTGTTGTACAAAAAGGATTGGCACCTTGGTGTAATTGGGATCGTGGCCTCACGGTTAGTAGATATGTTTCATCGGCCGGCTATCATGTTAAGTAACGTTGAAGGCAAGTTGAAAGGCTCGGCAAGGAGTATTCGTGGCTTTAACATTTACGACGCAATGAAAGAATGTGAGGATCTTCTGGAGCAGTTTGGAGGTCATGAATTCGCAGCCGGACTTACTTTGGACGAAAAAAATCTTTCAGAATTTAGGCGCCGCATGAATCAGATTGCTTTTAATGGCTTATCGGGAGCTGCATTTGAACCAGAAATTATGGTGGATGCCGTTCTTGAACTTTCAGACATCGACATGAAATTCTGGAAACTACTGGCACAGTTTAAACCGTTTGGCCCATCAAATCTTCGACCCATTTTTGCAAGTAAAAATGTGAAAGTTGTTGGGATACCAACTGTTGTTGGTAACGGACACTTGAAGATGCGAATCAAACAAGGGAATTCCGGAATTTTTGATACTATCGGTTTTAATATGCACGAATATCTTCCTAAAGTTAGAGATGGGCAGCATTTCAATATTGCGTATGTATTGGAAGAAAACCTCTGGAATGGCCGGCGAACATTACAAATGAGACTGAAAGATATCGACGTTTCAGCCGTCGTAGAAAAATAAATAATTTATTGTATCTGGATATGAAAGACGGTATTTTTTCCGTCCTCAAAAAGGGACTGTAGCTCAGTTGGTAGAGCAACGGACTGAAAATCCGTGTGTCGGCGGTTCAATTCCGCCCGGTCCCACTTTTTCAAAGCCTTGTATAGCAATTACTTAACGCTGTGCAAGGCTTTTTTGTTACATTTGAATTTGAGCGTGGGGACAGGTGGGGGACAGTTAATGAGGTAATTTATCATTAACGTTGGTGATTTTGATATTCGCACTTCTATCAAAGTAATACTGCTTCGATTCCCCATTTACTAGACGGATAGTTACTAAATCGATAAAGAAGTGCCTTTGTCCGGTATGAATAGGTATAGTCTCGACTATCGACCAATCTACTCCAGATTTCCCATGTAAAGGTTCAAGATAACGAGCATAATCATTTGGAATACCAAGTGGAAGTACTCGTTCCTTGAAAGCTGTATCTAGCGTTAGTCCATCACCCTCAAAGTCCAGTGCAGTCTCATCATTTCTGTCTCTGGACCGTTCAAGAATCCTCTCAATGGCACTTTTCTTTGGTTTCTTTTTCCAGTAGCTAAGCATCACTTCCCCAACTTATTCTTCTCAGGTCTTAGCTCCGAAATCAAGTAGTACTCTAAAGCATAGGCCAGATACCACTCTTTTGGATCAAGTGCTAAAGTGATCACAGAATCAAGATATTTGTATCGATCTGTCGGTTCATAAAGGCTGACTCCATTCTTGTCGGTTGGTGTTGTAGAGTGCTTCTTCCAGACTCGCCCAAGTCTTCTACCTAAACCAGCGCCTTTATAGATACCATCTCCCTTACTAGCACCCACTCCTATGTAAACTACTTCCTGATCTGTGTTTAAGAAGGCATAGACTCCTTGCTTAGCCTGATTCGGTATTTCACCCTTAAACCGCCAGGGTGTTGACCAACCAACATCTTTGGTAGATTTTGCGTGTTGTTCGAGAAATGTACTAGTGGCATTATTAAGGGATTCAATAGTCTTACTCATAGTTTCTGATTATTCGTTGGAAGCGCTCCAGTTCTCCATATCTTTGATAAAACTTAGAATTAAGAAACTCATTACCCCTGTCATTCTCAAAGTAGAACTCAGTAAGCCATTCAAGTTTAAAAGCGGCGAATGGTGCTACTGCCCTTTGTTTTCCTGTTTGCTCATGTAGTACAATAGGTACTTTTTTTAAGATATGAGCGGCGAGTCGAGCTAAAATTAACGGAACGAAACCCGCCCAAGTCGGCATAAAATGTTTCTTAAGCATTTTTCATGTTTAACTTTCCAAACTATTTTCTAATGATAGGGCTCCTATTCTACACCCAAAAGTCATTATTGTTAGCAATATCAATTCGATAAATGGCCACCAAATGCCATTAATTAATGTAGCTAGCATTGCGATTGGAACTACACCAATCCCCATTAGGAATAATCCAATAAAAACAGCTGTTCCTCCCCAAATTGCCATTGTAAGAAGTAATCCTACCATCCAAAGCGTAGCGCCAAACACATAAGAAGCAATAAATAGAGCAACACTAGATGCCTCCCTAGTTTTTTTGGGAATAGCTAATGGGAGAAGAATAAAAACAACAATGACAAAGGAAAACCATGTCAAGACCGAGAACCAAGGTAAAAGCTTCGCACTTGCCCAAGCCATTCCATCAATAAAAAAACTGATTATTAACAGTCCGATGATGATAAAAGCACCCACTTGAAAAAAGCCCCAAAAATTAGATAGTTTCTCTTTTATGCTCATGATTTTGACTACTTGCCTAACGTCCCAGCGTTTAAGTGGCGAAGGGTTTTCGGTTTTTGTGAAAGTAACAGAATTAATCAGTTAGCTGAAAGTTAGAAAAGCGGAGCCAAATCCCGAGTCAGCCTTGAAACACTTGTTGTGCCAACTATTCATGCTTTTGCTTGTATCCATTCTCGACGAATTCTTGGAATATTTTACTTTTTCTAAGTTCTTCAAACTCTTCATGAGTCTGAATTCTATCAAAATTCTTATAGCCAGACAAAATTGCTTTTTCCATGTAATCTACTGCTTTAGGAAAGTCATTAACTTTTGAATAGTTATTAGACAGTCCTATCAGAATTATTTTATTATCAGGTTGCAATTCATTAGCTAGCAACAATTTTTCTATCGCGTCATGAAAATTTCCTGTTTTGTATTTTTCAAGAGCTGTTTGGAACAATGTTTTGGCTTCACCTTTTAGAGCCTTGTGAATTTTTTTCTTTTTGCCAGCGGTTAAAAACCTGTCAGATCTTAGACCTATAAAAAGCATGATAGTACTAAGACCAACTTGAGAAGATGCTGTTGAAGGTACATTTCCTTCGTAAAACAAATGTATAAACCACAACCAAATAATAAATAGCATAAATGAAGAGAGAAGTGCTTTCCAAGTTTTAATTTGGCTTTTTACAAGTTTACCCGAAATAAAAGCACCAATTAAGTAAAATATTCCAGCAATTATTAGTGTACCGAGCATATCAAAACCTCCAGAAATATTAAAAACAATAGCCTCATCAAATCCTCTCTTTTTCCCTTAAATCTCCTAAAACTTTTTCTAGAGCTTCTGGGTCATCACTTTTCCAAATCATAATCAAAGCTCTAATCTCATTTGGAATTGTTCTGGCTGACAAGAATGCGGGTATTACGAGAAATACTATTATCAATAGAATTGCAAAAATATTTCTCACTTCATAAACAAAGAAAAGCCAATACAAAAGAACAATAACAAAGCTTAAGAAAACTAATCCAGCAAGAACTTTAAAAGTGTATTTAACTTTAATTGATCTGTTGTCTTTTTGTCCCATTGGAATGAATTTAGGAAGTTGGCATAACGACCCAGCATTAAGCATAGAGTCTTTTCAAAGAAGCTGTAGAATTTATCACTTATAGTCAACAGTGGTAAAGTGGTGGAAATTCCTAACTCTTCTCTGTGAAAAAAACAAAAACTGATTAGCCTAACTGCAGAAATATATTTCTAAAAGAACTTTTAGCAGAATTCCGCCACTTGGCCACTTTTACATTTAGACCAAATCTTGTACTTTATATCGCTTTAGATATAAGAAAAATATTTAGTTATACGGGTTTCAAGATGAGAAGGCTCTTACTATTTGGGGTGATCCTGGTATTTGGCTGCCAGGAACCAACTAAGATTGAATTGGATAATGATAATGATCCGAATGGATCCTCCTACATTCCTGAAGTACCTACAGACGCTACCGCTGAAATTGTGAACTCCAGTATTATAATTAGTTGGGCTGATAATAGTGAAGCTGAAACTGGATTTAGAATTGAAAGAAGTATTAATGGGGAGGATTTTATATCGGTTGGAACGGTGAATACCGATGTTCAAACATTCGAAGATGAACCTGACTCACTAGCATTCAATTCAGTTACTTATCGTGTATTTGCTTATTCAGATGCAGGAGATTCTGAACCTGCCATAACTAATCCATTGAATGGAAAATATGAGGTATCAGTAGATGTAATCGGTGGCGGAGTTATTAATAATAGCGAAGGTCAATTTTCTACTTCGGTGACTTTCGACTCCACCATTCAACTTTCAGCTACTGCATTGTCTGGATGGGAGTTTGATCGATGGACAAATGGACAAGAAGAGATTGAGAATAACCCACTTGAAATTAGAGTAACTGGCAGAACGAGTTATGATGCCGTCTTTAAACGATTGTATGATTTTGAGACCGCAGTTATTGGTAATGGCCGAATTAGAGAAACCCTGATACTAAGTAAGAATACCTATTCTGATGGGTCATTGGTATCACTCGAGGCTATAGCAGATTCAGGTTGGGCATTTACAAATTGGTCAGGTGATCTATCAGGAAATTCAAATCCCACGGAGATTAGCATAGATCAATCGAAAAACGTAACAGCTAATTTTACTCAACTTGAATACACCTTAAGTACCGAAACAACTGGGGGTGGAACCATTGAAAGTAACATAGTCTCAGGTGAATTTTTAAATGAAGGGTATGCATTCAATTCTGTATTACAGTTAACAGTTACTCCCGATACTGGTTGGGTATTTAGCCATTGGGAGGGAGATTTATCTGGAAGCGAATTACAGAAAATTGTGCAGCTCATAGAAGATAAAACCATAACCGCAGTGTTTTCTGAAACGGTTACTGATCTTGAAACAATTATAGATGGACAAGGGAATGTGACAGAGCGAGTTATCAATGAAAAAGTAAGTAGTTTCATTACAGATTCTTCCATTGAGCTTACAGCAAGCCCTGATCTAGGATGGGAATTTAGTCATTGGACAGGCGGGGCTACTGGAAATGAAAATCCTATCGTCATTCGGTTATCAGAGCCAACTACTATAACAGCCGTTTTCTCTCAACTGCCATTTACGTTAGATACAACGATTACAGGACAAGGAACAATTAGTGTTGCATTAGAAAGCGGAACCGTTGAAAGTGGTTTGTACTCTCCTAATAGTGAACTTACCCTAACTGCTACCCCAGCTTCAGGTTGGATATTCAGTAATTGGTCCGGTGATTTAAGTGGAACAGAGACTCAGAAAGTAATTCAAATGAATGGTAATAAGGACATTACCGCTGTCTTCACCCAGCAAATAAATGATCTGGAAATAATCGTTGAAGGAACAGGCACAGTAAATGAGCAGGTCATAACCGCAAAAACCTCTAGTTATACTAATGGAGCGCTAATTGAACTTACTGCTGATCCGGGTGATGGATGGAGATTTGTTGAATGGTCTGGGGATATAACAGGCACAGATAATCCATCTCAGATACTAGTTGATGGAGATAAAACAGTCATAGCTACGTTTGAGCCTGATTTTTTTACACTAAATGATACTTTTTCTGGCCAAGGTACCATAAATGTTACCGTGGCAAATGGACAAGAAGAAAGCGGAAGCTTCCAAGCCGGAAGTGAGCTAACATTGGAAGCAATTCCTTCGGACAGTTCATGGTATTTTGATAGATGGGAAGGAGACCTATCGAGTACCAATAACCCAGCAACTTTCATCATTGAGGATCATTCTAGTGTTCAGGCAGTGTTCAGAAATGAAGTCACTGATATAGATGGGAATGTATATTCTGTCGTCCGCATTGGCAACCAAACATGGATGGCTGAAAATTTGAGAGTGACAAAATATCGAAACGGGGATCTATTAATACTTGACACAAATGCTGGTACGAATGAAGATAGTTATGCTTATCCAAACTTAGATCCAAATTTCGTTGCAGTCCATGGCTTCAAATATGAGAGAAAAATTCACTTCCCCTCGTTACGGAGTTCCACTCCGTAATGCTAACATGGAGCTCTGCTCCAATTATAAAGTGCCATAAAGTATTTTGTAAGGAACACTCATTCAATGAAGTCTAACCCATTAAAAAAAGTTATGGGAAGAAACAGGTTTAAATTTCATGAAGAACATTATCCATACTTTATTACACATTCTGTGGTGGGAGGGGTATCCATCTTTGACGATCCATTGATTGCAAAGATCGTATTGGATTCAATGAAGTTTATGAACACAGAATTCAAGGTAAAGATCTATGCGTATGTAATCATGCATCATCATGTACATCTGATTGTAGAAGCAGAAGATATCGTAGATAAAATCAGAAAATTTAAATCCTATACCGCCCGAAGGATTTTAGACTCCTTAAAGGAGCGAAACCGGTCTATTATTCAACATAGAATAAAACAAGCTCGAGTGACTCAAAAAGTGGAATCACAGTATCAACTTTGGCAGGAAGGATCACACCCTATTCAAATAGATAGCGATAAAAAGATGGAGTCTTGTATAGAATATATTCACTATAATCCTGTTAACGCAGGTTTTGTAGAAAAGCCTGAATGCTGGTGTCATTCTTCTGTAAGAGCCTACTTAGGAACGAAGACTAATGAGTTTTGCAGCGTTTATTGATCGGAAAATAATTAATGGCCAACATTGGAAGGAATGGGAGCAGAGCTCCCTTTGATGTCCCGCAGCAGAGCTACGGAACTAGG
>Ga0316205_10003706_pt1 | contig 14130 bp, 16 predicted proteins | sample 3monthpyrite_MG_FD_204941 | JGI IMG/M metagenome (GOLD analysis project Ga0316205, IMG submission 204941) | Microbial mat bacterial communities from mineral coupon in-situ incubated in ocean water Damariscotta River, Maine, United States -... | ecosystem: Environmental > Aquatic > Marine >... | reverse complement strand
TAAATAGCTTTTTCATTTAAACGGCAAACTTGCTTAAAATTATAATTAAAAACTAAAAAGATCTAAGGGAAAATCCGTGAATGGTAGTTGAGGTTTTGAATTTGAAGTTTTATGCACGCCTAACGTTTATGTATAAGAATAGTTGCGGGTTAGCGTGCGAGGATTTTCCGAAGGAAAATCAGATGTAGCAAACACGCAACTACCTTTGTTTAAGCACTAAACCGCAATTATTTTTATATGGTGTTGTGCAACGTTTTTATTTTTCAGTTATGTTGTTTTTTATATTCGGGTTTAAACTTTTCAAATACTTTGCAAACTCAAATTTGTCTTTCGGTGAAATTATCATCTCCTCAAATTTTCCATATTTAATTTCAATTCGGTCAAAAGATGCTGCTGGTGATGAAATAATGTTGTTCGATTTTGTTATTTCCTTAATTTCATCGATTTCAATTGGTTTGTATGTGAAAAATCCACATCTAATCTTAAGTTTCTTTTCCTCAACTGTATATTCCGTTTTGAAGAACATATGAGTTATAAATCCGAAGATTATTATCAAAAATAAACTTATCAAAGTCAAATTCAGACTGATTCCACTTTTAATCAGATTAAGGATTGGTGGACTGAAAAAGACTATGAATACGATAGTCAAAAGTCCGTAAGAAACTTTGGAAGAATATTTTTTAGTCATATTTTCTCTCTTGTTCAGGTTTTTCTATAAATGTTGCACAACGTTGTTGTGTATGATTAGTTGCGTGGTTAAGCACCTAATTTAGCAAATAAACCACAGATAGAATATTCCGCAGGAATGATCGTAAGACGGCAGTGACCAAGCAATTAATTATACACGGTGTTGTAGGTAGTTTTAATTTCAGAATCCATTATTTTCCTTTTTTTTCGAAAATGTTACAGTGTTTGATAAATTAACTTTTAAATTACCGTCGTTATCGAGTTCATATTTCTCAGTTTTAAAAGTAACTCTTAACATTACTTTATTGCCAATCCATACTAAATCGAAAGGTTCTTTTTTTAAATTTTTAAAATTTGTTGGTTTTCCTAAAATTTTTAAAAAGTTTGCCGTAACATTTTGAAAGTCATCCAGGGCTTTATTCTGTGTTTTTTTTGGTGAATTTGAAGCGTTTGATTGGTACCGTTTAAGTAAAATAATTATTTCTAGTTTTTTGTCAGAGTTATTAAAACCTAAGAATAGTTTATGGAAATCAACATAAAATAAGTTCTTAAGATTATTTATTAAAGGGTCATAATCATATAAAGAACTTGAATCATTTGAACCCAATTTTGTTAAATTTCCGAATGCTGAAATTTGAGCATCAAATTTTATATTTTTGTATCCGTATTTGTGATCAAGTAAACGGATGTTTTTTTGTGCGCTATTTGATTCAATATTTCCAAAGATTAATTTGTTTTCATCAACAGTATAAGGCCCAAGTTTAGAAATTGCGGATTGTCCTAATAACAAAGGAGAATTTTGTTCATGCATAATCGATGCTCGAATATTTTTAAGAATAATGCCACCAATATTAATTGTTTTTAGATTGATTTGTGTTCCTTCAACAATGTCTCCATTAGCAATTCGATAATTAACATTTCCGACAAAATCATTTTTTGTTAAAAGGCCTTGTTTAATTAAAAATTTAGCTTCTGTAATTGATAAAGAAACATCTGTTGCTCCAGTATCAAAAATGAAATTCATAGGAATACCATTAACTTTACAAGGTATTTGCAGAATCCCATTGATTTTTTTCATTTCTATCGTTACTTGTGAAAAAATACTTAAAGAGAAAAAGAAAACGGAATATCTAAGGAGTAATTTAATTTTCATATTATTTTATAAACTTCTTAATGAGTTCGATTTTTAATTAACTACAACGTTTTTGTGTAAGCGTCAGTAACGGGAAAGTGCGCGAGTACTTTCCACTGACGCCATCAAGTTAATAAAAAGGCGAGAATTTTCGGTAGAAAATTCCGCCGTTATTGCGTTTACACGGTGTTGGCAATAGTATTTTTTCTGATTATTTCATATAGTTTTTCTGAGTCAGAGTCTACAATTTCACTCAAGTCAAATTCAATACTATTTCCGTAAACAGTTTTTAGAATCAGTTTTTTATTTATCAATTCAGATGATGTGATTTCTTTGAATTTTACATTTTTTCCTAAAAATGATTTAATTCGGATAACAGCTCCTTTATTATTCCATTGAATATAGTTTTTATACCAAAACATTCTACTTAAAAAAAGTACTTGAAGTAAAAATCCAATTCCACTTATTCGTTTATTTACTATGGGATTTTCAAACGGAATAAATTCAAATATCCCGACCAGTAAGAAAATTATTGATAAAATTAAAATTGAGATTAAAAACCAATTCTTACTTAAATTGTCAAAATGTATTTTTTTCATTTGCGTTCAGTTTATATTATTGCCAACGGTCTCGTATAAGAATAGTTGCGGGTTTACGTGCGAGGATTTTCCGTAGGAAAATCAGACGTAGTAAACTTGCAACGACCTTTGGTTAAGCCCAAAATTGAGCAATTATTTTTATACATTGTTGTGCAACGTTTTTTTTAATTCAATCGCATCCGTAAATTTTTCACGAAACTTATTTTCAATTTCTATATTTTTCGTTTTAAAAATTGTTGCTGTTCCATCAAAACTTATGATTTCAATTTCACTTTGTTTGTTCAGAAATTCATTCGGCTTATTCCAAATGTCAGAGTTTAAGTCCGCATAAGGCAATTCCAATTTTTTTAGTTTTGGAATGTCATTTTTAAATCCGCAAAACACACACCAAGTAAAATCAATTCTACGGTTTTTTATGATTTCCAAAAGTTCAATTCCGTTAAAAGTTATTTTGTCAGATTCAAAATTTAGTTTCTCAATTCCGCCTTTTTGGCCATAATCTAAAATCCGATAATCTTGATTTGTTAATAACCAATTTAGTTCAGAAAACTCCTTTTCAAACGGTTCTATTATTTCATACAATTCAGTGTGAAATTCAACTTGTTTTGTGTTTTCTAATATCAATGTCATCGTTTTCCTCAAATGTTGCACAACGGTTAGTATATGAAAAGTAGGCGATTTCGAAGCCCTAAACTTTCGGTTAACCACAAACTTTGATACGAGCCAAAAGCCTTGAATTTACTACTGTTCCGCCTATTTTTTATATACATTGTTATGCCTTCGCCTTTTTTATTCCGTCAACCAATTTAGTGCTTCTTGTGTAATTCCATTATACCAATCTACTTCGTTTTCAGTTGAGTTTGCCAATTCATTTGAACGCTCGAAAAAACGTTGAACGTGTCTTGGTTCTGGGACGTAACTTGCGTTGTAAGAGTCCTGAACCATTTTTATAAAAACACTCAAAGGCAAAGGAACAATGGTTGAAGTTCCGCCATAATATTGAATGTTCATTTTATGCAAAGCGTAAAAATGTGCTTTACAAGCATCATTAATGTTTGGGGCAATAAATAAACAATATGCTGGTTTTTCCGTTTCTTTCTTGAATTTAGCAAGGTGTCTTGTAACTGGTTCACCTTCCGTTTCATATTGCCTTTGTCCTCCTTGCATAGTTACTTCAACCGTTAAACCAAAGTCGTCATAATCGCAAACAATATCCGCCATATTACCTTGTGCGGTTGACATTGGATTACCAAAATCATCAAATTTTAGATTTGCTTTTATATTTCCACCGTCCAACATTGTCATTGCTCGCCAAGTATTCCATTCCAACATTAATGGATTGTCGTAAAGTGAATTGGCAATTATTTGGTCAAAGGTTGTACTGATTTCTTCAAATTGTCGGTAGTCTTTTATTGCTGAAACTTGGTCAGTAAGTATTTGTTCTCTTCTGTTGTCTAACTCGTCCGCAAATATGTTTTTAAGGTCTTGTAAAGTAGCTATCGCTGAAATTTCAAGTAACGGAAATTCAGACCTTATTTTTTGTTCGAGCAACTCCCTATTATCAGTTAATAGATTTGGAATTAAAGGATTACCAAGATAAGTAACATACTGTCTTTCGTTATCAACCAATATAGGGTCTCTATCTGTATTTTGAAGAAAGAAATCAACCTCTTCCATCTTTTCTGAAACGATTGAAAGTGACTTGCCAAAATGAGAGATATTTACCAAGCCTGTTGCTCTCAAGTAACGTACACAAGCATCTGCATAGTCTCGCATATTACTTGCTTTAGTCTTAATAAATTTTGGAATGGAAGCATCATTTGTTTGTCGTGTTTTAGTGTTTCCCGAACTTATATCTGCTTCATAAATTTCTCTAATTTCATTATCTAAATATTCGGCACGAAATCTTTTATAATTACCAACATACTGTGCTTTTGCAATTCTAAATTGGTTTATCTTTTCAACTATTGTGTCAAATTCTCTATAATCCACTAACTGTAATCCGAAAATCTTTAATTCATCAAACTTCAATGAGCCAAAATGTCTTACAAGTCGAAATAATTCAAGATATGGTTTGATCCAAAATTCAGCCGAACTTTCAGTCGGTTTATGAAATGGCGAAGGAACTTGAAATTTAAGCAATTGTCTTAAAAATATCTCCTCCTTTCGTTTTGAGCTTATTAGTTCTTCTCCTGCTTGAGTTAGCTGAATTGTTGGCGATAGAATAACGAAGCCAAGAGCTTTTGGTGCTCGATTTATTCTGTCTCTTGCACTAAATGACGGGTCTTTTGCACCCTCGCCATTAAAGAAGTTTTCTTCTTTCAAAAGTTCCATAAATGCAAGTTGTGTGGCTTTGTTCCATTTCTGACCTGCAAAATGAGTGTTCAATAACTCAATTTCGGGAATCATTTTAGAAGGTGTTCTTGGGGAAGTTGTAACAAATATTACTTTACTGTTTATTGACGCCATAAAATATTAAAATGCTAATTCTTTTTTAAATGAAAGTTCGGGGAAACATTTTTTTGCTTCATTACCATAGTTTGAAATTAAAATATGCTTTGCTTCAGATTTAAACCTATTTCTAATATTTACAGCATAAGATTTTCCATATTCATCAACTATCAAATCTTCGTATAGTTTTTCAGTTAATGGTGTTCTTCCAATAACCATTAACGCTTTGCAATTTAATTCACGAAAACTGTCAGCAAGTACTTTATGATTTTTCTCGTTAAACCCGTCTTTATGTTCTATGTTCCCATAGTCTGAAAACACACAATCGTATGGTGGGTCTAAAAACATAAAATCGTCTTCTTTCGCCATTTCGAAAATCCTACTGTAATCAAAATTGTATATTTCAGTATTCGTAAGTAGTTTGTTATGTGCTTTTGTAACTAAAGAAGTATTCAGATTTTTATACCGACCGTAAGGCACATTAAATTCGCCTTTTGAGTTATATCTAATCATACCTGAATAGGCTGTTTTGTTTATGAAGAAATAAAGCAAAGCGTCCGAGTATTTTTTTTCGGTTAAATCATTGAACATTTCTCTTATTTCATAATACAGAGGTTCGTTTTCGTCATTTACTCGTTGGTCTGGTGTTTTGCTTTTGAGTTCTTCAAATTTCCTGCGATTTATCGTGTAAAGTTCTTCAATTTCGGATAGTTCAGTTTTAAGAACTTCAAAATTGTCTTTTACTCCCAAATAAAATGAGATTAGTTTTGAGTTAATGTCATTGATAATTGCTTTTTTAGGCTCCAAATGAAAGAATAAAGCACCACCACCAAAAAAAGGTTCAATGTATTTCCCACTAAACTTTGGAATATGGTTTATCAAATGAGGGATTTCTTTTGATTTTCCTCCTCTATATTTTACAAGTGGTTTCATAATTTGGCAGTTTTTCGTTTATATTCTACAATGCTCTCCGCAACTACATTTAATATTTGTGTTGCTTCATCTTCTTCGGCTATAATATCATAAACTTTGTCTGCCGACCATAAACGAATTAACTCCTTTGAGTCAACTTCAAGTAATTCTGCAAGAACTGGTAATTGTTCTCTTTTAGCTCGTCTGTCTCCCTTTTCAATCTTACAGTATGTTGCCGTGTCTATCTGCAGGGCAGAAGCCAACTGTCGTTGAGGGATTTGTTTGTCCTCTCGAAGTGTCTTTATTTTACTTCCAAATATTTTTGACATAATTAAGTCTTGACATTATTTGGCAAATATAGTTTAATTTTCATTTAATTATTGTATTCGCACGGTTTTTTTTAGGTGAGGCATAACGTTTTTGTATAAGAATAGTTGCGGGTTTGCGTGCGAGGATTTTCCGAAGGAAAATCAGATGTAGCAAACACACAACTACCTTTGTTTTAGCACAAAACCGCAATTATTTTTATACGGTGTTGTAGCCAGTTTTTATTATTTTTCTATTCCGAAATTTGCCCAATTCAGAGTGTTGAAATTTTCATTCCGATAATTAGCTAATTCCGATTTATTAAACATTAATTCTACTTCATTTTCGGTTCGGTCAAAATTCATAATCCAAGGCGAACAAATTCTGTCAGTCAATTCAATTGATTCCGCGATCGAATTATTTTGGTCAGCTATTCTTCCAATAATTTCAATTCGGTATGAGTTTTTCAGTTTCTCATATTTAGAGATTTCAAATCCGTTTTCACAATTCAGAGTTTCGCATATCAAATCCGCAAACTTTTTCCCTTTTTCAAGAGAATTTTGGTTTTCAGTAATTAAAGTTAGTCGAAAGTTCTTCATTTTCTCAAATTGGCTACAACGTTGTTGTATATAGTTTGTTGCGTGTTTTAAGCAACTAATTTAGTAAATAAATACCGACCAAGAAAGTCCGCGAGGACTTTCGTAAGTAGGCTAGAAGCCAGCAATAAATTATATACGGTGTTAGCAAAAGTTTTTTTAATTCACGCATTTATAATTCAGACTTAATTCTTTTGTTAATTGGTTCAATTCATAAATAGCTTCGTCATTTATTCTATTCAAAACATTATTAATTTTCCTTCTTATTTTTTGATATTTTATTTTTTCAGACTTTCTTTTTTTTGGTTCAAGTTTTAAAATATTTTTAATTAAAATTTTAATTTCTTTAGAGTTGTTATTCTTTAAGGTTGATTTAATAAAAGAATCAGCTTTACAAGAACGAGAATAATATAATAAAGTAATTATTGATTCTTTTGTAGAAACTGAATCCGTTTCAGAGTATAAATCAATCAATTTATTTACATATAATTCAGATTCATATCTTGGAAGTATAAATTTCAAACATTCTCCTTGATTTAATAATAAAGAATGTTCTACTATAAATACTTGAAAAGTTGGGTCGCTATAAATATGAAGTCCTGCATCAATAACATTTACTCCTTTTATTGAAAGTTCAAGTAGTCTTTGTAAATATAGTTTAGGAACTAAATCTTTCAAATTGGTTTTTACTAAAACGTCAGCTACTAATTGTAAATCTGAAGGTTCATTACTTATTTCCATTAATAAAATTCCACCATCGAAGTAAAAATAAGGATTATTGTCATTTCTTAATAATTCATCTCGAAGTGGTTGTAGATATTCAGTTTTATTTGAAATTACTTTATTAAAGAATTTATCAAGTTTTGGAAATATTTTCTGCTGTTCCTCTTTGCTCAATTCACTTGGTGTAAAATTGAAAACTGTTTGAACTTCTTCGTGAAATGATTGAGAATATAAAATATTTGACATTGAAAAAAATATCAATCCTATCAGTATGTTTTTCGGTTTCATATATTTTTGCTAACGTGTTTGTGTATGATTAGTGGCGTGTTTAAGCACCTAATTTAGCAAATAAAAACCGAATAGAAAATCCGCGAGGATTTTCGTAAGTAAGCTCGAACTAGCCATTAATTATACACGGTGTTGGCAATCTGGCTTTATTCCAAATGTTGTTGTAATTCCGTTTTATGTTTTAATAATTCCGTTTCTACTTTTGCTACAATTTCTTCTACTTTATCCCATTCTTTATCCAAAACTTTCATTACTTCACTTTCGTCAGCACCAATAAAATCCTCAACATCGAATTTCCAAGTATGAATAAAATGAACAAGCCATTTGTTTCCTCTTGGTTTTTTCGCACCTTCAATATTACTCATTGCTTTCTGAAAAATGTCGTGAATTTCAGGTTCGCCTGGTGAAACAACAGTTTTAAAAACAACTTTTTTCTTACTCCAATAATAGTCAATTTCAAAAAGGAAGTTTTCTTTTAAAGGCCATCCTTTTCCTTTGTTTGGGATTATTTTGTTAAGTTCTGAAGTCAAAAATCGAGCGTAACCTTTGTGTTTTGAACCCATTATCCAACCACTATTTTCAATTTTTTTCACAAAAAACGGATAAAGTTCAGACGCAATATCTGACTTATGTTCAAAAACAAAATCAATGAGTTCACGATGATTTTTATAAATTTTATCTGCAAGTTCGTTTAACTCATCGTTTTTCATAAGCTCTCGTTTTATGGTTGTTAAATAGTCTGATATATATTGGTTAACTCCAGAATTTAAAGAGTTTCCGTGAATTTTTAATATTCGTTCAAATTGTTCAATAATTTCTTGATACGAATAAATTGCATAATATTCCCTTTCCGTTTGGTCTATTGGTAATTCTCCAATTGGTGTTAGATAAACAAAAACCTTTTTTCTTGATTTGAAATTTGAATTTACAATTTCTCTGTATTTGGTAAGTTGGTTTGAATGGTCTTTACTATCAATTTTATTTTCGATACAAATTACTAACGTATCAAAAATTAGTAGTAAATCAATATTTTTCCATTCTCGCCTTAACTCGACATTATTAAAATTCAATTCCTCGATTTCAAATTCATCAAGTTCAGTTGCTATTTCAGACGTTGCGATTCCACGCAAGAATTTAGTCAAAAATAGTTTTCCAAGTCCGTGATTTCCATTTGGGTCAAGTAACCAACCTAAAAAATTAGAATGACGTATTTCAGTTCTTGCAACTCCCAAAATTTGAAAAATATTAGGTGTTTTTAATTGAAGTTCGAGTTTGTCGAAATCAATGTCATTTATCAACTCTCGGTATTTTTCTCTTACGTTAATTTCAGTCACAGGTGTTTTTTTTAGCTTGTTGCCAACGTGTTTGTATATGGTTTGTTGCGTGTTTTAAGCAACTAATTTAGTAAATAATTACCGACCAAGAAAGTCCGCGAGGACTTTCGTAAGTAGGCGAGAAGCCAGCAATAAATTATATACGGTGTTGGGCTTTCGTTTTATTCCAAAAGTTTATTTACTAAGATATAATTATGACTTCCCATATTAGTGTATACGTCTTTTTTGTCAAGAGCTACAGCTTGTTCAATGGCTTTATTTATTAAAGGAATAAAATTTTCAGTTTTCAAAGTAGATTTGCCATATTTATAGCCTAATATATCAGAGAGTATCTCCTCAAGATGTCTTTTACGTTTTGTTATTTTTTCGTTTTTAAATATTTTTTCTAATTCATCAGAAGAATATTCGTTAATATCTTTTATATGTAGTAATAACCATATTTCAAAACATGGATTGCTTAGTGCGATATGAAAGTTTTTTTCTTTTTGACATTTACTAACCCATTTATCAAGAACCCAATTATCTTTATCAATTATCATCCAAAATTCGTCAGAATCTTTGAAGTTATATTCACTTTTTTTAGCCTTTAATTTATTGAATACATGTTTTGGCGCACTATTAGTGTCTGTTTTTTCTCGTTTTAAAGACTCAATATGAAGTGTAAATTCTTTATATCTAAGTTTTTCTTTTAAAGCTTCATAATATTGAGGTTCTGTATTATTTCCTTCGTAAGCCAAAACAAAAACCTTTCCTTGTTCCCGAAATTTGCTAGGTCGTATTAATTCTTCTCTTTCTCTAGGCATAATATTTACATATTAAGGATTGATAGTTTGTGTCTGTTTCCTAACCTAGGAATTGCTTTGAATCTGCCTTGTAGATAGTCTTTCTGTATTTTTTTATCAAACCTAATATCATAGTCTTCCAATGAATATATAGAAGAAGCACCTATTTTATCTTTCACAACAAACCAAATTTCATCTTTTCTTAATAAATTTTGGGTTAGCAAAGATGATTCGTGGCTAGCTAGAATTAATTGGCTATTTACTCCTTCAGATTTATCAAGGAATAAATCAATTAAATCATAGATTAAATTTGGGTGTAAGCTTCTTTCCATTTCATCTATTATGAAAACATTATCTCCCTTAAATAAATCAATTAAGATTGGAATGAAATCCATTATTCTTTGTGTTCCATCTGACTCTTCATTTATATCAAAATAGCTAGTAGAAGATTTTTCTCCATGAATTGTATGTTTTGTCATTAGTTTTCTGACGATTATATCTTCTTTATTTTCCTTAGTGAAAATATATCGAACATTTTGCATAGGATTTTCTACCCAAGCGTTAGTTTTTTCAGTTTTTTCACTTAATAAACTAGATTTAATTTCTTCCTTGATATGAGATGGGATTTTAACCTTGTCAAAATCTATTTCTTCCAGACTTATTCCGTTAATTCCTGTGTCAAAATATTTTAAAAATTCTTGAAATATAGTTGAAAGCTCAGTGTTTTCTTTCAACTCAAATTCAACTCCTTCGACTTTTGATTTGGGATAAAAGACAGTTAATGCATTCTGAAACCAGTCAATCACATTAAGTATGTCGCTTATTTCAGAAACATTATCTTTTACTTTTCGTTGTCTAATTTCAGTTAAAAACAATTGATTATCAGGAGTCCCTTTTGAAATGAAATTTAAAAATTGTTTTTCATTTTCATTTTCATTTTTATTTAATAAAGGAGATAGGTCAAAGTTGGTGGTGTTGGCTCTCTCAAATATTAATGTTTCTTTGACTTTATCAAATTCATATAACCACTCTTCAATAATTTTTTTATTGTTAAATGAAAAACCATAAGCATAAGACTTTCCTTTATGTTTTATTTCATATTCAATTCTTGAAGGTAATTTAACACACTCTTCATGTAAACGAAAGTTTTGAAATTGAATAGGTTTTTCAGTTTGTGTGCCTGATAAAACTAATCTTCGACCAAAATCAATTGCTTTAATCAGATTTGATTTTCCAGATGCATTTGCACCAAAAATAACTCCAGTTTTTAATAAATTAACATCGTTTCTTTTTTCTTTTTTTAGAACATGAAAAGATTTATCACGACCACTTCTTCCAGCAAGCATTGAGAATTTTTGTCGAGTTTTAAATGATAAAAAGTTCTCTATTGAAAATCGAATAAGCATAATTGAATAATTAATTTTTGTCAAATATAGTGAAAAAATCACATTTCAATGTAATTCGGTGTTTTTTTAAATGAAGCCCAACGTTTATGTATAAGAATAGTTGCGGTTTTGTGTGCGAGGATTTTCCGAAGGAAAATCAGACGTAACAAAAGTGCAACGACCTCTGTTTAAGCCTAAAATAGCAATTATTTTTATACTTTGTTGTAGCACGTTTTTATATTTGTATTGTTACTTTATATTTATTTTTCACAGAACATTCGGTTGTGCTGAAACTTTTTGATTTTCTTTTTCCATTAACACAATCTATAATTTCTGAAATTTTATTGTCAGTTAATTCAGTTTTTGAGTCAATTTGATAAATCCGCAATTCCTGTCCTAATCCGAGTTTAATTTTAAATTCAGTTGTTGAGTTTTCTTTAATTCTAAAGTCAGTTTTGAAATGGTCATATCCCACGTAATTTATTTCAATCCAATATTCTCCAGTTGGTAATTCCGTTTTAAAATTTCCGTCAAAGTCTGCTTGTATTTGTTTGCTTAAAGTTTCGGTTTTGGAAATGATTTTAATAGAAACTCCTGAAATCGGATTATCAAGTCTGTCAAAAATCTGACCAATTAATTCAGTTCTTTTTGAGTTCTTTTTTTCAGAAACCTTAAACTCGTTTTTGTCATTTTCGTTTTGAAATGAAAAAGTATATTGAAATCCGTATTCTTTGGTTTTGTCAATATTATTCAGTTCCCAATTTTGCGAAAATAAGTTAAATGAAATTGTAAAAAAGAATAGAATTAATATATGTTTCATCGTTTTCTCAAATGTGCTACAACGTGTTTGTATAAGAATAGTTGCGGGTTTGTATGCGAGGATTTTCCGAAGGAAAATCAGACGTTACAAACACGTAAAGACCTTTGTTTTAGCACTAAACCGCAATTATTTTTATACGGTGTTGCCAGTAGTTTTTTATTCCGTGTTCGTTTTCAAATTCTATTTTCTATACTTTCCATCTAAACCAAGTTTGTAACCTTTTGGATAATACTTTCCGTCCATTCCAAGAAATGAACCTTTGGGATGATACAATCCATCCATTCCAATAAAACTTCCTTCAGAATAGTATTTTCCATCCGTTCCAATGAACGAACCTTTCGGGTAATACTTTCCGTCCATTCCAAGAATAGAGCCTTCTGGATGATACTTTCCATCTACTCCTATAAAACTACCTTCAGGATAATATTTTCCATCCATTCCTAAAATTTTTGCCATATCTTTTACTTTAATTATTATGTAAAAACCATTCGTAAAGTAATGGTTTCATTGATTTTTCTTCTAATGTTTCTTGTTCATAGTTTAGAATAAATTCTCTTGGAATTTCGATTCCGTAATATGTATGTGGTAAACTATCATTTTCTTCATTAAATGGGTCTTCTGCATCTTCAATACGTGCAAAGTCGATTATATTTCCATTTACAGTATTAAAACTATGTGTTATTATTGGGTAATGGAATGAATTTCGAATTACAAATCCTGTGTTGTATGTAAAATTAGAATCTTTAATTGTTGATGCTTTTGCTGAATAATGACATTGATAATGAATATGTTCATATCCAAGTTCTGTTATTCCATTTAAAACTTCATTGCTCGGAACTACTTCATTATAAGAATTTACTGTGCCAATTTCTTGTAGATTATCTCTAACCCATTGGTTAAAATCCTCTTTTTCAAGTCCATAAATTTCAGTATAAAAATCTCCACCTTCGTCAAGGCATAATTCGTAAAAATCGACTTGGTTAATACTCATTTATCTTTTCGGTTTTAATAAATTAGGTTGGTTTTGTCAAATTACTGGCAACGTGTTTGTGTATGATTAGTGGCGTGTTTAAGCACCTAATTTAGCAAATAAAAACCGAATAGAAAATCCGCGAGGATTTTCGTAAGTAGGCGAGAACTAGCCATTAATTATACACGGTGTTGCCACACGTTTTTTTATTCCCAAAATTCATATTTGAAATATCTTGGTACATATCCACGAACGCTTTTTAAAAGTCCGTTTTCGTAATATTTATAATTCAGTTCATATTCATTAATTCGGTCATTCATAAATATTGACTTAATATCTGATTTTATAAGTTGACCTTTTTCGTTAAAACTGTTATTAATTGTTTTATTATCCTCAAACCTTTGTAAATCGGTTTGGTCAGAATATGCTAAAGTATTTGTTATTCCGTTTTCCGTCGTTTTTACTTTTTTTAGTTTTGGCTCTAAATAATAACCGAAAAATCTGCTAACATAAAAGTCTTTTTCATATTCTTTTGTCTTTTCGTAAACTACTATTGAATCTTTTTTCTGCGTTGTTGTTGATTTAAATGGTTTGTAATAGTAATTAGTTTCATAGACAAAACTTCCCAATTTTTTTCTTGATGAAATCAGTTTATTATTTGCTCCATATTTAAATGTTATTGAATCTTTCCCTATGGAATCTATTACTTTAATCAATCGATTTTGAGAGTCGTATTCATAACTATTGATTTTGTCAGTTGATTTGCGATTTCGTGTTTTACGATTGTAAGAAGCGCTATATTCAGTCGAGCGTATTCTTTTTCCATTTCGGTCAAATTCTACAATTTCAAATAAGTCTTTTGGTGAATTTAAATAGACAAATATTTTCTTTACTTGTCGATTTGAATAAATACTATCAGGTTGCCATTTATTTTCAATTTGTCCAAAACTCCAAAATGGAATAGAAATAAATATTATAAAAATTAGTCTGTTCATTCTATGGAATTCGGTTTTTCTCAAATGTGTGGCAACGTGTTTGTATATGGTTTGTTGCGTGTTTTAAGCACCTAATTTAGCAAATAAAAACCGAATAGAAAATCCGCGAGGATTTTCGTAAGTAGGCTAGAACTAGCAATAAATTATATA
>Ga0316205_10003704_pt1 | contig 14139 bp, 13 predicted proteins | sample 3monthpyrite_MG_FD_204941 | JGI IMG/M metagenome (GOLD analysis project Ga0316205, IMG submission 204941) | Microbial mat bacterial communities from mineral coupon in-situ incubated in ocean water Damariscotta River, Maine, United States -... | ecosystem: Environmental > Aquatic > Marine >... | reverse complement strand
TGTGCCCCGCAATGGGGGTGCCCCATCCCTTGATCGTGTAGGCCAGAAAACAAACGGGTTTGTCATCCGTGATGCTTGCGAACGTGTCGGCCATCGTCTCTACGCAATTGCCGCCAAGGTTTTCCATCAAAGCGGCCAGCTCATCATCGCCGCGCGCCTCCAGCAGGGCGGTGACCGGTCCCTGATCGCCCAAATCCTGCATCAGCCTTTCGCGCCACCGGGCACCCCCCTGATAGGTGAGTGCTGCGTATTCCTGGTTCGGACAGGCATCAATCCACGCGCGCAGCGCATCGCCACCGGGTTCTGCAAAGGCGGCGCGCTGCAGAACGCCGTATTTCACCCGAACCACATGCCAGCCAAACGCATCAAAGGTTTTTTCAACCCGCTCAAAAAGCCCTTCGCGCACAATTCCGTCCAGCGATTGGCGGTTATAGTCGATGATCCACCAGCAATTGCGCAGGTCGTTTTTCCAACCCTCCTGCAACGCCTCATAGATGTTGCCCTCGTCCAGTTCCGCATCGCCGACCAGCGCAACCATGCGGCCCATCTGCATGTCGCTGCCCCAGTCCTTGGCCTGGATGAAATCCTGCACCAGCGACGCCAGCGAAGTGATCGCAACGCCAAGGCCCACAGAGCCGGTGGAGAAATCCACATCATCAATATCCTTAGTCCGCGACGGATAGCTTTGCACACCGCCAAACCCGCGGAAGTTTTCCATCCGCGCGCGGTCCATGTTGCCCATCAGATATTGCATCGCATGAAAAACCGGGCTGGCATGGGGTTTGACCGCGACCCGGTCTTCGGGACGCAAGGTGCTGAAATAGAGCGCCGTCATGATCGACACCATCGACGCCGAACTGGCCTGATGTCCACCGACCTTGATCCCATCCGCCTTTGGCCGGATGTGGTTTGCATGGTGAATCATCCAATGCGACAGCCAAAGCAGGCGTTGTTCGACGGTTTTGAGGTGAGTGTTATGCGGTGTCATATCACAGCCTTTCGGGCGCAGATGAACGGGATCGGGTTTGGCCGGGCAGGGCGGTCGCCCTGCGCCAGCCTGCCAGCATCGGGCCCCTCAAGCTGCACCTGACGCTGTGCCGCCACGTCCCACATGGCAACGCCGTTGATCAACCGGTCATAATCCCCGTCAGGATCGCCAAAATGGTCCGGGATCAACATGTGATTGTAGACTGAAAAGCCCTTTACCCCGTCACGCAATGTCGCGTCGAAATACGTAGATTTCCGCAGGTTGGGGCCAATGCTGATAGACGCGTTGATACCGATAGTGTCGTTCATGTGTTGTCCCTGATCACTGGCTTCAGAACGGGAATCAGCCCGCGAGCGCTATGGGTCTTGTAGACATTGCCTGTTCCAAATCGGCCAGAATGTCATCCGCGTCTTCCAGACCAATCGACAGACGCACCAATCCGTCGCTGATGCCGTGATGGGCGCGCTCCTCGGGAGTGTATGTCGAATGTGTCATCGACGCAGGGTGCTGGATCAGTGTTTCCGCATCCCCCAGCGACACGGCCCGCTGTATCAGTGTCAGCCGGTTCATAAAGTTACGGCCCATCTCAATCCCGCCCTTCATTTCAAAGGCGATCATCCCGCCCGGGCGCATCATCTGTTTCCTTGCGATATCTGCTTGGCGGAAACTCGGCAGGCCGGGATAGCTGACATCTGTGACATTCGGCTGATCTGCAAGCCATTGGGCGATTTGCTGTGCGACCTGTGAATGGCGTTCCATCCGCAACGCCAGCGTCTTCAACCCGCGCTGAACAAGAAGCGCAGTCAGCGGAGCCATGACCGCGCCGGTCATGTCTTTCATTCCGAACAGCCGGATGTCTGATACGACCTCGGCCTTGCCTACGACAAGACCCGCCACAAGATCGCCGTGGCCGCCCAGATATTTGGTGGCGGAGTGCACAACCAGATCCGCGCCATGTTCGATCGGGCGGGTCAGGTAGGGGGTGGCATAGGTGTTGTCGACAATCACGGTCGCACCGCCCGCATGGGCAATCTCCGAAACCGAGGCAATATCCACCAGCCGCATGTTTGGGTTCGCGGGTGTTTCGAAATAGACCACGCGGGTCTTGTCGCTGATGGCGTGTTCAAGGTTCTCTGGATTGGTCAGGTCGACATGGGTGACGGTAATGCCGAATTTGGTCAGGCCGTGGCTCATGAAGGAAAACGTGCAGCCATAGAGCGTCCGATCCACGATCAACTCGTCGCCCGGGCTGAGCAGGGTCCAAAGCGTCGAGGTGATCGCGCCCATGCCCGAGGCCAGCGCCAGCCCGGCTTCGGCCCCTTCCAGCGAGGCGATCCTTTTCTCCAGCAGGTCAAGCGTTGGATTGGCAATGCGCGAATAGAAATAGCCCTGCCGCTCTCCCGCAAAGATCTCGCCACCCGCTTCGGCAGTTTCAAACGCAAATGTAGAAGACATGTGGACCGGCGGCGTAAGCGCCCCCTGATTTTCCCTGGGATCATAGCCCAAATGGATTGCGCGGGTCGAAAATCCTTGGTTCATAGCCATTGGGGGCCTCCTTTGTTGAGGCCAATTTAGCGATTTCTGCCCTCGTAAAATTGCCAATATCACCGAAAATATGGACAATATTAGCAGAATCTGCCAATGATCAACGTCATGGATCAAAAAGATCGCCAAATCATTCGCGTTTTGCAAAAGAACGGTCGCATCACCAATCAGGAACTTGCGGACACCGTCAACCTGTCCGCGTCTCCCTGCCTTCGCCGCGTCAGGAACCTTGAGCGCCAGGGTATCATACAAGGCTATGGCGCGCGGGTTGATGCCACCGCCTATGGGTTGCCGGTGACCGCTTTCGTCTCGATCCGGCTGGAACGACATGACGATGACACCGTCAATAAATTCGAATCCGAAGTCGCCCGAATGGAAGAGGTGCTGGACTGCCATGTTATGGCCGGGCAGGCCGATTACCAACTCCGCGTGGTCGTGGAAAGCCTTGAACACTACGAGACTTTCGTGCGCAGGAAGTTGCAGCGGATTGGCGGGTTGGCCTCGATTGATACACGCTTTGCATATGGCACGGTCAAAGACGCCGCAGCATATCCCTTGGTCTGAACCAGCAGGTAAGGGGTCGCAGGGCGCTGTCAGGCAGATTTCTATAGACATCGCATTCGGCGAAAACGCTGCAGCATTTCGGTTCGATGGATGGCGGCTGTACGTACCAAGCCAGACATCAACGCCGCTCATCGCAATGACAGCGGCGTTGACGCGGCTCGGTTCAGGGAAGCGGAACGATAATGTCTTCGCCGTCGGGGCCGGTGCACATTTCGAAACCGTCAGGATCCGTACTGGCGCCACCGCCATATGCGATGCATTCAGATGTGAAGTCCTGGCTTGCGACAACTTCGCCGCCGGTGTGGTCTGGCTCGGCGGAAAGGCGCGCTTGAGCCGCTCTGGGCTTTTGCACCTGGCTGCTGGCTTTCAATTTCAGCTCAGCGGCTTGCGCCGGGGCGCTCATGCCCAAAGACCCTATCGCGACAGACAGGCCCGTGAAGAGTGCGAATGTTAACTTCGGTGTCATCTGATGTCTCCAATCTGTGTGAATTGCGTGTAAATGGGTCGCTCTGACCCCGCGAAAGGTTCAAAATTCGTAGGCATTTGTGGCCGCTGTCAGGGCGTGTGGGGTTGTGTATCATCCGCAGCAAGCCGCACTTTTCTGCCTTGCCTCGATACGAACAGCGCCGCTCCGGGGATGGAACGGCGCTGGTACGCGGCCTGTTGACCTTGTTTGATGTTTTGGCAACCGGTGGGAAAGCCTTCAGGTCGCCGGGCCGTTGCAGGTGCTTTGGCCGTAGTTGTTGGTGACGTTCGTCTCGGACGTTTCGTCATTGTGATCCGCCGCGATCAGGAACTGGACGCTGCTGTGATATTGCGACGGGCCCCATGCGCTGAGCGGGATGGTTTTGCTGCGCAATGTGGCCTGGTTGGGGGCCAGCGCCGGAACCGAGATCGTGCTGTTGCTGTCATTCAGGAAACCAACATAGACATCCGAGGCCGCGGCAATACCGCTGCCGATGTTTTTCACGTAGAAATAGATCTTCTGGTTGCCGCCATTCCACGGGCCGCAATAGCCGGAATTGGGTTGACCCGAGTTGCCACCATGCCAGGGCAGGATAACAAGGTCAGCGACGCCAGCACCATTGGAGAGAGATCCCGATACACCGGCCTGCGGCTGAACCTTTTGGATCATCGACTTGGCACCGCCCGAATTGGCCTTTTTGCGAAGTTCGGCGGCATCCGCAGTAGCGGCACCCGCGATCAGGGCAGTGGCGAGGGCGATCAGTTTGATGTTGTTTGCAATTGAAGTGGTCATTTTCATGCTCCTTTTGAATGTCGTTACAAACGTAGGTCGCGCCTTGGGCTCGAATGGTTCAAAGAAAATTCGGATATGAGAAATCAGCGCCGCAAGACGCAGGTTTTGAAAGCCTTTCCGGGATTGAGGCGACAAAATTTATGGCGTAAATTTAGGGTGTTACGCTCAAGAACGCGCGTGCCACATAACTATGGCACAGATAAAAGTCCTGGCTGTCATCCCGGCCTAACACCCGCCGGATTGCACCAGACCATATCCAAATCGCGCGTCGCGCCCCGCCGGGCCCAGATCGCGCGCCCCGCGTCGCAGGCGGCTTCTGGCCTTGTCCAGCGATCCCCCGCCACTGCGGGCCAATAGGGCCGTCACGATCGGGGCCGCATAGGACGTCCCCGAGCGATAGCCACCACCGCCGCCCTTGGCGACATAAAGATCGACGCCAGGCGCGGCAAATTCGATATGCTTGCCGCTGTTGGCCTTGCGATAGATCCGCCCCGCTGCATCAACCGCTGTCACGGCAATGGTATCCGGAGAGCCCGCCGGATAGCGCAGTTTCGAAGTGCCCTCGTTGCCCGCGGCGGCCACCATGACCATACCTTGCTGCCGGGCGCGTGACAGCACGCTGGCAAAGGCGCGATTGGTGCTGCCGGACATCGACAGGTTCACCAGCCGGACGTTGTTTCTTAACAGCCAGTCCAGCCCGGCGGCCACGTTTTCAAGGCGCGCACCTTCGCGGCCCTTGGTGTTGGCAAAGGCTTCGGCTGCGAAAATCTGCGCGCCAGCGGCAAACCCGGCCAAAGCGCCGCCGCTGGGTGCCCCGCCGATCAACCCGGCCACGGCGGTGCCATGCTCGGACCGTGCCGCACGTTCGCCCTGCGCCAGGACCGAGCTGCGCGACACGCGAACCCCCGCCAGGGCGGGGTGAGATTTGTTCACGGGTCCGTCGATCTGTCCGACGCGCATGGAACGGCGCAGGACACAGACCTGACCCGGATCATCGCCAATCATGGCCCCGGCATAGACACGCGGACCTTCGGCAAACCCGTAGATATGGTGTAAATCGACCTCGGCACTTGGTGCAGCAGCGCCCAGCAGGGAGCGCGCACGTTGCAGGCTCAAATTGCCCGGAAAGCTGAACAGCAACATCGCGCGGCCCATTTGGGGCAGGGACCGGGTGCGCAACAATGTGGCACCCTGACCTTGCAAGGCCGCCGCTGCGGCCTGTGCCTGACCACTGGCAACAAAGACCGCATATTCAGGCGATCCGTCGGGCGCTGGAACGACATCGCGCGGTGCGCGGGTTCGGTTGGGCGCATTGGTGGCGCAGATGGTGATCTTTCCCAGCACGGTGCGCGCGCTGCCGCGGACGTCCCAGACCACGTCAAAGATCCCACCTGCTTTCAGCCCGCGCCGGGGCACGGCCACGCGGATCTGGCGACTGGTCCAGCTTTGCACCGTCATTTTTTGAGGAGACGGGCGAGTCAGCACCAGAACCGTGCCCGTGGGGCGCGCCGAAAATCCGCGACCGGCAATGGTCAGTGACGCCCCCGGCGACACGCAGCCCGATGTCGCGATGCGAAATTCGGCCAGCGATACGCTGGGCCAGAGGAGTATCACGAGAAGGATCAAAAATCGCATGTCTTAGTCTCCCAATTCGGCGCTGTCTACCAGGCGCGTGTTGGATTGCAGACGGTCCAGAGCGGCGGCGCGGCTGTTTTCGTCTCTGGCCACAAGGGTATAGAGACCAAGGGCCGATGGTCCGGCTGCGATTTCCAGATCAAGCGACAACAACAGCGCGCGCAGCTCGCCTTCGGTCGCATCGGCCGAGAAGGCCACCAGCAAGGTCGGGCCATCCGCTGCGTCTGTGCCGCCTCCGGCCATTTCGATAACGGTATCGGGCGCCACGGCGATAAACGCAGTCTGGGCCGCAAAAAGCGCAATCGCGGCAGCAGCGGCATATTTCCACAGCTGAGTGCGCGATTGGGCGACGGGTGCCTGTTGCGGGGCTTCACGGTCAATGTCGCGCATCAGGCGGGCCAGGGCGAATTCGGCTGAGGTCGATTCTGCGGGCGTGGCCTGCATCTCGTTGCGGATGCTGCGCAGGGCCTCAAGTTCGGCCTGAAGCTGGGGGTCGGCGGCAACGGCCGCTTCAACCGCGGCGCGCTCGGTCCCTTCAAGCGTGTCATTGGCCAGAAAGACCAGAAGCGCTTCGGCCTCGTCACGGGGCATTTGAGGAAAATCGGTCATGACGGCACCCGTGTCATTCGCCCCGAAAGGCAGCGCAACAACAGTTTCTTGGCGTGGAAGATGCGGGTTTTGACTGTCCCTTCGGGGGCATCCATCACATCGGCGATCTGGCCATAGGTCATGTCCTCGTAAAACGCCAGTTCCACGACAGACCGGTGATCCGGTTTCAATTCATCCAGACAAAACCGCAGATGCGCGGCCTCCTGGCTGGCGGCCAGACACGCGGTGGCATCGGGCTTGTCGTCCGTCAGGTCAGGCATCTCATCTGTGAGCGTAACCCGTGAGAATTTGCGAAAATGATCCATTGTCTTCCTGTATGCTATCCCGAATACCCAGGTTTGAACTTTGGACCGACCCTCGAACTTAGCTGCCGAGCGCCAGACATCCATAAACACTTCATGGAGTATGTCGTTTGCCTCGACCGGATCGTTCAATTTCGATGCGATAAATCTGAAAACCGGCTTTTCCAGCAGGCGGTAGAAATCGCCAAAGGCGGCTTTGTCGCCGTCGGCCATTTTGCTCAAGAGGTGGGTCAGGGTCGCATTATCACTCACCTTAACACTCCCATTGCCTATTGCGCGGATTGCGACGCCGCCCCGCCATTCGCCCGCCGGATGGGTGAGATTGCAATCTGGCGCCCCGCGCTGTCATAGGCGGTGACGCGCCAGTAAAGCTCGGTGTCGCTGGTCAGCCTGGCAAGGGTGGTCGGGCGCAGTCTTGCGCGGGCCGATCTGACATCCAGCGCCGCCAGCCGGTCCCCGCGTACACCGCCCGCACCGCCGCTAAGGAATTCCAGACGGTAACTTGCCGCCCCCGGAACCGAGCGCCATTTGAATCGGCTTGCAAGGGTCAGGTCGCTGCCGGATCTGGGCGAGATCAGGTCAAGTTCCGGCACCAGGTCACTGCCGGTGACGGAATAGGTGATCACGGGAATAACCTCGTTTGATCCCCGCGGAATGCCGCTTTTGGGAACAAAGCGCAGCCTGTAGGTGCCAATGCGGTCGGTCGGTAAATTGGGGCTTTCAATGATCGTTCTGCGTGATCCTGCCAGCACCTGACGCACCCGCCGGATCGGGCGGAACCCTGACCCTTGGGTTGCAGACGGCCCTGCGACCTCCCATGCGCCTTCCAGAATGCCTTTGCCGTTGGTGGTCAGTTCCAGCCTTGCTGTCAGAGCCTGATTTTGCCCCAGCACCCGGAACGCGCTGTCATCGTCAAACCGCAGCGCAAAGTTGCGGAAGGACAGTGCGCCGCCGCTGCCGGTCTGCAGGCTGACGCTGGCGCTGGCGGTGGGGGCGCTGATCGTGTCGCTAAAGAGACGGCTATACGTCACCGGCCCGGCCTGAGAAATGCGTCTGGCGGTGGTACGGTCCACCCGCAGGCGTTCATTGAAAGTGACAAAGACCACGCCTGTGCCCTGATGCCGGATGGTTCTTGAAATCATGCCGCCCGGCGTGCCGCCAATGCTCAATGTGCCCGTGGGTGAACTGACCGTAACGGTGGTCGGTACACCGGATGTCAGGCTGACCCCCACCCGCCAGCGGATCGTCACCACACTCGCGCCCGCATCGTTTATCCGCACCGTGGCGGGGCTGCTTGTGGCGGATGAGACCGCATAGGCAGCACTTGCCAACAAGCCGCCAACCCCAACGAGCAGGAGCAGAACCGAAAATGTTCTCAGAAGGCGTGTCATCATAGCCTCACCGCAAAATACTGGTCTGCGCCCGAAGGAGCAGACCGATTGAAGCGTCATGTCCCGCACCGCTGGTTTCGGTATAGGGGCCGTCGCTGTAAGCCGCGCTGAGCACCAGTTCTGCCGCCGGATTGAATTGCCAGCTCAGTTCCGTCGAGATGTACCCGCCATCCAGCGCAAAAGGTTCGTCGCTCATCGTGTACCCGGCATTGAGGGCAAACTGCCATTTCCCCGGAACAATGTCATATATGCCGCCGACACCGGCCTCATACCGCCACCACTTGTCAGGGCTTGAGCGCTGATAGGTGACCAGACCTGTCCCATTCAGGGCCAATCGGTCATTCACCGTATAGTCAAAAAACGCCTGGAGATTGTGGCTTTTGGTATCAATATTTGACGGAGACTGATCATTGTCATCAACGTAATCATAGGTCAGCGACCACGACCAGGCATCCGAATATTTCTCAAGCCCCATATAGTAGGTTACGGCGGTGAAATCTTCGATCGGCGTGGCCGGGGGGGACACCAGCCGATCCTGCCAATCCACATATGTCCCAAAGCGCAGAGTGGCGTTTTGCCAGAACCCCTGGCCCTGAACGTCGTAATAGCCATCAAAGGCTACGCGTGAAATCCGGTCTGTGGCCCAGGTTGGCAAACCGCCCTCATTGGTCTTCTGGGTATCCGCATAGAGGCTGAACCCGAATTGATCTGCCGCGTAATCGGCGGTGAACCGAAAGGTCTCACCCCCGGTTGCAATGCCCGGATTGGCGAGACTGTAAAACCCGTAATCCACAATCTCGTAATCCAGCCCGATGGTCAGAATTCTGCTTCCGCCATCATGGCCCAGCACATCAAACTCCAGACGGGTCAGCACCGCCTCGCCGGAGTCCTCGGCAAACACCACACCGCCTGCGTCTTCGTCCCATTCGGTGCGGCCATAAAACGCGCCATAGCGCAGGCGGCCTTGCATCACCGATCCGTCAAACCCCATTGAAAAGCCGTTGCCCGCCCCGGCGATCAAGCCGCCGTTTGGAGTGCCTTTGCCGTCATAGACCTGCGCGGATATCCTGAAATCATTTGCCGCAAAGGGGCGAAAAGCCAGTTGTGCCCCGACCATCCGGTCGTCAGACTCCTGAATGCCGGTGATGTTGTCGACGCCCAAAGCGTCGCTTGAACGCAGGTTGAATGCGCCAAACCGAAACCGCTCATCAGGTGTGTTGAACAGCAACGAAACACCCCGGCGATTTACATCGCCGATCAGCACCGGGTCGTAAGTCAGCGTCTGATGGCCAAGCCGGCCGGTAAAATCAACCGTGCCACCGGTGCGTTTGTATTCCAGGAAATACTGCCCGATATTTACCGGCTTGCCGTTGATCTGATCCTCATCCCGCAGGGTTGCAAGATAATCCGCGCGACCAGTGAACGAATTGTCCACGGTCGTCACCTCGACGGTGCCCGTGCTTGAAGCGATCTCTTCGCTGTCGCCGTTGAGGATGCGCCCGCCGACCTCGTGGGTGGCCTCAACCCCGAGTGTGAGTCCGGCACTGCCGGTTGTCGTGGCATCGCTGGCAGCGCCGACGCTAAAACTGTAGTTCCCGATAATTTCATACCCGGCCCCCTGGAACAGGTAGACGGTGACGGTATGTGCGCCGCTTCCAAGCGGAGCACCCGGGCTGATGACCAACTGACCACCGGCAATCGAGGCAAATTCGGTCACGTCGATATCATCGATTTCTATGGCAACTTCGCCCGTCAGGTTGGTGACGTCCAACGGGATCACCAGGCTGCCACCCTGCGCAAGCTCGCCCAGGTCCTGGGCACGGGCCGAAAGGGCCGTTGCCATCAAAAGGCCCAGCACGAACAGAATATGGAGCAAGCTCGCTGTCGGTCGTCCCTTCAAACCGCGTCCCTCACTTTCAATTCTGATCGTTGAAAATTTGTTGTGGTATCTTGGTGCTGCTGCTGAATTGTTCCAATTTGGACGGCATGCGCAACAATCTGTCAAGTTTCGAGTGACTGCGCGCTGCTGAGTGTCGGAACCTTGCCTGCCGTACCAAAGCAAGATGGCTGCGCCCGAAGCCGTTTTCGGGCGCAGCAAAATGATATATTCAGAACAAGCCATCCCAGACGACGGGCTTAACCTTCGGGGATGTACTGGGGCGTATAGCTGCACTTGTACTGCACCCGGAATTTGACGTTGCCGCCATCGGGGTTGCCGCCGATTTGCTGAAGGATGGCCTGAGGGTTGATGTCCGCCCAGTTGCCGTTTTTGTCAATCTGCTTGGGGCAGACGATGACCGGCGTGGTGCACACGTACCAATCGGTGAATTTGTTGCCGTTGCTTTTCTGCTCACCGGCCTTGGAAAATCCGGCAGCGCAATTTGCGCTGAACTTGGTGGTATAGCCACCGATGCCCGAGGCTCCGGCAGAATTGGTGGTGCGTTTCTTGAGCTTAAGCTCACCCGCCGAGACGCTTTCGGCAAAGCCAGCACCCGTGATCGCCAGACCAAGGGTGAAAATAGTGGCGCAGATGAATTTGGGATTGAGTCTCATGATGTTTCCTTTGCTGAGTTGAAATCATGGACATGGGTCGTGCGAGGACGCCCGACCGTTCAATTCTGGGGCCAATATTTTTGAGGGTGAGACATAACGCGCTGAAACTATGTTGCTTTTACTGAGGTGCGATTGGGTCACGTAAACGCAACAACGCAGATAACGGCGGGTATTTGCCATTGGCCTGGCACGTTTTCCAGCGTTGTCATGGGAAAACCACCGATCTTCGGTTTTGCTCCTGACACCATCATTTTGATTGGGCAGAAATGAAGCTCATCCATTCCCCTCGCAAGCATAGTTTGAACCAACGGGTCACCCGGCGCGACACATCCGCATCACCCAACCTAACAAATGGTGAAGCCCCATGAAACTTTGCCTTCTTATCCCCGCCGCCTGATCGCAGGCAGCGTCACCTTCACCGCCCCGGATATCGCCTTTGGGCAAGGCAATACGGCGAATGGCGAAGAAGAGTATTGTTACTCCTCCGAAAAACCCGGGACCGATTTCGAATGTGAACCTATCGATGAAATCAAAGCCGCCTGCGATCTGATCGATGGGTGGGAGATTGTTGAAGAGTGCATAGCGGTCTGAGGCACCGAGTTGAACTTCCTGAAGCATGTGCTGACGCACCGAAGGCGGGCGATGCTGCTAGTAAGTTTGAGCTTGCAGAATGGTGTCTCCGCAGTGGGTCGGGACTTTGTTCGATCGTTTCAAACCAGACAGTGCAGTGCGATTATCCGCAGACAGCCGCTATGCGACCATCCCAGATTGTCACGTGACCGCAGCTGTCAGGTTGCCAACCCTATCGGTCCCGGTTTTCGCAGCTACAGTCTTGGCTTACGCCTTTGACTGTGGTCGGGACTCGATAGAAACGAAACCCACCCAAGCGGTACATCTCATCCACAAAGCTTTCCCGGTTCCCATCGTTATCCACGGACTCAACAGGTGTTTTCACAAACGCGACCGGATTCCGGTAGGGTTCTCCCTTGTTCAGCCACTCGGCAGTCAGAACCATCTCCACTCCGTCAAGTTCCCAGGTGCCGACATAAGGGCGCTCGGCATAGACAAACTGGAACGTGCCATCTTTACGAATGGACATGTAACCTTCTGCATCGAGAGACAGTTCCCCAGTGTCCAGAGGCTTCAATACCCTGGTCCATAGAACCACGTAGTTTTCTTCTGCATCGCAAAGCTCTTGCCGTTTGATGGGCTCATTCGTTTCAAAGTTCCATTTTTCTTCAAACAACGCGTTCATGATGTCTTCGCGTGTCGTCAGTTGCTCGGATTTTTCCAGATCATATCGATAGGTCTGTTCAATTTCCAATTCCTGCTCTTCGCCGTCGTCTTGCAGGACATTTCGCTCTTCCGACATCAAGGGATCACAGAATGCCAGTGGCAGGGCAGCATTCGAGAGCTCTTGAGCATGGACAGCAATCGGCATCGATATGGCCGCAGACAGGATGGAACAAATAGCTAGAAACTTCATAATTACCCCCAGTAATTAATGTGTAGTGCGCCGTTCAACCTCACAAAGCTCTTACTTTATGGTAGCTTAGTCAACCTCTGAGCGTTTCTGAGGTGTCGAACGCGCAATTGGCTGGGACTTTCCTCAGTGATTGTCAGCACCGTAGGCCCCCTTCACGAAGAGCAAGTAGCGGCGGAGAGTTTGGAGGGCATTGGTGCTCCTGAACATGTCGTATCATCGGTGAAAGGCGCAGAAATTGTTCGCTGATGAACCCTCAAGACATAAGGGGCTTTGATGATGCAAGGGTTGAGAACAATGCATATATCAGCATCTCATAAATCACAAAGATCTGTCCCTGGCTGTGGGTGTTTTGCTGACTGCCGGGATCGGCGAAACTGATCTCAATTGCTACTGGGGGATTGGCCTATGATTCTGATAAATCAATCAAAATTGAGTTTTGATACACTTATAGATAGAGTATAAAAATTGTTATTCACCTTTATGGGGATATCTGGGGTTTGACAGGCTTGATCTGGTACATTTCGGCAAGAAAAACTGGAACGCGGCAAAAGATTATGCAATGATTTTAATATATTAAAAAAAGCACGACTTTGATCAAGGCAGGTTAAACAGGCACTTCAGAAATCTATCGACATACGCTTAGGGGGGTAAGTTGATAGAGATGCAGAAGATCAAATCATTCGCATTCAAAGGCGTGTTAACAGCCTTGTTTTTCGCACATTCAGCTGTTGGCGCTGCCGTAGCCCAAGAGCTCGATTTCGATGGTCTTCAAAGCAAGGCTGCAGCTGGTGACGTTGTTGCTCAGCGGACATTGGGCGAGGCGCTTGTCTATGGGGTCGATGGAATCCCGAAAGATGCACAAGCCGGCAAGACATTGTTGATGCAAGCTGCAAATGGCGGAGATGTGGACGCCAAGACCAAGTTGGGCACACTTCTGATGGATGGCGTCTATCTTGATGCAGATGCAGAAGCAGGTCTCGCGCTTCTTGAGCAAGCCGCTGCTGCAGGCGATATGCGCGCCCAGACCACATTAGGAACTGCCCGGTTGTGGGGGATCAATTCACCAGCCGACTCGGACGCTGCGCGCAGTCTGCTGACGGCTGCCGCCGCGAACGGTAGTACCGAGGCCGCCCGCATTCTCGGGGAAGGGCTGATCGGGGGGTGGGTTCTGGATCGCGATGTCGATGAAGGGGCGCGCTTGTTGGACCAGGCTGTTCAAGACGGGGACACGCAAGCAAAAATCATCCTTGGATCGTATTTACTGAATGGCGACGAACTGCGCCAGGATACAATGCGTGCAACAAAGCTGTTTGAAGAGGCCGCACAAGACGGCAACGGCGAAGGTCTGGAACAGCTTGGCGCATTCTTCATGTGGGAGAAACGGGACCGAAAAAGGGGCGAGATGTATTTGCGTCGCGCCGGCGAGCTAGGTCGTACAAGTGCTTGGGAAACGTTGGCAGAAGGTGCGATGTACGGGTTCCTGGGGAAGGCGAGGGGTGCCAAGTTCAATGAGTTCGCGCAATTGGCACGCGCCCAAAAATCCTCGCGGATCGAAGTGTTGGATGCCCAGCGTCAGATGTGGGGGATCAGTATGCGCGCCAGTGGTCCCAAAACCATTGCCAAGCTCGAGGAAGCAGCCTCGAAGGGCAATAAAGACGCGGCGAAGTTTCTGATCAGCCTGGTCAGAGACGGCAACCGGATGAACGTGCGCAGGCAACCCGGTCGTGCCAGCCGCTATATCGAAAAATACTCTGATCTGCTGACACCCAATGAAACATCGCAATATGAGCTGTCAATTCAGGCAGCCA
>Ga0316205_10003703_pt1 | contig 14147 bp, 12 predicted proteins | sample 3monthpyrite_MG_FD_204941 | JGI IMG/M metagenome (GOLD analysis project Ga0316205, IMG submission 204941) | Microbial mat bacterial communities from mineral coupon in-situ incubated in ocean water Damariscotta River, Maine, United States -... | ecosystem: Environmental > Aquatic > Marine >... | reverse complement strand
ATCTTTCCAAAAGATGAACGTACATGGCTGGAGTTTGTGTCCAAATACCGTAACTTTGACTTGCGTAAAACTAAAGCTAAACTTCACGGTAAAATAGCGAAGGACTTTGAACCAAACTCAATCAACTCTAATTTTTACACTAAGGGACGTCTTACAATACTTGGTATTCGCTTATTCCGGCAAGATGACCCCATTCTAGATGCGATAGATAAAATCGCTCGATACCTCAAACAGCGAGTGCTAGAAGATCCCGAAGTCGATTATATATATGTTAGCGATATTGAAAACGCTGTAGGGGAATCGCAAAGAATTGTCTCAATAGCAATTATGTTTATGTCAAAACTTGGAAATTTCTTCTCTGACATAAATATGAATGCTCATGGAAATCCTTATTGGGTGTCTTTTCATGGTGACAACGGCTATGACGAAATTCTGAGATATGAAGAACTCGATATGCTCTTTGAACAATCATATAAAACACAAATTCCTTGGGATTTTAATATTTTTGATGACAATCCTTTTATAGAAAATAAAGTAAACTACCATCCGACAAAAAAAGAAACCTTCAAACCGAATAGCGCGTTTATCATAATGTCTATCGATCCATCAAAGCCAGAGTTAGAGGATGTTTTAGAAGCAATTAAAGGTGCGTGTATCGCTTTTGATATTAAAGCATATCGGGCTGATGAAATAGAACATCAAGATCGTATTACTAATGTTATTCTCGAAGAGATTAAAACATCTGAGTTCTTAATAGCCGATCTTTCACGTGAAAGACCAAATGTCTATTATGAAATAGGGTATGCGCATGCTCTAAATAAGCAACCTATATTATTTCGAAAACAAGGTACCAAGCTTCATTTTGACTTGTCAGTTCATAATGTTCCAGAGTATCGCAATGTGACTGAACTTAGAGAATTGATTGTCAAAAGGTTCAAAGCTATCCTTGGAAAATCTCCTACAGATATTTAAGAAATATTGGAGGTCAAGACCGTTTTACGATGTTCAAAATTGAATTTGGTCAAAAACAAGGAAAACGTGACATTCTTATGTTGCCGAAGGAAACGAGATATTTTAAGAAAGCTTGACTACTTCTGCCAGTCCACCAGCCTTAATCCCGTTATCCGCGAAAATTCCTTGGTATTATGTGTTACCAAAACCAAATCTTGTGCTTTAGCAATCGATGCGATCATTAAATCGTTTGGGCCTATTATTTTGCCTTGCACCAAAAATCAACTCTGCTTTTACGATGCTACAGAGCACGATTTCGGAAGGAGAAGAGTTACGAAAACTGCTTTCGATTTGAGAGTGACGACCATTGAGCAAGTGAATGCAAACATTGGTATCCAGCAAAAACATTATTTGAATGCATCTTTTAGTTCATATTGTCCTTGTTCGGGACGCTCTAAGGATGGTCCTTGCCACTGACCAAAAATCTCGAAATACTCATCAGGCCACTGATTTTCAACTTCTTTTTTGGCTAGTTCTGCCATGTATTTTGATACAGTCAGGTGCGCACGATCAGCTTTGAGCTTAATTTTTTCCGCAATAGCGTCAGGAATATAAAAATGCAATTGAGCCAATTTTTAGCACCTCTTAAATGTATAGAATGTATTTGCTATATGTGTATTGTTGGACAAATCTTCTTCCCTTGCAAGGCCTAAAATCCTTAAGCAATGTCGCTAACAACCATTCGTGACCGTCAGCGGCTAAAGATGGATTACGCGATTAACTTGAACCATCTTTAACCGCCAAAGCCATAATGCGATTGGTTAATTCATCCAGGGATAACTTGCCGTCACGCTTATACCAATGAGAGGTCCAGGCAATTGCACCATGCAGTAATTGACGTAAATATTCAGGTTCTACAACAATCAAACCGCTCTTTTCAGCCTGGCTCAAAGTGTCTTGCCAGAGAGCAAAATAATTCGCTCGACCCTGCATGATCTGTTGTTGATAGGTGTTTGACAGGGCTCTCCATTCATAGACCAATACGGCTGTTGCATCGGCTGTTTCGCCATGAATGAAGCGCAATTCAATGGCAATCAATACTCTGACTTTGTCATTGATTGTTTTTGCTTCCTCCAGGGCCGTTTTTAGCACTTCATCCATGGTTTTAACCACTTCACTCATAACGCCAAATAGAATTTCATCTTTGTTTTTGAAGTGATGGAAAATGCTTCCGGAGAGAATACCTACTTCTGCAGCCAAATCACGAACGGTAGTGCGATTGTAACCTTTTGCACGGAATAACCTGGCTGCTTCAACCAGAATTCGACCACGAGGGGTAACCGGATCTGATACGCGCCCATCTGCGATCATCTTTTTTAAAACGGCTTCAATCTGCACTTTTTATCCCTCTTATTACTGGTCTTGTGTGAAGAGCACATTGTATGTCACTGGTTATGTCACTGATTATGATTTCATCAATCAACACTTAAACCAACCAAGCACTTGCTTTGTATTGTGATTTATAGTTATCATTATTACAAGTTGATTTTTGTAGGTGATTTACATTAATAACAATCTGAGCAACCTGAAAGTACCAACCAGGAGGAATTATGTCTGACAAAGCCGTTGTTACCTGTTCTATCACAGGGGTGCTCACCGATCCAAAACAGCATCCAGTTCCCGTTACTGCGAAAGAAATGGCCGCCTCAGCCAAGCAAGCCTATGACGCTGGTGCCAGTTGCATGCACATCCATTTTCGACAACAACAAGCGGGCAAGGGGCATCTGATGAGTTGGGATCCAGTTGTTGCATTGGAGATTGCCGATGCTATCAGAGATGCCTGCCCGGATGTGATCCTGAATTTCACTACCGGTACCATAGGTAGAGAACAGCAAGGCCCGATTGATTGTATTCGTGCAGGATTGCCTGAAATAGCCGCCTGCAATGCAGGTAGTTTGAATTATTTAAAAGTAAAATCAAACGGACACTGGGCATGGCCGCCTATGCTGTTTCAAAATCCTGTCGATAAAATTGAAGAAATGTTGGCGGTGATGAAAGAGACGGGGACACGGCCTGAATTCGAATGTTTTGATCTTGGCATTGTGAGGGCAGTGGGTATGTTTCAAGATGTCGGTATGGTTGATAAACTTGATTATAACCTGGTGATGGGAGTTGCGTCAGGTATGCCAGCGGATCCTGAGTTGCTGCCGATCCTACTAAAATATCTCAAACCAGGCAGCCACTGGCAAACCACAGTGATAGGTCGCGAGGAAATATGGCCGGTACATCGCAAAACTGCGGAACTGGGTGGTCATTTACGGACTGGTGTTGAAGATACTTTTTACTTACCTAATGGTGAGAAAACCAGCGGTAATGGCCAGTTAATCGAGGCGTTGGTAAACATTGCAGAGCAGTCTGGGCGTTCTATTGCCTCGCCTTTGGAAGCCCGTAAATTGTTTCTTTAATCCGTCTATAACAGGGTGTTCTTTATGGCCACATTAAAATCGTTAATCGATACTCAATCCAGCGAGTTCAGCAGCAATAAAGAAAGTATGCTCGAAGCTGTTGACGGCTTTCGTGGTATTGAAAATAAAGTCGTTGAAACTGCGTTAGCCGTCAAAGAGCGTTATGCCAAGCGCGGAATGCTTTTACCGTCTGAACGTCTGAATCTGCTACTGGATCAAGGCGCTCCTTTTCTGGAGTTGTCTTCCCTCGCAGGATTTATGCTCTATGATGATAAAGACGGCACTGGCGCCGGGGCAGGGTGCATCGCAGGGATCGGTTATGTTTCTGGAGTTCGTTGTATGGTTGTGGTGGATAATTTTGCCATTAAGGGCGGAACAATTTCACCGAGCGGGCTGGAGAAAAAACTGCGTTTGCAAGAGATTGCCCGAGAAAACAAATTACCGATTATTTCTTTGGCACAAAGCGGCGGCGCTAACTTAACCTATGCTGCTCAACTATTTGTTCAAGGCGGTCGAGGGTTTGCCAATCAGGCCCGATTATCTGCTGCCGGTATTCCTCAAATTACGGTAGTGCATGGTAGTGCGACTGCCGGAGGAGCCTACCAACCAGGTTTATCTGACTATGTGATTATGGTACGACGACAGGCAACCATGTATCTGGCTGGCCCACCTTTATTAAGAGCTGCTACCGGGGAAATTGCCGCTGACGAAGAACTGGGCGGCGCAGAAATGCACACCGCTGAGTCCGGCGTTGGTGATTATCTAGCTGAAAATGATTTAGATAGCATTCGCATCGCCAGAGAAATAATGGCGCAACTGCCGTGGAATGAACAGCTATCTGCAACCACCAGAGCAACATTCAAAGAGCCGTTATATTCTCCTGAAGAGTTAATTGGGGTGGTGCCAAAAGAGTCAAAAAAACCTTACGACAGTCGTGAAATTATCGCTCGAATTGCCGATGGCTCGGAGTTTCTCGACTTCAAACCAGCTTATGACAGTCAAACTGTTTGTGGTCATATTAAAATAGAGGGTCATGCCTGCGGCGTCATCGCCAACAATGGCCCCATCACTTCATCGGGAGCCTGTAAGGCGGCACAGTTTATTCAGCTATGTGAGCAGACCAATATTCCTCTTTTATTTTTACATAATATCACCGGATTTATTGTTGGCACTGATCCCGAACGAAACGGCATTATCAAGCACGGTTCAAAATTAATTCAAGCAGTGGCCAACGCCAAAGTGCCTAAACTAAGCATTAATGTGGGTGGCTCATATGGCGCAGGTAACTACGCCATGTGCGGCCGGGGTTTTGATCCAAGATTTTTATTTTGCTGGCCCAATAGCCGAACTTCCGTTATGGGCGGAGCTCAGGCAGGCATGGTTTTGCGAATTGTTGCCGAAGCAAAAATGAAAAAGGCTGGCCAGGTCGATAAAGCCAAACTCGATGCAATGGAAAAAAATACTTGTGCGATGTTGGAACAACAAACCACGGCGTTGGCAAGCACTGCACGAATGGAGGACGATGGATTGATTGACCCTCGGGATACGCGAAAAATACTTGGCTATTTACTGGATATTTGTCGTGAATCTGAACGAAGAGAATTGCGAGTTAATACCTTTGGCGTTGCTCGATTTTAATTGAAATAGAACTAGCAAAAACAAAGGTAAAATTATGCGCTTAACTCATGAGCACCTGGAACTACGCCGAACAACACAAAATTTTGTTCAAACTGAAATTGATCCTCATGTTGATGAATGGGAACGTGCTGGGATATTTCCAGCCAAAGAACTATTCAAAAAAATGGGCAAGCTTGGTCTATTGGGAATTGCCAAACCAGAAGAATATGGCGGTATGGGACTCGATTACAGTTATCAAATAGTGTTTGCCGAAGAAATGGGCGGGGCGCGTTGTGGCGGTGTTCCTATGGCTGTGGGAGTGCAAACCGATATGGCTACTCCAGCACTTGCAAGGTTTGGCAGCGATGAATTACGGAAAGAATTTCTGGCGCCGGCAATTTCCGGGGATATGGTGGCTGCAATAGGCGTCAGTGAGCCGAGCGCAGGATCCGATGTGGCGGCAATCAAAACAACGGCGGTAAAAAAAGTGGACGATTATGTAATCAACGGCAGTAAAATGTGGATTACTAACTCCACCCAGTCGGACTTTATCTGCCTGTTGGCCAATACATCGGAGGGTCCTGCTCACAGCAATAAATCATTAATCGTTGTACCGAGTAATACGCCTGGTATCAGTTTTTCGGAGAAGCTCGATAAATTGGGTATGCGCAGTTCCGATACCGCACAAATATTTTTCGATAATGTTCGTGTACCGCAACGCTATTGTATCGGTCAAGAAGGGGCAGGCTTCAAACAACAGATGATGCAATTTCAAGAAGAGCGGTTGTTTGCCGCAGCCATGTCTATCAAAGTATTGGAGCTTTGCGTTAACGAAACCATTTCATACACAGAGCAACGTCAAGCATTCGGTAAATCCATTCTTGATAATCAAGTTGTTCATTTCCGATTGGCTGAAATGCAAACGGAAATCGAAGCGTTACGTGCGCTGACTTATGACGGAGTTGAAGGTTATATCAATGGCGACGATGTGACCATGAAAGCCTCAATGGCAAAACTAAAAGCCGGTCGATTAACACGCGAGGTGACCGATGGCTGTTTACAATATTGGGGAGGCATGGGTTTTATGTGGGACAACGTTGTTTCACGCGCCTATCGGGATACTCGTCTTAATTCCATTGGCGGTGGCGCTGATGAAGTCATGTTAGGCATTATCAGTAAGTTGATGGGTACTCTGCCTAAAAGATAAAAATTGTCTCTGAAAACCGAGGTAACTGTGAGACTGAAATTATGAATGATTTTAATAAAATATTAATTGCTAACCGGGGTGAAATAGCAGTACGGGTTATTCGTACTGCCAAAGATTTGGGTTATCGAACGGTGGCTGTTTTTAGTGAAGCGGATGCCGATGCGCTGCACGTTCAACTGGCGGATCAGGCTGTTTTCATTGGCGATGCAGCGGTTGGAAAATCCTATCTTGTGGCAGAAAAAATACTCGAAGCTGCTCAACTCAGCGGTGCTGATGCCATTCATCCCGGTTATGGTTTCCTGTCAGAAAATGCCGATTTTGCCCGCCGTTGTGAGAATGCCGGAATCAACTTTATTGGCCCATCGCCGCAAGCAATAGAATTAATGGGTAGCAAACGATTATCAAAGATCGCTATGTTGCAAGCCGGAGTCCCCTGCATTCCAGGGTATCAGGGCAAGGACCAGAGTGATGAAACAATGAGCAGCGAAGCCAACAAGATTGGATTTCCTATCATGGTCAAAGCTTCTGCTGGCGGCGGTGGACGCGGTATGCGTCTAGTCTTGCAAGCTAGTGAATTAGCTGCTGCGCTTAAAGCTGCCCGCTCTGAAGCCAAAAATGCCTTCGGTAGCGATGAGTTAATTTTAGAACGGGCGATGATCGAGCCACGCCATATTGAAATTCAGGTATTTGCCGATAGTCAGGGAAATGTTGTTCATTTGGGTGAACGCGACTGTTCCATTCAACGCCGTCACCAAAAAGTTGTGGAAGAATCACCTTCGCCTTTTGTTGATGAAGATTTGCGTCAACGGATGGGAAAGGCGGCTGTCGAGGCAGCTAAAGCTTGCAATTATAGAGGCGCCGGAACCGTTGAGTTTTTGACAGACAAGGACAAAAACTTTTATTTTCTTGAAATGAATACCAGGCTGCAAGTCGAACATCCGGTCACTGAATTGATTACTGGTTTGGATCTGGTTGCATGGCAATTGAAAGTTGCAGCGGGTGAGTGTTTACCGCTACATCAAGAACAAATCAAGTTAACTGGGCATGCGATGGAAGTTCGTCTTTATGCAGAAGATCCCCGTCACAAATTTATCCCTCAGACCGGTGAGATATTGCGCTGGAAGTTGCCATCTTCATCCGGTATAAGGATCGATCATGGGATCTGTGAAGGTCAGAAAATTACTTCCCACTACGACCCATTGCTTGCCAAAGTTATCGCTTATGGTGCCAATCGTGAACAAGCCCGCCGTCGCTTAGCCTGCGCAGTAGAGGATATTGTATTATTAGGTGTGAACAGTAACCGCCAGTTTTTGGCTAATATTTTACGTCATCCTGCATTTGTGCAAGGTCAGATTACCACTGCTTTTATCGAACAGCACTTTAGCTTTTATAATAAGAACAGCTTTGATAACGAGAGCGGTGTTGATGACAAGAACAGCCGTGAAGCCAAAAACAGCCTTGAGGCCAAAAACAGCCTTGAGACCAAAAATAGTGATGAGGTCGATAGCATGGCATTGTCTGTAAGTAATAAAACCTTAGCCTTGGCAGCGATAATTATGTATAGCCATTCCAGCCTTAAAAGTGCTCACAATCCTGATTTGGCGAGCTGGCGAAATAGTGCGTCGGCTCCCTGGCATTACAGCTTGTGTAGTGACGGTGAGGTCTACCAATTGACGCTCAGCGTTAACCAGCACAATAGTTTTATTGCGGCGATTGATGATGAGGTTAAGTTAATTGATGTAGTCAGTGTCGATCAGGGTCAGTGTGTGTATATAGACAACGGCCTTCGACAAACGATTGATTATGTGTTTAAAGGGACTGTGCTTTACATTAAATCAGAAATTGGAAACACCGCTTTTGAAAATATGACTCATGCGCCGGTATCTAGCGATGACGATTTCGGTAATGGACAAATTAGTGGTTATGGACAAAATAGCGGAAATGGACAAATTATTGCTTCGATGGACGGATCCATTATCGATGTGCCTGTTGCGATTGGTGAGCAAGTTCAAAAAGGACAAACTATCGCTGTGATGGAAGCGATGAAAATGGAACACCGTTTGATAGCAAATGTCAGTGGCAAAATCGATAAACTCACTGTGAAGGTTGGCGACCAGGTGAAAAATAGACAATTATTGGCGTCGATTATAGCTTCTGAAATGGAATAACAGTGAGTTCCTATGTTCCTGAAATAATCACCATAAAAAAATGGAGTTGTACAAATGACAATTAAATTATGGCACTGTAAAGATGCTCGCTCACTACGTCCCTTATGGGCACTTGAAGAAATGGGTATTGAATACCAATTGCAGGTCTTGCCTTTCCCCCCCAGATTTCAGCAACCAGATTATCTGAATGTAAATCCACTGGGTACTGTACCATTTATGGTAGATGGTGAAACTGAAATGACAGAATCGACCGGCATCTGCCACTATCTGGTGGAAAAATATCACCAAACTGACTTCTCTATTCATCCCGAAGATCCCTGTTATGGTGATTATCTAAACTGGTTGTATCACAGCGATGCAACTCTGACTTTTCCACAGACGCTTTATCTTCGTTACGCCATATTGGAGTCCGAAGATCGCCGTCAGCCTAAAGTCGCCGATGACTATCGCAAATGGTATTTGGCTCGTCTGCAACGGCTCAACGAGCATCTTAACGGTAGGGAGTTTCTTTGTAGCGATCGATTCACTATTGCTGATATAGCCATCGGCTATGCATTGTATCTGGGCGAGAAAATTGGCATCAATAAAGATTATGAGCCTCAGACGCAACAATATCTGGATCGCATGAAGGCCAGACCGGCATTTCGCCGTGCTAGCGAAAAAATATAAAACAAAAAACTGGTGGCTATAAAAATGCAAACATTAAATTCAGAACTCAATAAAAATCTCATCGAACGGGTTGCTATTGGTGACATGCTGCGCCGACGAGCTCGCGACAGCGCACACCAGCAAGCGCTGGTCGATTTTGTTGATGGAGAGAGACGTAGTCTTAATTACAGGGAATTTAATAGTCAGGTTAATCGACTCGTTGGCGGGCTGCGTAATCAAAATCTGCAGCAAGGAGATGTGTTGGCTTTACTTTGCAGTAATCGTATTGAATTCATGTTATTTGCATTTGCCTGCTACAAATCGGGCATCGTTTTTATGCCGGTTAATTTTTTGCAGAACCCGGAAGATATTCGTTATAACTTTGAACATGCCAAAGTAAGCGCTGTCGTCTTTGAGCCCAACCTTGCCAAACTGGCGCTGAGTTGTGCGACCGATTTAGAGCATATCAGGGTTAAAATTCAGATCGGCACTCAAGTCACTGAAGGCTGTGTCAATAGCCAAACTTTGATAGATCATGGCAACGATACGGAGATAGAAGATGTCATAATACAAGATAGAGATGTTGCACAATTGCTTTATACCAGCGGCACCACATCTCGCCCCAAAGGAGTTGAGACTTCTCATCTATCACTGTATTTTGCCAGCCTTAGCAATCCCCTGAGCATGGAATTTCACCGTTTTCATAACCATCTTATTGTATTGCCTGTTTTTCATTGTGCTGCACTGGCGCTTGGGTTTGCCACCATGCAGATGGGCGGCAAACTGGTACTAAAATCCGGTTTTGAGCCGCTGGAAATACTCGACACAATAGAGTCAGAACTTATCAACGGTAGCTGTATGTTGCCTGTGATGTGGAAGGCATTGTTGCAAATACCAGAGCTTGAAAAAAGGGATTTATCCAGTCTGGAATTTGGTATGTACGCAATGGCCGCCATGGACAGAGACAGTATTGACCGCTTATGTGATTCTTTCAATTGTAAATTCGTTTTGGCCAGTGGCCAGTCTGAATTCACACCGGGAACCTGTGTATTTAATGAAGCTAGCCCAACAGAAAACAGAGAAGGCAACTATTGGGGGGAGCCAACGGTCTCTACGGATCAAGCAATCATTGATGAGCAGGGCAATGAACTACCGGCGGGTGAAGTCGGTGAAATATGCTGGCGCGGTCCTCAGGTAATGAGTCGTTACCTGAACAATTCTGAAGCGACGGCCGAAGTCAGTCAATTTGGATGGCATCACAGCGGTGATTTGGGTCTGATCGATAGTGAAGGGCAGTTACTCTTTGTTGATCGTAAAAAAGATATGATTAAAACCGGTGGCGAAAATGTCGCATCCAGTAAAGTTGAGTCGGTACTTTTGTCGCATCCAAGCATTCTTCAGGTAGCTGTCTTTGCTGTGCCACACCCACAATGGGGTGAAGCTGTTTGCAGTGCCGTTCAACTGATACCTGGCGAACCGCTGGACGAAAAAAGCATTATTGAACATTGTCAGCAATCACTGGCTGGGTTTCAGATCCCCAAACGGATATTTAAAGTGAATAGCTTTCCTCAAACCGGAACCGGCAAAATACAAAAGGCTGAGTTACGAAAGCAATATGCGTCATCATTTGAATAATTGCTTGTAAACAGTTGCAGTCAGAAATTATAGCTATCCTTTCTTACTTTGCAGAACTTTCAAATCCTTAAGCAAAGTCGCTGAATGAGTATCTGGATCAACATCTTGATAATGCTTGGCGATCAGACCTTCAGGATTAACGATAAATGTCTGCCGACTAGCATGTGGCCAAGGCAAAAATCTGTCCACATCCATGGCCTTTGATAACGAATGGTCCACATCAGCCAGTAACGTAAATTTCATTTCATAAGTCTTATGAAAATCCAGATGCGATTCCACGTCATCGTAACTCACACCGATGATTTCAACATTCATAGATTGAAATTTGGCAAAGTCCTTAACAAAATTTTGTGCTTCTACGGTGCAGCCTGGCGTACGATCTTTGGGATAAAAATAAACCACCAACCATTTACCGACAAATTCCTGATTGTTTCGTAATTTACCTGCCTGATCTTGCAAACTAAACTCAGCAAAAGGTTGACCTTGCCAGCGGTTGCTCTCGGCCAATAGATTGAGAGAGAGGAGTAACAAGCCAAGATAGACAAAATGTTTCATTAGGTATTTCCCTTATTAATAGATTAGGTACCGCTTTTAGTGGTCAAATTTATCATAAATCTCAGGCTTAAGGGAAACAAAATCAGCAAGTCATAAACAATGCCTATGATATGCCTTAATACCATAACAAAAATGCTTTTTTGAACTAAACTTAAAATAAGGAAGCTTGTAGTTCTGTAACAGCTTTAAGCTCGGCCCAAGATTCGAACGTCAAATAGTCATTTAAAAGGAAGTGTTGTCTATGATCAGGAAAAAACTATATCGTTCTATATTTGTAGTAATGCTTGCCATTCTTTCCGCTGTTTACCTGTCTGGATTATTTAACCAGCAAGAGGTTCAACGGCAGTCTGAAAATCAGCTTTTGCAGCTATCGTCCCTGCAATCTCAAATAGGTCTATTAATAGGTCAAATTGATTGGCAGCAGACTAGCGCTAATCAAAACTTACTGGAAAAAATCCGATTGATCCCGGAAGTATCATCCTTACAAATCAAAACAAACGACAATCAACTGGTATTAGAAAGAACTTTTACCAGAGATAGTAAACAATCGAATTCGATAACAAGCACTTTCTATTTAGCAAAGATGGTTGGTGCGCAACCGTCCAATACATTAGTGCTAAGTTTTAATATAAAGAATATTTCCAGTTCAACGTTTACTTCTCAAGCCATCCTTTTATTGTTACTTATTGGAGCGGGATTAACATTTTATTTTTTGCATCAATTCAAATGGATTTCGCAACTGGAAAAATTTGCAGGGCATATATTAGCTGGCGAGATTAAAAGTCCCGTTAAAGATCGAAATCGCTTTCATAATGTTATCGGGCAGGCTTTTAATCAATTGATTCTCAATAATCATCAATTGCTTCAGGCGAAAACCGAGCTAGCCGAAAATATTCGTAAAACGTCTTATATAGATGACGTCACCGAACTGGGAAATCACTTGTTTTTTAAGGCTGAACTGGAAGTGCGTTTGCATAACCATGATGAAGCTGAGTCTGGGTTAGTAGTCATCCTTTCGTTCGTTGATGCCGATACTAAGAGCCGAAAGTCCTTAACCGATGAGCAGCAACTGGAAATCGCTGGTCTACTCAAATCTTTGATCGAAGATATTAATCAGTCTTTGTTGGCACGATTAAAAGATTCTGAATTCGCTCTACTTTTGCCAAATTTTACAGCTGATCAGATCAATCAGTTTTGTAAAAAAACGATCGCATTATTAGCCAAAACGGTATTTGATAACGTCCATAGAGGGCATTTTATAGATATTGGCATTTCAACCTACAAACAAGGATTTGGCTATTATAATATTATGTCAGAAGCTGATATGGCATTAAGAAACGCTCAGCTGCAAGGCGCCAATAGCTGGTTTGTTTACGGAGAACCTCTCGCACAACATAAAGCGAAGGGCAGTTTAAGCTGGCGTCATTTTTTACAGAAAGTTTTAGATAGAAAAGAAATGATGCTGTACAGCCAAAAACTCCATTATTTCAAAGGCAAACCGATTTTGCATCGGGAGATATTATCGCGAATAGCTGATGGCGATGACATTATACCGGCAGATAGTTTTTTAGTGATGGCTAATAAATGCGGGCTTGCTGCGGAATTTGATCGACAGATCATCGACAGCCTGCTCAAACATTTGTTGTATAAGGAAGATAATATTGCGGAGCATAAATATTCGATTAATATTTTTAGCAGCAGTTTACTGGATCAGCGTTTTTTACATTGGTTGTTGGCTAAATTATCCAGTTATCCGGAATTGAATCAACAGCTTATATTTGAACTGCCAGAGAATCAGATCAGCAAACATATTGAGACAATTGTGCCAATTATGCAGCAACTGGCGTCGCTTGGAGTTAGCTGGGCAGTGGAGCACTTTGGCGCGCCGGAAGAAGATCTGAGTTATTTAGACGAAGCACCTATCAGCATGGTAAAAGTTGATAGGCGGATCATCAACAATATTAGCATCGACAAAGCGCAGCAACTGTTACTAACGTCTATTATTGTCACTTTAAGAAGCCGTAATATAAAAATATTTGCAGAAGGTGTTGAAAAACAAGCAGATGCGAGCTACCTGGACCAAACGGACATAGACGGTGTTCAAGGCTATTACTTTGATAAACCGCAAAAACTGGGTTTAATCGAGCGAACCCTGAAAGTTGTTTAACCGCTCAAAATTCCCGTATCTGGAAATCAGATAATAGATTGTCTTTATACTTTTGTATATTTAGCAGGCATTTTTTAAGTCTGCTTTATCAAAAACAACTTGAAGCTTCAAGAGAAAAAGTCTCCTTTTGAGATATTTATCCCGATAATCGCCCGATTATCTGGAATTTATTTGATTTTTTACTAATTCAGGCTAGAATTAGACCCATATTCTGCCCATTTGAAATACTTAGTGGGTTTGTAGGTTTCAGCTCATGTGAGGGTCCAGAAATGGATAAAGAATCTAAAAATTCGAATTTTAGGATAATAGATGGCGATAAAGCCTACGTAGGATCTGAAAGACGAGTTGACCGTCGACGCGAGCAAGGCCATGATCGGGTGGAAAGGCTACTGAAAAATTTTGGTCTGGACCGACGTATAAGCACCGACCGAAGACGTAAAGACTCTTCCTGGTTTTTAGTCTCCGATAAAGTGGTTAATCAGTAACTCAGGGTAAAAACAAATATTTCAAAAACCGACGTAATCGTCGGTTTTTTTATGGCCAAGCAAAGATGATAAAACCCTTATAGCCTCAAATTGATAATATCCTATGCAATTTAATAATGTCCCGCAAAGGGTGTAGATCTGCCTCTGAGCATGAAATCAATCACTTAGCGCTAAATATTGATCAAAGTTGATCAAACCATCACAGAATTGTACGCATAAAAAAAGCACACTTTGTTTTGACAAAACATA
>Ga0316205_10003702_pt1 | contig 14149 bp, 10 predicted proteins | sample 3monthpyrite_MG_FD_204941 | JGI IMG/M metagenome (GOLD analysis project Ga0316205, IMG submission 204941) | Microbial mat bacterial communities from mineral coupon in-situ incubated in ocean water Damariscotta River, Maine, United States -... | ecosystem: Environmental > Aquatic > Marine >... | reverse complement strand
CTTTTTCCGCGGCTACGAACGGATTGGCAAACCGATCCTCGTAATCCTGGGTGCGGTGGGCGATCTTTTCCGCATCCCCCAACTCGGCCCTATACAGAATCTCGACCGCGCCTTTCGCGCCCATCACGGCGATTTCCGCCGTGGGCCAGGCATAGTTGAAATCTCCGCGCAGGTGTTTCGAGGCCATCACGTCATAGGCCCCGCCATAGGCTTTGCGGGTAATCACCGTGACCTTGGGCACCGTCGCCTCGCCATAGGCAAACAGCAGTTTGGCCCCGTGCTTGATGACGCCGCCGTATTCCTGCGTCGTCCCGGGCAGGAAGCCCGGCACATCGACGAAGGTCAGGATCGGGATTTCAAAGGCATCGCAGAAGCGCACGAAACGCGCGGCCTTGCGCGAACTGTCGATGTCCAGACACCCGGCAAGAACCATCGGCTGGTTGGCGACAACACCCACGGTCGAACCTTCGATCCGAATGAACCCGGTGATGATATTCTTGGCGAAGTCTTCCTGGATTTCGTAGAAATCGCCCTCGTCCGCGACCTTCAGGATCAACTCCTTCATGTCGTAGGGCGTGTTCGGATTGTCCGGGATCAGCGTGTCGAGGCTGTCCTCGACCCGGCCCGGATCGTCGAAGAACGGGCGCACGGGCGGCTTCTGGCGGTTGTTCAGCGGCAGGAAATCGACCAGCCGGCGAATCTCGACCAGGGCTTCGACATCGTTTTCAAACGCCCCGTCCGCGACTGACGATTTTTTCGTATGGGTCGAGGCCCCGCCCAGTTCCTCGGCGGTGACAATCTCGTTCGTCACGGTTTTAACCACGTCGGGTCCGGTCACGAACATATAGGACGTGTCCCTGACCATGAAAATGAAGTCGGTCATGGCTGGCGAATAGACCGCACCGCCCGCGCACGGCCCCATGATAACGCTGATCTGGGGCACCACGCCGCTGGCCATGATGTTGTGCTGGAACACCTCGGCATAGCCGGCGAGCGAGGCGACGCCTTCCTGAATGCGTGCACCGCCCGAGTCGTTGATCCCGATCACCGGCGCGCCGTTGCGCACCGCCATTTCCATGATCTTGCAAATCTTCTGCGCGTGGGTTTCGGACAGAGATCCGCCAAAGACGGTAAAGTCCTGGCTGAACACATAGATCATGCGCCCGTTGATCGTGCCCCAGCCCGTAACCACACCGTCACCGGCGGGACGCGAGTCTTCCATGCCGAATTCCGTGCAGCGATGGGCGACGAACATATCGAACTCTTCAAAGCTGTTTTCGTCCAGAAGCAGCTCGATCCGTTCCCGCGCCGTCAGCTTGCCCTTGGCGTGCTGACTGTCGATGCGTTTCTGGCCGCCCCCGGCCCGCGCCTGCGCCCGTCGCTCGTCGAGTTGATCGAGAATGTCTTTCATATCGCCCTCCGCCCTGGCCCGTTTTCGGGCACGCGCCTGTTGCCTTCCATCATAGGCGCGGGCCAGTCTGGTCGAAAGCACGGATGCGAATAGTTGCAAATCATTTGAAAACAAAGATTTCAAATTGCGAATTTGCAAATATCACCGTCTGATCCAGAGGACAGGGAAAGAACCGCCATGCGCAGCACAAGGGTCATTCACATGGTATCCGTCCACGCCGAGGGCGAGAACGGCCATGTCATCACCGGTGGGGTCGGGCCGATTCCGGGCTCAACTCTTTGGGAACAAAGAGATTACCTGCACAATGACGGAGCCCTTCGCGATCTGCTGCTCAACGAACCGCGCGGCCATGTCAGCACCCATGTCAACCTGCTTGTCCCGGCGCGCGATCCATCGGCGCAGATGGGTTTTCTGATTATGGAACCCGTGCATACGCCGCCCATGTCCGGCTCTAACGCGATCTGTACTGCGACGGTTTGTCTCGAAACCGGCCTGCTGCCGATGCAGGAACCGATCACCGAAATCGTCCTGGAAGCGCCCGCAGGTCCGGTGAAGGTCCGGGCGACCTGCAAGGAGGGCAAGGTCACCGCCTGCCGGATCACCAATGTGGCCAGTTTCGCCGACCGGACCGACATCCCGCTGGAGGTCGAGGGGCTGCCCACGCTGAGCGTCTGCACCGCCTGGGGCGGCGACAGTTTCGTGATCGTCGATGCCGCGACACTCGGGTTTTCCCTGACCCCGGATGAAGGCGCGGACCTGTGCCGGATGGGCCAACGCATCACCCGCGCGGCCAACGATCAGATCGGGTTTCGCCACCCGGTGCTTGACTGGTCGCACCTGTCCTTTTGCCAGTTCGCCGGTCCACTGACCCGCCGGGGCAACGAGATTTCAGGCCCGAACGCCGTAGTCATCGACCCCGGACGCCTGGACCGGTCCGCTTGCGGCACGGGGTGCTCGGCCCGTCTGGCGGTACTGCACGCGAAGGGTCTGATCGACGGCGACACCTTTTACCGCGCGCGCTCGGTCATCGGCGGAACATTTGTTGCCCGGATCGAGGGCGAGACGCAGATCGGCGGCAGACCCGCGATCATCCCCAGTGTCGAAGGGCAAGCCTGGATCACCGGCACGCACCAGATCCTGCTGGACCCGACCGACCCCTGGCCACGCGGCTATCGGATTTCGGACACATGGCCCGGCCCGATTGCGCGGTGATGCACCGAAACCGTGGCTGCCGCCACTGGACGCGCGCTGGCGCAGAGCTTATGCGGGAGGCATGAATTCAGACAAATCCGCGGCGGGATCGGCCGCCGCTGCGTCCGGTCGCCCCAAAGTTCGGATATTTGACCGGTCCACGCCACCCCATATCATGACACTGGTTCTCGTGACCGGCCTTTCGGCCATGAACATGAACATTTTCCTGCCCTCGCTGCCTTCGATGGCGCTGTATTTCGATACGGATTACCGGGTCATGCAGCTTTCGGTGGCGCTGTATCTTCTGGCCGTCGCTGCCTTGCAGGTCTTCATCGGACCCATTTCGGACCGCTTTGGTCGCCGTGTCGTCCTGCTGACCTCGACCAGCCTGTTCATCGTGATGACGGTCGGCGCCCTGTTTTCACCCAACATCACCGTGTTTCTGGTGTTTCGCATGGGACAGGCGGTGTCGGCTGCGGGGATGGTGCTCAGCCGGGCTATCGTGCGGGATATGGTGGGTCAGGACGAGGCCGCCTCGATGATCGGCTATGTCACCATGGGCATGGCACTGGTTCCCATGGTCGCCCCCGCAATCGGTGGATTTCTGGACGCCACGACCGGCTGGCAGGGGTCTTTCTGGCTTCTCATCGCTTGTGGTGTCGCGATCTTCGCCATGCTTTGGTACGATCTGGGCGAGACAAGCACCGGGCGTCCCGCCAGTTTCAGGGCCCAGTTCGCCGAATATCCCGAGCTTCTTTCGTCGCGCCGGTTCTGGGGCTATTGCCTGACGGCCGCGTTCGTTTCAGGCGCTTTCTTTGCCTATCTCGGCGGCGCGCCTTTCGTAGGGACCACGGTCTTTCAACTCGAACCCTCGGTGCTGGGTCTGTATTTCGGCGCACCCGCGATTGGCTATGCCGTCGGCAATTTCATTTCCGGCCGGTATTCGGTCGCGCTGGGGATCAATCGCATGATCCTGATCGGGTGCTCCGCCTGCACGATTGGCATGGCACTGTCGCCGCTCGCCTATTTCGCGGGCCTGACCCATCCGTTCTGGTTCTTTTTCTTCATGACCTCCGTCGGCCTTGGAAATGGCATGGCACTGCCCAATGCCAATGCGGGAATGCTGTCGGTGCGCCCCCGTCTTGCCGGTACCGCCAGCGGACTTGGAGGGGCGATCACGATCGGCGGCGGGGCCGCGCTTTCTGCCCTTGCCTCGGCCGTACTGGTCCCCGGAACCGGCCCCTATCCCTTGCAGGCGATCATGCTGACCAGTTCGCTTCTGGCGCTGCTGACCGCGCTTTACGTGATCCGGCGCGAGCGGCTGCTGGCGATCACGACCTAGCTTTACGCCCCGGTTTGCAAAGCCCATAGTTGGATTTGCAAAGGGGGCGAAATGGCGATTCAGAAACTCTATGCCGGAACAAAACTGCGCGAAACGCGGACCCAACTTGGCCTGACCCAGCGCAGCTTCGCCGAGAAACTCGGGGTCTCGCTGCCCTATCTCAACCAGATGGAAAACAACAACCGTCCGGTCTCGACCACCGTGGTTCTGGCCCTGGCGCGGGAATTTGGCTTCGATGTCACCGAACTGAGCGAGGGCGACGCGGATCGCATGGTCTCGGACATGCGCGAGGCGCTGGCCGATCCGGTCTTTGGCGACACATCGCCCTCGGTTGCCGATCTGCGCCTGACCGCGTCCAACGCGCCCGCATTGGCACGCGCCTTTCTGGCCCTGCACCGGGCCTATCGCGACACGCAGGAGCGCATCGCCAGTCTGGACGAGGCGCTGGGGCGGGAATCGCCCACCCACGAACCCAGCCCCTGGGAAGAAGTGCGCGACTTCTTCCACTACTGCGACAACTATATCGATGCCGTGGACCGCGCCGCCGAAGCCGTGGCCGGAAAGCTTTCCCCGGATTTCGAGGCCGGTGCGGCGAAGCTTCTGAACAAGGGCGGGGTGATCGTTGAAACGGTCGAGTCCGGCGATCTGAGACGCTTTGACGCCCAAACCCGCCATCTGCGGCTGCTGGCCCGGGCGGCCCCGGCCACGCGCCGATTCCAGCTTGCCCACCAGATTGCGCTTCTGACCCACGAAACCCTGCTGGAAGCGACACTGGATCTGGCCCGGTTCGGAACGCCCACCGCCCGCGACATCGCCAAGATCGGACTGGCCAATTATTTCGCCGGCGCGGTGGTGATGCCCTATACCGAGTTTCTGGCCGCCGCCGAGGACACCCGCCACGATCTGGAACGGCTGGCCGACAGGTTCGGGGCCTCGATCGAGCAGGTGGCCCACCGGCTTTCCACCCTGCAACGTCCCGGCGCCAAGGGCATTCCGTTCTTCTTCGTGCGGGTCGATCAGGCCGGAACCATTACCAAGCGGCATTCGGCGACCCGGCTGCAATTCGCGCGCTTTGGTGGCGCCTGCCCGCTGTGGAACGTGCATTCCGCGTTCGAGACTCCGGGCCGGTTTCTGCGCCAGCAGGCCGAAACCCCCGATGGCGTTCGCTATTTCTGTCTGGCGCGCGATGTCAGCAAACCGGGTGGCCATTTCGGTGCACCCACCCGGCGCTACGCAATCGGGCTGGGCTGCGAGGTCCGCCATGCAGGTGCGCTGGTCTATGCGGACGGGCTGGACCTGAAAGCGGGCCATTTCGAGCCCATCGGGATCAGCTGCCGCATCTGCGAGCGCGGCAATTGCCACCAGCGCTCGGTCCCCCCGCTGGAACGCCGCCTGCATATCGACCACACAAGGCGGGGTGTTTTGCCGTATGAGGTGAAAGTATGACGCAAGACAACGACGGTCCTTTCAGTACACATCGTTTGGTGAATTTTTTCACCAGCGAGGCAGCTGGCTTGGCAACTTCATCCGCTCTCGGATTTGCGATTGGAAATAGTTCCGTGCCAATCGTGGGCGGCGCTGTCGGTGCAGTCGTAGGAGGTGCTGCCGAGCGGTTGTCACGTCGGGTGCACCACATGCTTGTACAATCCGCTGAAGTGGGAGATTTGCCTGATCCGGAACGCTCCAATCCCTTTTTGTCCCAGGTGCCACTCCACCTACTCGGTATTTACGACAAAGAGACCAAGCGACCCGGTCGCCTGCTTTACGTGGAAGAAGTTGACTACGTTCCTCGTATTCTCGAAGGACGCTCTCCCCGCATCACGCTCAGCGCCCTGCAAAAGCCGTTCAAACTGACACCGTTCGAAGATCAACAGATCGAAGACCTTCGTGTTCTTGGGTTTCGTGCTTTCGAAATGGCCGGGAAATATCGGTATCAGAGTACGGTCATTCGGATAAACGGCATCAACGATGATGGGACGACAACCCACCTTCAGGTTCAGCCAGCTGAGTACAGCGATCAGGCGCGCTCCAATCTGATCCTCGATTTCGCCGAGAGTGGCACCGAAAATACGACGCTGCGCAAGACCCTCAGAGCGGAGCGTCCCGGTTTGCTCCCCGATCCTTTCGACACAAGGCTGGTGCAATCTCTCGGCATCACGATCTTGGTTTTCTATCTCGACAAGGGTGTCCTGACGCCTCTACTCGTCCCTCGTACAAAAGATGTCGCGGTCATGAACGAAGGACTGTGGAGCGACACCGCTTCTGGAGCGGCGGAGTGGCCAAAAAAGCCTAAGAGCACGCCCGAGACTTTCCGTCACTATATTCTCGATGATCTAGCGCGCGAGTTGTTGGAAGAGGTTGGTCTGGTTTACGATCCTGACGATCCCGACGCTGGCGATGTCTCGCTGGTCTATCCGACCGCGCTTTGCAGGGAATTGATGCGCGCGGGCAAACCCCAGATGTTCTTTGTGGGCTTCACCCGGCTCAACCATACCGCCTTGCTGCAAAAACTCGAAGAGGCGCGTAAAAAAGTGCGGCAAAACAAAAGGGTTCCAAATGAAGTGAATCGCATGCCGCTGTTTCGGTTCCCGCCAAATGTCAGAGATATGAAGTTCGTAGATAGCGATATGGGACAACTTGGAATCGATCCCCAGGCGGCCGCCTCACTTTACTATGCATTGCGCCTGATTAACGGGCTTGAGACGTCACGATTGTTTGCAGGTTAACTGGGTCCGGACAAGCAGGTAAGGCCTTAACCGACTTGATCCGATTGCGGCTCAATTCAGTCCACGGCCATTGTCGTGTAGAAGCTTCGAGGCCCTGCGCGAAATCGTGGACCACAGGCCGGAAACCCATCAAAAAGACGCCGCCCGCGTGGACCCCTCAGACCACGCGGGCGCGCACACCATATTGACCGTTCCGCCCTCAGGCAGACGTGGTCAGGTGTCCCCAAATCTCATCCTTCAGGACCATGCGCTTCTTGCGCAATTCCTCTTCGCTGAATTCGCTCATGGTATCGACGCGCGCTTCGGCCCGGTGCACCGCACGGTTCACTTCGTGGTATTCGTCGAACAAGCGCGCGAAGTGCGTGTCGCTTTCCTTGAGACGGCGCATTGCTTCGATATGCTCGGGAAATTCTTCGGCCAGTTCGTGCGGCGTATGGGACATGTGAGTCGTTTTCTCCTGTTGAGGTGACCCAAGTATGACCAAGCGCGCGCGGGCCAACATTGACAGGGATCAAATTCGCGGGCGGCGGATCAGGATTTCGGCGCGTTCACGGACGGCGCAATGCCCGCGCGCCTCAGCACCGCCTCGCGCCAGGTGATGAATGTCACCGAGGACAGGATCACGGCACCGCCCAGAATCACCCAGACATCCGCGGGCTCGGCAAAAAACACCGCCCCCATGGTCGTCGCCCAGACCAGTTGCAGGAAAGTCACCGGCTGGGTGACCGTCACGGGGGCGTTGGCAAAAGACAGGGTCATCGTGTAGTGACCCGCCGTTGCGAAAAAGGCGACGAAACCAAGGATTAAAACCTCGCCAAGTGTCGGGGGCACCCAGACTGCGAGGGCGAAAGGGAAAAGCCCGATCGTCACCGTGACAGACAGCATTGCGACCACCGTGCTTGCGGGCATCTCGTCGGCGAATTTCTTGCCCAGAATATAGGATACCGAGAAAAACGCCGCCGCCGCCAGCATCGCGACATGCCCGTCATCCAGAGCGCGAAAGCCGGGGCGCAGGATAATCATCGCCCCCAGAAAGGCGGCAACAACGGCGGCAATCCGGCGCGCGGCCAGCCGTTCGCCCAGAAATACCGCCGCTCCGATGGTCACATAGACCGGCGAGAGATAGTTCATGGCGGTCACTTCGGCGATGGAAATGCGGGTCATGGCGAAAAACCACAGGATGACACCAAGGCTGTGAACCAGCCCGCGCAGGCCGTGCCAGGTCAGTCGCCGCCCTGAAACTCCCCCACCACGCTGATGCCAAAGGATTGGCAGCAGAAAGACGAGGCCGATAAAATAACGCAGGAACGCGGATTCCGCCGCCGGCATGTCGCTGCCGAGATATTTCACCAGCGCGGTCACGGCAACAAAGCAGACGCCGGTCACAAACATCCAGAAAACACCGAGGACAGGGCGGTTTGGCGAACTCATGTCCACCTCAGATCACGGGCGGGCAGACGCCGCAATGGCTGTTCTTTCTGACTGAAATACTCGAAAAAAACCGGACAGCCGGTTCAAAACGTCACGAGTTTCAGCGCAATGATCCACATCACCACGCCAATCAGAACGTCAAGGGCCCGCCAGGCCAGGGGCCGTGCAAAAACCGGTGCCAGGGCCCGCGCGCCGTATCCCAGGGAAAAAAAGAAGACAAACGAGGACAGCGCCGCGCCCAGCCCGAACACCCAGGCCCGTTCGCCGTATTCGGTCGAGACCGACCCCAGAAGGATGACAGTGTCGAGATAAACATGCGGGTTGAGCCAGGTCAGCGCCAGAACGGTCAGGATCGCGCGCCGCAGACTTTGCGCTTCCCCGCCTGCTTCCAGCCTTGCCCCGCCGCGCCAGGCATCGCGAAAATGCAATGCGCCATAGACAACCAGAAACGCCGCCCCGCCCCAGACGAACACCGGCGCGACCAACGGGAACCGTGCCGACACCCAGCCAAAGCTGGTCACCCCCAGCACGATCAGAGCGGCATCCGAGATCGCGCAGGTCAGCACTACCGGCAGAACATGCGCGCGCCGCAGTCCCTGCCGCAGCACAAAGGCATTTTGCGCCCCGATGGCCAGGATCAGACTGAATCCGAGGGAAAACCCGGCGATCAGTGCGCTCACTAAAAAATACTCCGACTAACCGGTCCTGCCGCTAGCCTTCTCCGAGCGAGTCCAGAACCTCGTCGGAAGCTTCGAAATTGGCGGTGACGCGCTGGATGTCGTCGTCGTCTTCCAGCGCCTCGATCAGCTTCATCAGCTTCTGCATGCCGTCCAGATCCAGCTCGGTCGTCATGTTCGGCTTCCAGATCAGCTTGGTCGACTCGCTTTCGCCCAGTTCGGCCTCAAGCGCGCTCGACACCTCGTTGAGATCGGTATCGGCACAGATGATCTCGTGCCCGTCTTCCGAGCTTTCGGCATCCTCGGCCCCGGCCTCGATCGCCGCCATCATGACGGTATCGGCATCGCCCGCCTCGGCCCCGTACAGAACCTGGCCCTTGCGTTCGAACATGAAGGAAACCGACCCGGTTTCACCAAGGTTGCCGCCGTTCTTGGAAAAGGTCGACCGCACGGTCGAGGCGGTCCGGTTGCGGTTGTCGGTCATCGCCTCGACGATCACCGCGACGCCACCGGGGCCATAGCCTTCATAGCGGATCTCGTCATAGGTCTCGGCGTCGCCGCCCATGGATTTCTTGATCGCGCGGTCGATCACGTCCTTGGGCACCGATTGCGACTTGGCTTCCTTCACCGCCAGCCGCAGGCGCGGATTCTTGTCGGGATCCGGGTCGCCCATTTTCGCAGCAACGGTGATTTCTTTCGCAAGCTTGGAAAACAGCTTCGAGCGCAACTTGTCCTGGCGCCCTTTGCGGTGCTGGATATTCGCCCATTTTGAATGGCCGGCCATGGCGGTCCTCGTTTGTCGCTGGTGGATCAGGGCGCTCTATAGGCCAGCCCCGGCTAGGCGACAAGTCGGGTTGGCCCGGATCGGGCGCAGTCCCCTGCCTGCTGCCGACCAATTCCGGTTTCCGCGCCGCGCGCGCCGGTCTAGGGTCGCGCCATGAGCACAGACCAGATCATCCTTTTTACCCTGTTCACAGCCGTTTTCGCCTTTCTTCTGTGGGGCCGGTTTCGTTACGATCTGGTGGCTTTCACGGCACTCATGCTGGGTGTCGTTCTGGGTGTCGTGCCCAAGGACCAGGCGTTTTCCGGGTTTGGCCACCCCGCAACGCTGGTCGTGGCGCTGGTGCTTGTGGTGTCGGCCGGTCTGGTGCGTTCGGGCGCGGTGTTTCTGATTACCCGGACGCTGGTGGATGCAACCCGCCCGCTTGGCGCGCATATCGCGATCATGGGCGGAATCGGGGGCGTGCTGTCGGCCTTCATGAACAACGTCGCCGCGCTGGCGCTTCTGATGCCGGTGGACATTGCCACCGCCCGCAAGGCCAAACGCGCCGCCGGTCTCACGCTGATGCCGCTGTCCTTTGCTACGATCCTCGGCGGCATGGTGACGCTGATCGGAACGCCGCCCAACATCATCATTGCCGCGATCCGCGAAGAGACGCTGGGCGCGCCGTTCGGGATGTTCGATTTCGCGCCCGTTGGCGGGGTCGCGGCCGTCGCGGGTCTGTTGTTCGTGGCCTTTGTCGGCTGGCGCCTGATCCCGACGGCAAGACATTCGGATGCGGGGACCGAACAAATGGAGGCGATTTCGGGCTATATCGCCGAATTGACCGTGCCCGAGACAGCGCCCGCGATCGGCACCCGCCTCGGCACGCTGGCCGACGACGCGGTCGAGGTCGAGATCCTGGGACTGATCCGTGACGGCAAGCGCCTTCGGGGCCGGGCCCGCCGGGAAGTGCTTCAGTCCGGCGATGCGCTGGTTCTGAAAGCCAACCCGGAAGAGCTGGAAGAGTTTCGCGTCGCTCACAAACTGGCGGCCAGCGACAGCAAACGCCTGGAGTTGCTGACCGATGGCGGCGGTCAGACGACCCTGGTGGAAATGGTTGTGCCACAAGAGGCGCGCATCGCCGGCAAAACTGTCGAGGCTGTGGGCCTTGCCTGGCGCAAACGGGCGATCCTGATGGGCATCGCACGCCGGGGCCGACAGATTTCCGAGCGCCTGCGCAAGACCGAAATCAAGCCGGGCGATGTGCTGCTGCTGCAAACACCGGAAAAAACCACCGGCGAGGTCATCGACTGGCTGGGGGGATTGCCTTTGGCCACGCGCGGCCTGGCCGTCACCCAGGACAGCAAGACCTGGCTCGCCATCGGGCTTTTTGCCGCCGCCGTGATTGCCGCCTCGCTCGGCTTTCTTTACCTGCCGATTGCGCTCGGCCTCGTCGTCGTCGCCTTCGTGCTGGTCGGCGTCCTGCCGATCAAGAAGATCTACGACCATATAGAATGGCCCGTCGTCGTTCTGTTGGGGTCGATGATTCCGCTGGGCGCGGCGTTGGAGACCTCGGGCGGTACCGAGTTGATGTCCACGGCCTTGCTGAGCCTGACCGGGGGGATGCCGCCCTGGGTGATTCTGACCGTGCTGATGGTGGTGACGATGACCCTGTCGGATGTGCTCAACAACACCGCGACCACGATTGTCGCCGCCCCGGTCGGCATCCAGATGGCCCAAAGCCTTGGCGTCAATCCCGATCCGTTCCTGATGGCGGTCGCGGTCGCGGCCTCGGCGGCGTTCCTGACCCCTATCGGGCACAAGAACAACACGCTGATCCTGGGACCGGGCGGCTACAGCTTCGGCGACTACTGGCGGATGGGATTGCCGCTGGAAGCGATCATCATCGCGGTTTCGATCCCCGCGATTCTGGTTTTCTGGCCGCTATAGGACGAGTGTTTTCTCACAATGAATTGCTCATGGCCGAACGCCGGGCCTATAGCGGCCACAGCAGGGGGATGAGCGCGCTGGCTATCAGGCCGATGGACAGGTTCAGCGGAATGCCGACGCGGGCGAAATCGGTGAACTTGTAGCCTCCGGGACCGAACACCATCATGTTGGTCTGGTAACTGATGGGGGTCGCGAAAGTGGCGCTGGCCGCCACCATCACCGCCACGACCAGCGGGCGCGGGTCCACACCGATCGACAGGGCCAGACCGATGGCCACCGGCGTTATCACCACCGCGACGGCATGGTTGATGAGTTCGGACAGCACCGAGGTCAGCATGTAGATCGCCCAGACGATCAGGAAGGGCGGCAATCCGACGATCAGCGGGGCCAGCGCATCGACGATCAGTTCGATGGCCCCCGATGTTTCCAGCGCCGTGGCTACGGCCAGCATCGCGAAGATCAGCGCCAGCAATCGCCCGTCAACGAAGGCAAAGGCTTCTTCGGCGTCGATGCAGCGGGTGACGAACACCACCGCCATGGCCAGCAGGGCCAGAAGCAGGATCGGGGCCACGCCGAACGCGGCAAGCACGACGATCCCGGCCAGCGATGCAAGCGCCAGCGGGGCCTTGCGGCGGCGATAGGCCCGGTCGGTGGGTTTGGACACATCCAGCATGCGCATATCCTGCGCCATGCGCTGAATATCCTCGGCCCCGCCTTCCAGAAGCAGGGTGTCGCCGACCTGGATCACCAGCTGCTCCAGCTGACCGCTGATGTTCTGGTTCCGACGGTGTACCGCGAGCGGATAAACGCCATAGCTGCGCCGCAGCCGCAGCTCTTCCAGAGAGCGGCCCACCATCCGGCACCCCGGTGTAATCAGCGTCTCGACCGTCTCGGTCTCGACCGAGGACAACTGATCGACGCGGTGCAGCGACTTGTCGTGCTGCAAACTCAGAAGCTCGGCCATTTCAGTGCGCAGAACCACCCGGTCTCCGGCGCGCAATTCGACATCGCGCAGATCGTTTCGCATCGAGCGCTCTTCGCGAATGACATCGACCAGCCGCACGCCTTCGCGCTTGAACAGTTGAACGCTCAGCGCCTCGCGCCCGATCAGGTTGGAATCCGGCGGCACCACGGCCTCGGTGAAAAACCGCAGCTTCTTGCGGTCGCTCAGCAGCGACGCCATGCTGGCCCGGTCGGGCAGCAGCCGCGGAGCGATCAGCGCCAGATAGGCCATGCCCCAGGCCACAAGCACGATGGCCAGCGGTGTGACTTCGAAAATGGTGAAGGGTTCCATTCCGCTGGAGCGCGCCACGCCATCGACCAGCAGGTTGGTCGAGGTTCCGATCAGGGTCAGCGTCCCGCCCAGGATCGCGGCATAGGACAAGGGGATCAGCAGCTTGCTGGCGGACATGCCCAGCTTGCGCGACAATTGCACGAAGACCGGGATCATCACCACCACCACCGGCGTGTTGTTCACGAAGGCCGAGGCCACGATCACCAGCGCCATCAGCCCCGCGATGGCCAGTTTCGGGTTGGTATCGGCCTGCGCTTCGGCCAGCCGCGTGAACCATTCCAGCGCCCCGGTGCGCACCAGCGCGCCCATGACGATGAACATTGCCGCAATCGTCCAGGGCGCGGGGTTGGCCAACACTTCGCGCGCCGCGTCATAAGGCAGTGCCCCAAGTGCCAGCAGCGCGGCGGCACCGGCAATGGCGGTGACCTCGGGCGGGAACGTCTCGCGCACGAACAGCGCGAACATCGCCACCACCACGATCAGCGTCAGAATGGCCCCGCTATTGGGGCCCAGCACCAGGGTCAGGTCCATATCGCTCCGCCTGTCATCCAGGCCCAGTGTCGCCCGCGCCAACCGTCCCGGCAAGTCGATCCTGCGCCCGACGCGGCTGGACCAGGAACAGACCGGCAAACATCAGGCCCATGGCCGCCCAGATCCAGATTGAATAGCTTTCGTCCAGAAGCAGTTTGGCCCAGAACACGCCAAATCCGGTTACGAGATAGCTGCATTGAACGGCGAAAACCGGGCCAGCCTTCCCCACCAGCCAGAAATACGAGGCATAGACCACCCCGTGAATCACCGAGCTGAGAACAAGGGACAAGTCCGCAATATCCCATGGCGGCATTGGCGAGATGAACGAACCGCTGACCAGCGCCAGGGGCAGCGCCAGAACCGTGCCGACAATCGACGCTCCCAGCAAAAGCTGAACCGCGTCCAGCCCCGCAAGACCGATCCGCGTAATCACGTTGCCTTCGAGCGCATAGAAAAACGGGGCCACCAGGGCCAGCGGCACGAACAGCAGCATCGCCCGGTCCGGCAGACTGCCCTCGGGCCCCACGATCAGCATCACGCCGCCGAACCCGAACGCCAGGCCCGCGAAACGGACCGCGCTGAACCGGTCCACTCCCAATGCCAGCGCTACGGGAAAGGCGAGCATCGGCACAACGCTGAGCAGGATCGAGATCAAGCCGCTGGGCAGGAAGCGAATAGCCTCGTACATCGCCGAATTGGGCAGAAGCGTGCCGATGAAAGCGACCAGCACGTAACGCATGACCTGCGGCCGTCCCCAGGGCAGCCCGCGTCCATTGAACCGGTTGATTGCCGCCAGAACGACAACACCGATCGCGAATTGCCAGAAAACCATG
>Ga0316205_10003700_pt1 | contig 14152 bp, 7 predicted proteins | sample 3monthpyrite_MG_FD_204941 | JGI IMG/M metagenome (GOLD analysis project Ga0316205, IMG submission 204941) | Microbial mat bacterial communities from mineral coupon in-situ incubated in ocean water Damariscotta River, Maine, United States -... | ecosystem: Environmental > Aquatic > Marine >... | reverse complement strand
TACCATCAGCAGGGTTGGTTTTTTGCCATAGAGACTTAGGCACTACACCGAACATGGCGCCTCCGTCAAGCTTGAAATTACCAGCGTTTATTGGGTATAGTTTCATAAGAATGCAAAATAAGAAAACCGAGTGGAAAATGCCTCGGCCTTAAGAAATTGTTTTGATATTTAGACTAATTTAAAAAAGCCTATTTTCGGATTATATTCTAATGAATTGAAGAAACTCGAAAGAAGTCTATCCCTTACGTCGGTCATTGCTATTAGTCTTGGCGGTATGTTGGGTAGCGGAATATTCGTTTTACCTGGACTGGCAGCCGCAAAAACTGGATCATCTGTATGGTTGGCCTATTTGTTGGCCGCTGTCTGTATTTTACCCGCAGCACTTTCGAAATCTGAATTAGCAACAGCCATGCCCTCGTCTGGAGGGGCATATGTTTATATTGAACGTGCTTTCGGACCTGTATTCGGCACTATTTCAGGAATTGGACTATGGCTTTCTTTATTGCTTAAAAGCTCTTTTGCCTTAGTCGGTTTTGGAGCATATCTTTCAATTATTGTAAATATTGACCCTGGATATACAAAGTATGTAGCTCTATTTTTCCTGGCAGTTATACTTTTCCTCAATATTTTTGGCGTAAAGAAGGTCGGAAAAGTGCAAATCGTTGTGGTCGCTATTAGTCTTATTAGCTTGAGTCTGATCTTGATTTTTGGATTGCCCAATGTCAAGCCAAAATTGCTGGATCCCTTTTTACTAGACGGAAATTACGGACTTGTTTCTACAATTGCTTTTGTATATATTTCCTATGCAGGTGTTACAAAAGTGGCCGCCATTGCTGGTGAAATAAAGAACCCTAGTAGAAACCTACCAATTGCCATGATGCTGTCCTTGATCATAATAACAGTCATCTATGTTTTTGTAGCTTTTGTTTTGGTAGGTAATATTCCTTTAGAGTCGCTAAAAACAGACATAAGACCTATTTATACGGTTGCTGATTTATTGGGCGGCAAATATATTGGTTACGCTGCCGCTATAGTTGGTGTGATTACTTTAATATCTATGGCAAATTCAGGAGTATTGGCATCTTCAAGATTCCCTTTCGCAATGGCGATGGATAAGTTGCTACCACCCTTCATGTCAAAGATCCATTCTAAATATTTAACGCCAGTTGTCACTATTGTCATGACCTGTGTGGTTATGGGATTTGTCATTGTTTTCTTAGACGTCGTGAAAATAGCCAAATTAGCAAGTGCATTTATGGTAATGATGTTCATTTTGGTTAATGTGACTGTCATTGTCCTACGAGAAACAGGAACGCAATGGTACAAACCAACGTATAAATCTCCATTGTATCCATTTACTCAGATTTTTGGCATTATTAGCGGGGTGGTTCTTTTGGTTTTGCTTGGTGTAATGCCTTTGCTGGCGATTTTAGCAATAACTGTTCTCGGCATCCTGATCTATGTTAAGTATGGTTCGAAAACATCACGAACAGGAGTTCTCAGAAAATACGGACACAGACCCGCCCTTTATCTGTTATACCAAAAGAAAAACAAGGAAAAACGTCTTATTGATGAAAACGCCACAATTAATGAGAGCTTTTTAGATGGAGAGCTAGCTAAGGATGCTGGTGTTGTTGTGCCACTACTTGGAAATGAAGCTTCTCCAGAAATGCTTGTAGAAATTGGTTCCGCACTGAACGCTAAGAAAACTTTACAAGCTATACATATCACTGAAGTTCCAAACCAAACATTCTTGGACGCTATGATTGAGGAAAACCCAAAAATTAGTTCATTGGCTAGGCGATTCTCAATATTAGAAGCCTCAAAGAACATCGATATCGATTTTGAGTCTGTAGTGACGCATAATATGTCCGACACCATTCACGAGTTAAGTGACCAAACCAATTGTGATTGGTTAGTTGTGGGCTGGAATGGTAGGGCGCGAAGCGGCATCTTGATTAGTAATCCAATAGGCTGGCTACTAACTCACATAAATTCTAATTTCGCTCTGTTCAAGGATAATGGCGTGCGCCATATTAGCAAAGTGCTGATTGCTTTGCGCCCGGGAAAGAATGACAGGAGTTTTATAGAAGTAGCTGATAGGATAGGAAAATTCTATAGCGCTTCGTTTTCGTTGTTAAGAGTCGTCCCTGAGGACATTTCAGATAAAGACCTGAGGGATATCATGGAATCCTCTAACGAACTACTGGATTCATCAGAATCTGAATCAGAAATTGTTATCATACGATCTAATAATTCGATTGAAGCCATTTCTAAAGCGTCCGCAAGCTACGACCTGCTTATTCTTGGAACACCTCAAAAAGACAATTGGATCAGCGTTTTATTTGGAACAGGAAAAGACAAATTTACTGAAAAATCAGCTTGTTCCGTTCTTCGTTTAACAATGAAAGACCATTAGTATTTCTTAATTTTACCTAAATAAACGCAAAACTCAATAAATGTTAGAATTAGGAGGAATTATCATTTTAGGCATTTTGGCACAATGGTTCGCTTGGAAATTCAAGATTCCAGCGATTTTACCCTTGATACTCATAGGTTTGTTGGTGGGACCAATTTACGCCGAATTCATATCAGACGACGGCAGTAAATGGATTGAGCCAATTTGGGATGGTAAAAAAGGCCTTTTTCCTGGTGAAGGCCTTTATCATTTTGTTTCCTTGGCCATCAGCATTATTTTGTTCGAAGGAGGCCTGACCCTCAAACGGGATGAGGTAAAGAATGTAGGCCCTGTTATTACCAAACTCATAACCTTGGGGTCAGCAGTGACTTTTTTTGGTGCTGGTGTCGTTGCGCATTTAACCTTCGGTTTAAGCTGGGAATTGTCGTTTCTGTTCTCAGGATTGATAATTGTTACTGGCCCAACGGTGATTACTCCTATTCTTCGGAATATTCCTCTCAAAAAAGATGTGTCGACCGTATTAAAATGGGAAGGCATACTTATAGACCCCATTGGAGCCTTGGTGGCTGTACTGGTATTTGAATTCATAAGCGTGGGCGGAGGAGGTGGTTTTACCAAGACAGCCCTTGCAGAATTTGGAAAGATCCTTCTTTTTGGAACAACGTTTGGCTTTACCTTCGCGCATGCACTGGCATTCGCAATCAACAAAAAGCTTATCCCTCATTACCTCTTGAACGTAGCGTCTCTTTCAACCGTATTGCTTGTATTCGTGGAATCTGAGATTTTTGCGCACGAATCGGGCTTGTTGGCCGTAGTGGTCATGGGAATGGTACTGGCAAACAGCCGACTAGAGAATCTTAAGGAGCTTTTGTATTTTAAAGAATCCCTTAGCGTATTACTGATATCGATCTTGTTCATACTTCTCTCCGCGAATATAGATATTGCCGATATGATGCTGCTATACACATGGAAAACAGCAATCTTGTTCGCGATTATTGTTTTTGTAATAAGGCCAATAGCCGTATTCTTGAGTACACGTGGGTCTAGCTTAAACAGGCGAGAGAAATTATTTATTAGTTGGGTGGGGCCTCGAGGAATCGTTGCAGCGGGAATTGCTTCCTTATTCGGTGGAAAGTTAATAAATGCGGGTGTTGCAGGAGCAGAGTATATTACGCCTTTGGTCTTTATGGTTGTATTAGGCACGGTTCTCCTTAATGCGACTACCGCAAGATTGTTTGCTAGAATAGTGGGTGTTTTCTTGAAGCACTCGGAAGGCATTCTTATTGTTGGCGCATCAAAATTTTCTAGGCTAATAGCCAATTATCTTGAAAAGAATGGAAGACACACTGTTCTAATTGATAGCAACCAAGGGAATATCGAAAAATCCAAATCCCTTGGTCTCGAAGCACTAAGCACTAATATCTATTCCGACACACTTCAAGACAATATTGAATTGAACGATGTTGGCTACTTAATGGCATTGACCGGAAACCCAGAAATCAATAAATACGCAATCAACAAGTTCAAAAAACAATTTGGTGAAAATGGATCCTTCAGGATTGTCTCTCATGATGAGGTAGTTTCAAAAGAAGCTGAACCTGAAGAAGGATTGTTTTCACATATTCATGATTTCAATAAATTATCGGATATCGCAAGAGAATTCCCAACCATTAATGAAATGGATATCAAAGACAGCGAAAGTTTGAAAAGGATAAGCAGTTTATTGGATAAGGAAGAGAATTCCGTCCCCCTCTTCATAAAGAACAATCGAGGAGAATTGATCATTTACAGACCTTCTAATTCAAAATCCCATGAAGCTGGTGAAAATTATAAGATCGTGTACCTCGGCAAACCCATAGACGTTGAAAGAACCGTCGTTTAGTTATTTAGGATGAGAGACTTGAGTCTCTTACCAAAATCCATTAGAACCTTGATTTCCTTCAAGGTTGCGAGCCGTTCTTTCTTGAATACAAGTAAGTGATTTCCATTGGATTCGACATGATAATAGGGATTACCTTCAAAAAACTGTATCAACGAATTGTTAAAAAAGGACTTAATACCGTTCACGTCTTCTCCTAACAAATAAAAATGCTTTGAAAAATCTGAATGTTCCTTTATTTCAATATCCTTGAAACCTGCAAAAGCATAGACCTTTTCGAGGAACCCTTCTTTGTCCATCCTAAAAGATGGAATGACAGTGTCTAATTTTATATACATCATCGTGGACCTCACAACTTCCTTGGCGATGAATTCACCCTCGGAAAAAGTAATATCAAAAATCAATATAGAATTCTTGTCATCCGCAATGCGGTTGTAAATGGCATCGATCTTCTTTGTCCTGAAAAATAAGAAATCATAAAAGAACTTGACCTTGCTCTGTTTATCATATTCATAGCGAAGATCGTATTCGTGAGCTAATTGGGCCATATTCATTTGGCGTTTGGTCAAATTTCCATTTCCAGAACGAAACGGAATAAGCCGACGCAACGCAAACGGATGCTTGCTCTCACTTCCATGCATGTCCAAACCTACAATTTCGAAATTGCCTCCTTTTTTATCGAAGGATTTTTGGTAGCCACTTAGGCTTTCCATGACCGTATCATCAACGAATTCACAAAGTGAAAAATCTACAACAATATCTTCACTCTCAGGTATGGCCTCTATCTTCCCCTCGAGTTTATAGAAATTCAAGAATGTACAGAAATGCTTTACACTGATATAATAATTGTTATCCACGCGTTCTTTATACATCAATATATTAGGCTTTGCAATATTCCTTAAGAACAGTGTCAAGCTTTTGTTCAAGACGATATGCATAATGAGTGTGGCGACAACACCTAAAGCTATTCCGGAGATAAGTCCTAGCTTTAATGTCGCGAACAGGGTTATGAAAAATATAAGGAGTTGTTCCCTACCTATGGAAAAGATATTACGAATTACATTAGGAGAAGCCAGTTTGTAGCCTGTAAAAACGAGAATGGCCATTAAAGCAGGCAAAGGGATTCGCGCTAATTGGGTGCTGAACAACGCAATGAACAAGACTAAAAAAACAGCATGAAAGAAATTCGAGGATCTATTGGAGGCGCCATTATTAACATTTATAGAACTACGTGCGATTACGGTAACCACATTGAGCCCTCCTAAAAAACCACTTCCAACGGTTGCCAAGCCAAGGGCCTTCAAATCTTTATTGACATTGGACCTCCTATTCTCAGGGTCTAGCTTGTCGACCGCCTTGATACTTAAAAGGGACTCTATACTGGAAATGAGGGTAATGGCAAAAACACTTGCCCAGAATGGCAGTGTTCCTAGTTTACCATAATCGGGAATGGGTAGGTCCGCTATGACCTGATTCAAATTAGGCATTCCGTTTAGCATATAATCCGGATGAATAGGATTTGGCATTAGAAGGACAAGTTCGTAGTAATAGCTAAATGCAATTGACAAGACCACGATCCACATGGGAGCTGGTATAAGTTGGAGGTATTTATTCCTTATCCTGGAATAAACAACCATTATCATCAGGCTAATCACACCAGATGCTGCAGCGAATAACAACCCTGGGTCACTATAAGATAGTATTCCTTGGAGTGTCTCAGGAATCGCCAAGAGATAATCGATGGTGCTCTCGCGGGTAATACGATTACCTAGCATGATATGAAATTGTTTTCCAAGAATGATCAAGCCGATAGCAGCCAATAAGCCTTGAATTGCCGAAGACGGGAAAAAATCAGCGAGCTTTCCCATTCGTAAAAATCCGAGGATGATCAGCAATATGCCGGAACAAATAATGGCCGCATATGCACCAGTCAATCCAAGCGTGGTTATGGCAACCAATAAAACACCAACCAGTCCATTTCCAGGGCCTGTTATTGTGACATGGCTTCCGCCTAATAAAGAGACTATTACGCCACCAACAATAGCCGTGATGATTCCTGAAATCGGTGGCGCATCACTGGCCATGGCCAACCCTAGTCCCAATGGTAGCGCAATCAGGCTGACAACAAGCCCAGAGAATATATTCTTTGGCAGTGCCTTAAGAAAATGCGTCATTCTAAGTTCCTTTTTTTGACTCATCTTACAATTAGTACATCGGTTGGTATTTCTGTCAATATATATTCAATGTCGTGTGGGAATAGCCGGTCCCAAAAGGTAATATGGCTAGGAGCATTCATGACAAGAAGGTCGGCCCTTGAAATTTGGGCATAATGGCCTATGGAATACCCCCTTTTACCAAAAATAGGCTGAAGGTTGACCTGAAGGCCTTCTATATCTTCGACGGAAATATGGCTCAATATTTTTTTCACTCGAGCATCTTCCCGAACCCTGAGACGTTCTTTAAGAATAATGGCCTTCCTAAGTGATTTATCATCTTCTATGGCCACCGCGACTTCGTGTTGGTCTATTTCTTCGACAATCGTTATTTTTTGAGCTCCCAGTCTATTGGCGACATGAATTGCCGTTGCGATGGTTTGTTCGGTTTTCGGGTCCTTTAGTCCGTTGACAACAACATGCTGGCAAGGAACTCTAATTTCCGATGGATTTATCAGAAGCAGTATGGAACAATTGGCTTGCCGCGTTATTTTCCTTGCGATGGAACCAATATAATATTTAAATAGGTTCTCTTTCTTAAGCGCTCCCAATATTAAAAGGTCTACATCGTATGTTTGGGAGGTCATTATGATTGTTTCGACAGGATCACCTTGCCTGAAAACAATGTCAAATTGAAGTCCTTCGGAAATGAAAGGATCTAGCAATACCTCGAATCTGGTTTTCTTTTCGTGTGAAGTTTCACCTACGTGTATAAGGACCAGTTTCGCATCGAGTATCAATGCCAACCGCGCTGATTCATGAACGTTTGCCTTAAGGTTAGGCGAGAATGTAACGCCAATACCTATAACATTGAATTTGCTTGGTTTCAACTCCGAGTGAATTGCGATAAGCTTGAAAGATACTGTTTTTTTATAGAATGAGTCTTCGTATTGAAAGGGCTACATAATATGTAATTCAGTGAACTCCTTATCAATTATAAAAGTACTATCCCCATTCACTTTTGCTTCTTTAAAGGAGATCTCTTCTTTATCTATCTGCAACTTCGATATTTTAAACGGAAGACCATGAAGATTGAATTTAAACTTTGTATATGATGTATTGTATTTTCCTGCCTTATGTTGTTGAATAATAACCTCATTGGTCTTTCCTGTAAGCTTGAAGGTTCTTAAGCTATAGCGTCCTTTAGTATAATCATAACCATCATGGGCATCATCAAAAAGAATGGAGGTTTCCTTACCTTTTTTATAATAAACCTCTAGCGTGATTTCGTCAAACTTCTTTTCATCCACGTATTGCTGAATTGGATATTTCGGTATGATAGCGCCTTCCTTAACAAAAATCGGCAAACTATCGATATCTGCATCGACCCACATTTCTTGGCCGCCTTTAACAAGTTTGTCATTCCAGTAGTTATACCAATTGCCTTTGGGTAAATAAAGTCGCCTTCCTTTGGAATTTCGTTCAATTATAGGGCAGACGAATATTTTGTCTCCAAAGATGAACTCATCCGTCCTGTAATGGGTTTGTATATCTTCTTGGTCGTATAGAACCAATGGTTTTAGCATCGGGATCCCTTCATCGAGATATTGCCAAAAAGACGTATAGAGGTAGGGCAGCAACTGATAACGAAGCTCGATGAATTTTTTAACGATTCCTGTAATTTCATCTCCAAACATCCATGGCTCTTGTTCGCCATGATCTCCAGAAGAATGCGTCCTACAGAATGGATGAAATACCCCTAATTGAATCCATCTTGCAAATAATTCGCCATCTGGTTGTTCGGCAAAACCACCAATATCACTCCCGGCAAAGGAAAATCCGGACATGGCCATACGTTGGGCCTGTACATTCGCGATCCAAAGATGTTCCCAGGTAGCAACATTGTCTCCTGTCCAGCTTGAAGTGTATCTCTGGGTGCCAGAATATGCTGCTCTAGTTATTACAAATGGACGCTTAGGGTAGGCAAACTTTTTCAGTCCTTGATAAGTGGCTCTCGCCATCTGCATTCCATATACGTTATGAGCTTTTCTATGACTACAATAATTTCCGTCATAATTGTGACGAACATCATCAGGGAACGTCTTGTTCGGCACCTCCATGACAGCAGGTTCATTCATGTCGTTCCAGACACCTCGCACCCCAGTGTCTTCTATAAGTTCCTTAAATAAACCGGACCACCAATCTCTTACTTCAGGATTCGTGAAATCAGGGAAATAACATTCTCCTGGCCATACCTTGCCTTTCATATAGGGGCCATCAGCGCGTTTACAGAAATAATCTTTATCCAGCGCTTCCTTGAATACAGGATAATCGACATCAATCTTAATGCCTGGATCAATGATCACAACCGTCTTGAATCCATCATCCGACAGTTCTTTTACCATGCGTTTTGGGTCTGGAAAATGTGTCTTGTCCCATGTGAAACACCTAAAGCCGTCCATATAATCTATATCCAGATAAATAGCATCACAGGGTATTTGTAGCTCCCTGAATTTAGAAGTCACTTCTTTCACCTTTGATTCAGGATAATAACTCCATTTACATTGATGGTATCCTAATGCCCACATTGGTGGTAATTGATGCGGTTTTCCTGTTAAGTCTGTATAGTTGGCAACCACATCGGACATTTCGGGACCATAAATGAAATAATAATTCATTTCACCCCCTTGTGCCCAGAAACTCGTCACGGTTTTACGTTCATGTGCAAAATCGAAAAACGAACGAAACGTATTATCGAAAAAGATGCCGTAAGCTTTTTTGTGGTGTAGCCCCGTGTAAAACGGAATGGTTTTATAAATGGGATCCGTATCTTTTCCATAAGCGTAAGAATCAGTTGCCCAATTTTCGAAACGCTTGCCCTTTAAGTTCAAGTGAACGGGTTTATCCCCAAGACCATAGAAACTTTCACCATCGAAGGCGGTTTTGCTCATTTTTACGATATTACCTCCAAATTGGTAGCTTTCCTCCCAATGAAACCCCAATTCGTCTTGATTGACAAGTGTTCCATCCACTGCATCATAAAGCGATACTCTTAAATCCAGTTTTTCAACATGACAAATCAGCTTTTGAGTGGTTATGATATAGCGTTCTTTGTCTTCTGTAATTTCTAAATGGTTATACCCAGTGCTTGCATATTTGGTTATGGCATAGGAGAAATCATTTTCAAAATTAAGGGTAGTGGAATATCTAAACCTTATGACGCTATCCCTTAATACGGTCAACTCCAATGCCACACTGTTTGCGGTCTCAAAGCGAAGTGTATCAATGTTTTTTTTAAAGGAAGTTATTTCGGAAGGGACTTGATTCCCTTTGTATTCCAGTTCTGTATTGGTAATCATGAAAATTTCTGTTTCGAAACGTAAAAAAAAGGAATTGTTTGGTCATAAAAAATATTAGAATGCAAGTTTTGCTAAATTTTATCAACTATAAGGTTTTCGTATGGCAGATTTATTGATTTGATAAAAAATTAAAGAATCATTTTTTTGTTTTCACATATTTGAACACGACCATTCCCAATGGCGGTATGGTTATTTGCGTAGATAAAGGCCTGAAATGATGTGTCACTTTTTCTACGGATCTATTTGAGTTTTTATATCCTCCAGAGCCATAATACTTTTTGAGGTCACTATTAAAAATTTCTTTTAATTTACCGGTTTTAGGGAGCCCGATTCGATAATTCTCACGGGGTATTGGCGTCATATTGCAGGCAACTATTAAATCATCCGAAGCTTTATTTCCTTTTCTCATGAAAACTAAAACTGAATTTGTAGCGTCCCCATAATCTATCCATTCAAACCCATCTGCACTAAATTGCTTTTGATGCATGGCAGGTTCTTTTCTATAGAGATTATTAAGGCCTTTAATGGTTTCTTGTACCCCTTTGTGAGGGTCGTATTGCGTTAAATGCCAATCCAGGCTTTTGTCGAAATTCCATTCACTGCTTTGTCCAAATTCTGCACCTTGGAATAATAATTTGGTTCCTGGATGCGTGAACATATAGCTGTACAGCAATCGCAAGTTTGCAAAACGTTGCCATTCATCGCCGGGCATCTTTCCTAAAATGGACTTCTTGCCATAGACCACCTCGTCATGAGACAAGGGCAGCATAAAGTTTTCGGTGAATGCATAAGCTAAACTAAATGTAATATCGTTTTGGTGATGTTGCCTGTATATCGGTTCTTTGGAGAAATATTGCAAGGTATCATGCATCCAGCCCATCATCCATTTCATTCCAAATCCCAAACCACCTATAAATGTTGGTTTCGATACCATAGGGAAGGCGGTTGATTCTTCTGCTATGGTTTGAACGTCAGGGAATGCACTATAAACCGCTTCATTCATTTCTTTTAGGAATGCGACGGCCTCAAGATTTTCTCGACCTCCATATATATTCGGTTCCCATTCACCATCCTCGCGCGAATAATCCAAAAACAGCATGGACGCCACGGCATCCACGCGTAAGCCATCGATGTGGTATTGGTCCATCCAAAAAAGGGCATTACTGATCAGGAATGATTTTACCTCGTTACGCCCGTAGTTAAAGATCAAGCTTTTCCAATCCTGATGATAGCCCCTTCGTTTATCGGGATGTTCGTATAGATTTGATCCATCAAAAAAGCCCAATCCATGAGCATCTTCCGGAAAATGTGAAGGCACCCAATCCAAGATGACACCAATATCATTTTGATGGAATTTGTCGACCAATAATTTAAATTCTTCAGGATAACCAAACCTAGAGGTGGGTGCAAAGTAGCCTGTAAGCTGATAGCCCCAGGATGGATCGTAAGGAAACTCCATCACAGGCATTAATTCTACATGTGTAAAATTCATTTCCTTGACATAGGAGACCAGTTCTTCAGCCAATTCTACGTAGGACAAAAAACGGTCTTCCTCCAAATGTCTTTTCCATGACCCTAAATGAACTTCATAAACGGAATAAGGAGCATCGAGAGCGTTATGTTTCGCTCTTTTTTTCAACCACTTCGTATCTTCCCATTCATGCTTTGAATCCCATACAATGGAAGCTGTATTTGGTGGATGTTCAGCACGACGCGCATATGGATCTGCCTTCTCTGTTTTTATATCGTTATTATTACTTTGTATTTTATATTTATAAATACTGCCTTTGCCGACATTCGGTAAAAAACCTTCCCAAATACCGCTTTCATCCCATCGCACCTTGAGTTGGTGCTCCCCTTCGAGCCAATAATTAAAATCCCCAACGACAGATACCGATTTTGCACTAGGTGCCCAAACAGAAAAGTAGGTGCCTTCAACGCCATTTAGAGTGACTAAATGCGAACCGAATTTTTCGTATAATCTATAATGCTTTCCTGATTTGAAAAGATTGATATCGAAGTCCGTAAACAAACTATAAGGTATAACTTCTGCCATAAATTAATTATTAATGATATTTGATATTCCTTTAAGTGGAATAACCGCCCAACGAGGTCGCGAGTTAAGTTCATAGCCTAACTCGTAAACGGCTTTTTCCAAGAGCGAATATTTTAACATAAAGATACGTTCTTGTCTGTAGCCAATATTAATGTTTGCATTTTGTATTTCTACGATATATGTGCCTAAAAACACACCAACAAAATATTGATAAAGTATTTCTCCAGCTTCAAACAAATGTTCAAGTTCGAATTCATAAGAATCGATATTATTGAAAATTGTTGCATAAATGGCATAATGAAATGACCTGAACAGTCCCGCCACGTCCTTAAGAGGGGGTTGTTTAACTTTTCGGTCGCGTATGGTACTTTCTGGTTCACCCTCGAAGTCTAGGATATAAAAATCATCGTTTTTAACAAGTATTTGCCCTAAATGATAATCGCCATGAACGCGAAGGCGCTCTCCTTTTAATTTTGTCCAGTCGAAGTCTACAAAACGTTTCCGAATTTCATTTTTCTTTTCCAAGAATTCTTGCGCCAAATTTAATGCTAAACCTTCTAACTTGTGTAGATTATTTTCAACTATATTTATTCGATTTTGAAATTGATATAGCAGTCTGTTTTTGAGCCAAACGGTATAGTCTCCGCTAAATCGTGCTGGGGTAAATGCGGTATCTTCAAATTCCGATCCCAACGCGATATGCATTTCAGCTGTTCGTTGTGCAAGGGTTTGAATTTTGCTAAACACATTCAATCCAACCCAATCGATAATTTGAGGCGGTACATCTCGAATGGTCAAGCGCTCAAAATCTTCAGTTTTTGGCAGTTTGCTTATATCAATCTTTTTGTGCTCTAGATTTGAAAATACCTTATGTAATTCCTTTAAGAAATAATCCCAGGCATCACCATCATTTTCAACCATTTCTTGCATTAAGCCTATGGTAATATTAGTGTTGTCGTGATCAATGACCTCAATGCTACCCTGATATGCGGGGGTGTTTTTAAAATCTTTCTTTTCAGACAGGAAACGACTCATTTCATAATCAGGATTCCTGTCGGCATAAATACGCCTGAAAAATTTTAATACATATGTTTCATTATAGACAATTGAGGTATTACTTTGCTCAAGCCCCATAAATCTAGAAGATTCGTAAACACAATCCTTGAATAGGTCACTTTTATGATAGCGCACCTTTGTTTTATCGTTTGGAATTGCCGTTAGGATACGGTCGAATACAACTTTTCTAAAAGCTTCTAGATATATGGCATCGATGATGAACCCTTCTTGTGCCTTAATGCTTATTGGTAATATTCGATTGTCCTGTGCAAAATTGACATCAGTGACAAAAGCGATAGGTAGAAAATAATGCTGATAAAAGGCTTCGATAAAATTCACCTCGAGTATGAGGCCGTAATAAACTTCACCTTGATGTTGAATTCTAAAATACTCTGCGAGTTCAATGTACTTCAGTTTGCTCCCTTTTCCGCCGTACCACCTTTGTTTTATTATATAATTTTCTAAGACATCAGACAAAAACACCTTTACGAATTCTTCATTTTCCATGAGTTCTTCCCACTGCAGATCAAAATTGAAAGGCGGTTGTGAAATCTTGGTTTTAATGTTTTTTTTAGACATTCTATCTATTTATCTCAAAGATATGAAATGGCAAAGTAGGATGCAGCTCTATGAAATTCCATTCGCTAGTCCAGTTATAGCTGCTGTCGGTTATAAGGTCATGTACCTGAATATGACCACCATGTGACAAAGAAAGATCTTCTAAAGGTAGCTGTAAAGAGCCCTGTTGTAAATAATAAGGGTCTAAACTGATAATAATTAAAAGTTCGTTGGTCTTATCGTTATTCCATTTATAAAAAGCCAATAGATTGTCATTCTCAATATGACAAAACTTAATATTGTTAGTTTGTTGAAGCGCTTGGTTTTCATGCCTGATTCTATTGATACGCCCTATAATGGTGGTTATCTTGTTTTCCTGAGTCCAATCATAATGGCTAATCTGGAATTTTTCAGAATTCAAATATTCTTCTTTTCCGGGCAATGCGTCACTTATCATATATTCAAAAACGGGCCCATAGATGCCAATGCTCGAACTTAAGGTGGCGGCCAATGCATAGCGCTGTATATGTTTCGACTCGTTAGCTCCTTGCAAATGATACGGATTAATATCGGGGGTATTGGGCCAAAAATTAGGCCTCATATATTCACGTTGTTCCGATTTGGTCAATTCCTCCACATAGTCAATCAGTTCCTGTTTATTATTTCTCCATG
>Ga0316205_10003699_pt1 | contig 14155 bp, 12 predicted proteins | sample 3monthpyrite_MG_FD_204941 | JGI IMG/M metagenome (GOLD analysis project Ga0316205, IMG submission 204941) | Microbial mat bacterial communities from mineral coupon in-situ incubated in ocean water Damariscotta River, Maine, United States -... | ecosystem: Environmental > Aquatic > Marine >... | reverse complement strand
TTCATGCCGGTGATTATCTTGACAGCACAGGCCAGAATTTGACCGAACCGAAGTTTCTGGATGTAATCCCGCTGCATTTTGGTATTTCTGAAGATTCACATTACCATGTGCCGCTGCTGCTTTCCGCTTTTGGCTATTCGACATACAGGGGCAGCTAGATGGCGATCTCGTTTCTCCTAAACGGCCATGCCGTAGAGGCTGATGATGCCTCGATGACCTTACTTGATTTCTTGCGGCTAAACCGCGGCCTGACCGGCACCAAAGAAGGCTGCAACGAAGGCGATTGCGGTGCTTGCACGGTGATGCTTGCCGCTGAAGAATCCGGTGAATTGGTGCATCGGGCGGTGAATAGTTGCATTTTGCTGCTTGGTCAGATGCAGGGCAAATCGGTCGTAACGGTTGAGGCGCTGGGCGGAAACCACCCTGTGCAGGCCGAGATGGTTGAAAAACATGGTTCGCAATGCGGGTTTTGCACGCCTGGGATTGTGATGTCACTGGTGGCAGCCCACAAAGAAGGGCGGCAAGACCATGCCGATGTTTTGGCCGGAAATCTGTGCCGCTGCACCGGCTATGCGCCGATCTTACGTGCCGCAAAAGCTGTGGCCGAGGCTCCTGTGCCGACGCTTGGCTTTGAGGAAGCCGCGCCGATGGCCGAGCTTTCGGGAGACGGCTTTACAGATGTTGACGATTTTGCGAATTGGTATCAGGACAACCCCGACGCCGTGCTTGTCGGTGGCGCCACAGAAGTGGGCCTGATGCTAACAAAAGAGCTGAAACAGCCAGAGAAACTTGCTTTTTTGAACCAAATTTCGGCACTGCAAAGAATTGATCATGAAACGGGTGGAATGCGAATAGGCTCGGGTGTGTTGCTGGCGCAGTTGCGCGGTGCGATGGCGGGGAAATACCCGCAATTTGCAGAAATGTTACGCAGGTTTGGCTCGGTCCAAGTGCGAAATTCAGCAACAATTGGCGGGAATATCGCCAATGGCTCGCCCATCGCTGATACCCCTCCGGCACTGATTGCGCTTGGGGCGTCTATTACTTTGCGCAAAGGCGCGAAACGGCGCGAGATATTGCTGGAAGACTTTTACCTAAGTTACGGGGTGCAAGACCGTGGCGCGGGCGAATTTATCGAGAGCGTGTTTATTCCCGAGCAGGAAGACACGCTTGGGGTTTATAAAATCTCGAAGCGGTTTGATCAGGATATTTCTGCTTTGTGCGGCGCGTTTAATATTGTGGTTTCCGGTGGCGCGGTGGCAAAGGCGCAGATTGCTTTTGGCGGCATGGCGGCCACGCCAAAGCGGGCGCGTGCTGTAGAGGCTGCACTGGTTGGCCAGCCTTGGAGCGAGCGCACGATTGCGAAAGCGCAGGCGGCTTTTGGCGAGGATTACACGCCAATGAGCGACCAGCGTGGTAGCGCGGCGTTTCGGCTTTTGCTGGCGCAAAACCTGTTAAAACGCTTTTATCTGGAGCAGGCAAATGCAGGGCGTGTGCGGGTTGTGGGAGGTGCAGCATGAGCGTTTCTAACTCAATCGCCCATGATAGCGCGCCAGCCCATGTGAGCGGTGAAGCGCGTTATGTCGATGATTACCCGCTGCCCGAAAACTGCGTGCATCTGGCCTTTGGGCTATCCGATAAAGCGCACGCTGATTTCACGCTGGACATCGGCGTTGTGCGCGCCGCCAAAGGGGTGATTGATGTGCTAGTGGCCGCTGACCTGCCGGGCACAAACGATGTGTCGCCCTCTGTGCATGACGAGCCGTTGCTGGCGCAAGACACTGTGCATTACATTGGCCAGCCGATGTTCCTTGTCGTGGCCGACACGCATCTAAATGCCCGCCGCGCTGCGCGGCTAGGCAAAGTGAAGTATGACGAAAAAACGCCGCTGGTCACGCTTGATCAGGCCATTGCAGCAAACAGCACCTTCGATGCGCCACTGACTTTCGCCATCGGGGATGCCGAATCCGCGCTTTTGGCGGCACCACATACTATTGCTGGCGAAATGGAAATCGGTGGGCAGGAGCATTTTTACCTTGAAGGGCAGGCGGCTTATGCCTTGCCCGAAGAGGGTGATGTGCGGGTGGTATCCTCCACCCAGCACCCGACCGAAATTCAGCACAAAGTAGCCGAGGCGCTTAATGTGCCCTTCCATGCCGTGCGGGTTGAAACCCGGCGTATGGGCGGCGGCTTTGGTGGGAAAGAATCACAGGGCAACGCGCTTGCAGTGAGTTGTGCTGTGGTCGCGTTGCGACTCGGGCTGCCTGCAAAAATGCGCTACGACCGGGACGATGATATGATCATAACCGGCAAGCGGCATGATTTTCGGATCAGGTATCAGGCTGGTTTTGGGCCGGATGGCAAAATCGAAAGCGTGGTGTTCGAGCATTTTGTGAAATGCGGCTGGGCACTTGATCTCTCGCACCCGGTAGCCGACCGTGCCATGCTTCATGCCGATAATACCTATCATCTACCCAATGCGAAGATTGTATCGCACCGGCTGCGCACAAATACCCAGAGCAATACCGCATACCGCGGCTTTGGCGGGCCACAAGGAATTCTCGGCATCGAGCGGGTGATCGAGCATATTGCGGGTGATCTCGGGCTCGACCCGCTGGCCGTGCGACAGGTAAACTTCTACGCAGCAAAAGGGGATTTGACGCCTTATCATATGGAGGTTGAAGACAGTATTTCGACCGAGCTTGTCGCGCAGTTGGCGGAAACCTCAAATTATACAAAGCGGCGTGCCGAAATTGCTGAATTTAACAAAAGCTCTCCTGTCGTGAAACGCGGGATATCGCTTGTTCCGGTCAAGTTTGGTATCTCGTTTACACTTACCTTCCTCAACCAAGCTGGTGCTTTGGTGCATGTGTATACCGATGGCTCATTGCAGCTTAACCATGGCGGCACAGAGATGGGGCAGGGGCTGAATACCAAGGTGGCGCAGGTTGCGGCTTCGGTTTTCGGGCTGGGTATAGAAACTGTGAAAATCACCGCAACAGACACGGGCAAGGTGCCAAATACCTCTGCTACAGCTGCAAGCTCGGGCGCTGATCTTAACGGCATGGCCTGTAAAAATGCCTGCGAAAAGATCAAGGCGCGGTTGGTCGAGTTTGCCCAATCCAAATGGGGCGGCACCGTGGAATTTGCTGATGGGCGCGTGCGTGTTGGCGGCCGAGATATGAGCTTTGCCGACTTGGTGTCCAAAGCCTATATGGCGCGGGTATCGCTCTCGGACACAGGATTTTACAAAACCCCGAAGGTTGCGTGGGACCGGGTAGCCGGGCGCGGGCGGGCGTTTTACTATTTTGCTTACGGCGCTGCGGTAAGCGAAGTAGAGCTGGACACGCTGACCGGCGAAAACCGGATATTGCGCACAGATATCTTGCATGACGTTGGCAACAGCTTGAATCCGGCGCTGGATATCGGGCAAGTGGAAGGCGCATTTGTGCAGGGCGCGGGCTGGCTAACGATTGAGGAACTCCGGTGGGGAGACCAAGGCCAACTGCTCACAGCGGCACCGGCGACCTATAAGATCCCTTGTGCGTCTGATATCCCGGACGAGCTGAATGTGGCGCTGTGGGATGGTGCCAACTTGGAAAAAACCATTTATCGGTCCAAGGCGGTGGGCGAGCCACCTTTTGTGCATGGTATGTCGGTGTTTTTTGCGCTGGCCGATGCGGTAGACTCCGCGGGAGGGAACCCCAATTTTGACGCGCCCGCCACGGCAGAGCGGCTGTTGATGGCACTGCAAAACTGATGGGTATGGTTCCCGAGATTTTGGCACAGGCCAATGGCGAGGTGGCGGTGAAGGTAACGATTGCCCGCGCGCAAGGCTCGACGCCGCGTGAGGCCGGCGCCTCGATGCTGGTCTGGCATGAGGGGCAATCCGGCACGATCGGCGGCGGGGTGCTGGAATGGAGCGCAGCCAAACACGCGCGGAAAATGCTTTTAGGCGGGAAGCTGAGCGATACCCAAAGCATAGCGCTGGGGCCAGATATCGGGCAATGCTGCGGTGGGCGGGTTGAGCTGAATTATGCGCAGGTGGCTGGTGAAAGCGTGCAAAGCACGGCACTTTCGGTTTTCCTTTATGGCGCGGGGCATGTGGGCCGCGAAATTGTGCGGGTGCTGCATGGCTTGCCCGTTGCCGTAAGCTGGGTTGATATTTCGGAAGCGCGGTTTCCGGCCACAGCAGAACACCGGATCATCAAGCCCAACCCGGCCGCAGCGGTTGCCACAGCGCCAGACGATGCCCTTCACTTTGTGATGACCCATTCGCATAGCCATGACCTCGAAATCTGCCATCAGGTGATGAGCCGCCGGTTTGGCCATCTTGGCCTTATCGGATCAGCTACCAAAAAAGCACGGTTTTTGAAGCGGTTGCGGGAGCTTGGGCATGATGACGATACATTGAGCCGCCTGCAATGCCCGATCGGAGATAAGCGACTCGGGAAAACCCCGCAGGGCATTGCTATCGGGGTTGCGCATTGGTTGATGCGCCGACAAAATGAAATGAATGAGCCAAGGGGAGAGGGCCGCGCATGAGCACGTTACTGGAGATCAAGGGGTTGAGTAAATCTTACCCGGGTGTGAAGGCAAATGACGATATTTCATTTGCTATTCAAGAGGGCGAAATCCATGCTTTGCTCGGGGAAAACGGTGCGGGAAAATCAACCCTCGTGAAAATGATTTACGGGCTGGTAAAGCCCGATGGCGGCCAGATGGTGCTAAATGGCGCGGCTTATGCGCCGGCCAAGCCCTTTGTTGCGCGCAGCTCCGGTGTTTCGATGGTCTTTCAGCATTTTTCCCTGTTTGAGGCGCTGACTGTAGCGGAGAATATCACCCTTGGTATGGATGATGCACCCAACCGCAAAGCGCTGTCGGAAAAGATCAGGAGCGTGAGCGAGAGCTATGGCCTGCCTTTAGACCCGGACCGGCTGATCGGAGATATGTCGGTTGGCGAGCGGCAACGGGTCGAGATTATCCGCTGCCTGCTGCAAAACCCGCGCCTGTTGATTATGGATGAACCAACCTCGGTCTTGACCCCGCAAGAGGTGGAGGTTTTGTTTGGCACACTGCGCAAGCTGTCGGCTGACGGTGTGGCGATCCTTTATATCTCGCATAAGCTCGACGAAATTCTGGCGCTTTGCGATCATGCGACGATATTGCGGATGGGAAAAGTGGTGGACACCTGCACGCCGAAAGAAGAAACCGCGACCTCGCTGGCCGAGATGATGATCGGTGGCGAGCTTGAGATTCATGTGCAGACCGAATTTAACCCGGGGACGGAAGTGTTGAAGGTGCAGGGGTTGAGCCTGCCTTCAACTGATGCATTTGGCACCAGCTTGAAAGACGTGAACTTCAGCCTGCGTAAAGGCGAGATTTTGGGGATCGGCGGTGTGGCTGGCAACGGGCAAGACGAAATTCTGGCCGCGCTATCGGGTGAAGAAAGGGTGGCTACGGATATGATCGTGCTGGATGGCACCGGCATTGGCCAAGCTGAGCCAAACGCGCGGCGCAAGCTTGGCTTGCTGTCTGCGCCGGAAGAGCGGCTCGGCCACGCTGCCGCGCCAATGATGAGCCTGAGCCAGAACGCGTTTTTGACCGGGCGGATCAGAAAAGAGCTGGCTCCGGGTGGTGTTATCAAAACCCGCCGGACCAACCGGTTTGCCCGCGAAATTATCGAAGGCTTTGATGTGCGCACCCCCGGAATTCATGTGGCGGCCAAGGCGCTTTCAGGCGGAAATCTGCAAAAATTTGTGATTGGCCGCGAGGTGTTGCAGGCGCCCGAGGTGCTGGTGGTGAACCAGCCCACCTGGGGAGTGGATGCGGCGGCAGCGGCCTCTATCCGGCAGGCTTTGCGGCAGCTGGCTGCCAGCGGCGCGGCGGTGATTGTGATCTCGCAAGACCTCGATGAACTGATGGAAATGTCAGACACATTTTCGGTGCTTTCAGAGGGGCGGCTGAGCAAGCCGCAACCAGCCGAGGGGCTGACGATCGAGGAAATCGGCCTGATGATGGGCGGCGACTTGGAAGGAACACACCATGTTGAGGCTTGAGCAAAGACCGCAGCCGTCCAAAACAATGCTATATATGACGCCGGTAATGGCGGTTTTTGCGACGATGGTTGTTGGCGGCATTCTTTTTGCCTCAATGGGGATCGACCCGTTTCGTGCGATATACCTGCTGTTTATCGATCCGTTTACTGACAGCTATAATCTGTCACAGCTTTTCGTGAAGGCCTCGCCACTGATCTTGATCGCGATGGGATTGTCCATTGGTTTTCGGGCCGGCGTCTGGAATATCGGCGCTGAGGGGCAGTTTATTATGGGTGCGATCTCGGGCGGTGCGGTTGGGCTGGCGCTATGGGGCTCTACCGGCTGGTGGATATTGCCGCTTATGGCAATTTCTGCCGCACTGGGCGGCGCGCTCTGGGCGATGATCCCTGCGGTGTTGAAGATAAAATTTAACGCCAACGAGATTTTGGTGTCGCTGATGCTGGTTTATGTGGCGGAGAATTTTTTGGCGCAAATGGTGCAGGGCGTTTTGCGCGCACCCGATGGCATGGGCTTTCCCGAAAGCCGAAACCTTGGCCGTAACGACGCAACGTCTTTGCCTGACGTATTTACGCCGCTCGGCATTGATGCCGGCGGGGTGGTGATGCTCATACTGTTGGCTATGGCCTTTTTCCTGCTGCAAAAACATGCGATGGGGTTTCAGATCAAGCTCACTGGCGAAAGCCCGCGCGCAGCGCGCTTTGCCGGGGTGAAGCCGGGGATTATCATCGCCGTCTGCCTTGGCATATCAGGCGCGGCGGCGGGGCTTGCCGGGCTTTTTGAGCTGACAGGTGCGGCAGGTAAGTTGACAATTGATTTTCCGGTTGGCTATGGCTTTACCGCAATCATCGTTGCGTTTCTTGGGCGGCTTAATCCGGTTGGTATATTGCTGGCAGGGGCGGTGCTGGCCGGCACCTATATTGGCGGAGAAAACGCGCAATTTGTGCTCAAACTACCGGCAGCGGCGGTTACAGTTTTTCAGGGTATGATGCTATTTTTCTTGCTCGGATTCGAGATACTTATCAATTATCGCGTTAAGCGCCTTCGGAGGGCTGTGTAATGGATTTTTCATCTCTTGATCCCGTTGCAATGATCGTGCTGTTGATCGGCGCCGCCACGCCCATTCTACTGGCCGCCATAGGTGAGTTGGTGGTTGAGAAATCCGGTGTGTTGAACCTTGGTGTGGAAGGTATGATGATTATCGGCGCGGTGACCGGATTTATAGTAGCTACCACCACCGGCAGCCCGATGGTCGGGCTGTTGGGCGCCGCGGTTGGTGGTGCGGTTGTGTCAATGCTGTTTGCATTTCTCACGCAGTATCTGCTGTCAAATCAAGTGGCGACAGGGCTGGCGCTCACGCTGTTTGGGCTTGGATTGGCTGCGCTGATGGGCAAAAGCTATAATGGCATCAAGCCGCCGCGGATGGATCGTCTTAACGTGGACGGGCTGACAGACCTGCCCGTGGTCGGAAAGCTGTTTTTCAGCCATGATCCGGTGATTTACCTATCACTGGTGCTGGTTTTTGCCGTGTGGTGGTTTCTTAACCGCACCCGTGCGGGGCTGGTGCTGCGCGCTTGTGGCGAAAACCATGAAGCGGCGCACAGCCTGGGCTATAACGTGCAGCTTATCCGCTTTGGCGCGATCATGTTTGGCGGGGCCTGTGCGGGCATGGGTGGCGCCTATGTCAGCCTGGTGCGGGTGCCGCAATGGACAGAGGGCATGACCGCGGGTGTGGGCTGGATCGCACTGGCGATTGTGGTGTTTGCGTCATGGAAGCCGTGGCGGGTGGTGATCGGGGCCTATATGTTTGGCGGGATCACCATATTGCAGCTTAGCCTTCAGGCGCTGGGCATCAGTATCTCGGGGGCCTACCTTTCTATGACACCGTATATTGTAACCATCGTGGTTTTGGTTATTATGTCTGCTGACCGGAAGAAAGCGAGCCTGAATGCGCCCGCTTGTCTGGGCAAATCTTTTCACGCGTCGCATTAAGCGAAGCACCTTAATCCATAACGGAGGTTTGATATGAAGTTTACCAAAACACTGGCGGCAGCAGCTGCCATGAGCCTTGCGCTCGCAGGGGGTGCTTTTGCGCAAGACCCTGTAAAAGCAGGGTTTATTTATGTCGGGCCCGTGGGTGACCTTGGCTGGACATACCAACACGATCAGGGTCGGCTTGATCTGGAAGCCGCGCTTGGCGACAAAGTCGAAACCTCTTATGTGGAAAGTGTGCCCGAAGGCGCTGACGCTGAGCGGGTTATGAGCCAGATGGCGCGCAGCGGTGTGGATATCATCTTCACTACATCTTTTGGCTATATGGATCCGACCATAAACGTTGCGGAAAATTTCCCGGATGTGCGCTTTGAGCACGCAACCGGCTATAAGCGTGCTGACAATGTAACGACCTATTCGGCCCGTTTCTATGAAGGCCGCCATGTGATTGGCCTGATTGCCGGCAATATGACCGAAACCAACAAGGTTGGCTATATTGCGTCGTTCCCGATCCCCGAGGTTGTGCGCGGCATTAACGCGGCATATCTGGCGGCAAAATCGGTTAACCCCGATGTCGAGTTTAAAGTGGTGTGGGTCTACACATGGTTTGATCCGGGCAAAGAAGCTGATGCAGCCAATGCGCTGATCGAGCAAGGTGTTGACGTTATCATGCAGCACACCGATTCCCCTGCGGCGATGACGATCGCCGAAGAAAAAGGCATTTTTGCTTTTGGACAGGCATCTGATATGATGGAATTCGGGCCGACAGCGCGGCTTTCCTCAATCATTGACGACTGGGGCCCTTATTACATCGAGCGTGTGAACGCGGTTATTGATGGCACTTGGGAAAGCACCGACACATGGGACGGCATCGCTGAAGGCATGGTTGGAATCGGTGCCTTCTCTGACCGGATTCCAGCTGACGTGCAGGCTCAGGCACAAGCCGCCGCAGACGCAATTGCTGCTGGCACATTGCACCCGTTCACCGGCCCGATCAACAAACAAGACGGCTCGGTCTGGCTGGCTGAAGGCGAGACAGCTGATGACGGCACCTTGGCGGGCATGAATTTCTACGTTGAGGGCATTGAGGGCGATCTGCCAAACTAAGGCACAGCGCGTCTATTAAATATGAATGGCCCGTGCAGCAATGTGCGGGCCATTTTTTGTGTCAGATATAGCGGCAATATCACATAGATAAACTGCCCGCTCTGCTTGGTTTGGCCTAAAGCTGGGTGCTGCGCCGTTGCCAGTATAAAACAAGCAGCGCACCGATACACAGCACCGATGCGGCCATAAACGGGGCACCGGGCAGGTATACGCTGGCGTCATCTGCGGTAAATGTGCGAAACAGCGATGTCATAATCAGAGGGGAGACGATCATCGCCAACCCTTGCACGGAGGCCAAAACGCCCTGCAATTCGCCCTGATTTTCGGCGGCCGTGGCCTTGGACATCATCCCTTGCAGCGCCGGTGAAGCAATAACCCCGAGCGCCATAACCGGCATCATAATAAAAAGCAGCACCTGGCTGGAAACCAACCCCGTAGCCAGCAATATAACAGCGTTGAGAGCCAATCCGGCGCGCGCTGTGTTCCATTCTCCATAGCGCGGGATAATGAAGCGGATCAGCCCGCCTTGCACCAGCGCCATAAACAGGCCGAATATCGCAAGGCTCAGGCCCTTCATGCCCGGCGTAAAGCCGAATTGTTCTTCGGTGAAATAGGGCCAAACCGACGGATAAACATTCTGTGCGATGGAAAACATAAACAGGATCAAGGCAAAGCTGCCGATTTCGGGCACAAGACGCAGACGAAACAATGCGGCAAACGGATTGGCACGTCGCCAGTCAAAATGCCGGCGTGTTTCAGGAGGCAAGGTTTCTGGCAGGAAAAAATATCCGAAGGCAGCATTGGAAAATGCCACGGCCGCAGCCGCATAAAAAGGCGCGCGCGGGCCAAGCTCTCCGAGCAGGCCGCCAAGGGCGGGGCCGATCACAAAGCCAACGCCAAATGCCGCGCCAACCATCCCGAAGCTGGCGGCGCGTTTTTCGGGCGCGGTGATATCTGCCATATAGGCATTGGCGGTGGCAAAAGTTGCGCCCGTAATGCCGCTGATCGCCCGCGCGAGAAAAAGCAACCAGATCACCTGAGCCTGAGCAAATATCAAATAGCTGGCCGACATGATGACAAGCGAGGTTAGCAACACCGGACGACGGCCGAATCGATCTGATAAATTGCCGACCGTAGGGCCAAAGAGAAACTGCATTCCGGCATAGGTAAAGGCCATCATGCCCCCCCAAACCGCCGCTTCGGAAACGGTCTCGCCGGTGATGGAGCGGATCAGGTCGGGCATGACAGGCATCATTAACCCAATGCCAACAGAATCAAGTGCTACGGTGATGATGATAAACAGGATAGGTAGGCGGGTTTTCATATCGCCATGTTGAGCAAATGGCGGCGGGCTGCAAGGGGAATTATTTACCGGTGGTCATCGGAGCCACGCAGATAATGCGGCTGCTGGTGACAGCCTGTTCACCTGCGTGGCTTGGCCCCGCTCAACTATGCGCATCGCAAAAAAAAGATATTGCTCCACGACCGAAGCAGACCTTGCCGACCGCGGCGGAAAAGCTATTGTCTATGCTTAGCGCTATGACGCGGTGACGCTGGAGACCAGGATGGAATCAGATATGCAGAATGACCAAAAACATGGCCCGCTGGCTGGCGTGAGGGTGTTGGATATGTCCCGCATATTGGCGGGGCCGAGCAGCACGCAATTGCTCGGTGATTACGGGGCTGATGTGGTGAAGATAGAGCGGCCGGGCGTAGGGGATGACACGCGCAAGTGGGGCCCGCCCTATGTCAGAGATTCCGCAGGGAATGAAAGTGGAGAAAGCGCGTATTATCTGGCGGCAAACCGGAACAAACGCTCGGTTGCAGTTGATATCTCCACCGCCGAGGGCGCAACCCTGATCAAGCGGCTGGCGGCTGAGGCGGATGTTTTGGTAGAGAATTATAAGGTTGGCAGCTTGAAGAAATACGGGCTGGACTACGACGAAATTAAAAAAGTGAATCCGGATATCATATATTGTTCGATCACCGGATTTGGCCAAACCGGCCCAAATGCGCATCTGCCGGGTTATGATCTGATGGCGCAGGGCTATGGCGGGATCATGTCTCTCACCGGTGAGCCAGATGGCGCACCGATGAAAGTGGGCGTCGGGGTTGCTGATATTATGTGCGGCATGTATGCGGCGACAGCGGTTTTGGCGGCGTTGCGGCACAGGGATATGACCGGGGAAGGGCAAGCTATTGACGTAGCATTGGTCGATAGCCAGATCGCGTGGCTGATCAATGAAGGCACGAACTACCTGCAATCCGGGAAGGTGCCAGAGCGACGGGGCAACGGGCACCCGAATATCGTGCCTTATCAAGTGTTTGCCACCCAGGGCGGACATTTGATTCTGGCCGTGGGAAATGATAGCCAATTTGGGCGATTTTGCGAAATTATCGGAGCGCCAGAGCTGGCGGCAAGCCCGGATTATTCCACCAATATCAAGCGCATTGAAAACCGCGCAACGCTCATTCCCCAGATCGAAGCACGGATGGCCAAAATGGAGAAGCAGGCATTGCTGGACGCAATGAAGGCGGCCAATGTGCCTTGTGGTGAAGTGAATGATCTTGCTGAAGTGTTTGATAGCCCGCAGGTAGCGGCGCGGGGTATGCGGGTGAAAATGGATCATCCACTTAGCGAAATCGAAGTGATTGGCAATCCGGTAAAATTCTCAGAAACTCCGGTGACGTATCGAAAAGCACCGCCTTTGTGCGGGGCGGATACCGAAGAAGTAATTCAAGACTGGCTCGGGAAAAGTTGAGTGGTTTATGCCACAGCAAGCACAAACGATACTATTGGCTGCACCATTTCTTTTTTCGGGGGTAGGGGGCGGCAGGCATATTCGTTTCGCCCGCGCTCGCGACATTTTGCTGGCAGGCTTTTATCTGGTGGGGATGGTCGAATTGTGGAATATGTGGTATTTGGCACATGCGTGCAGAAAAATGGCGTGGAAATAGACTTGACGGCGCCAAAGGCTGAATTTCCTTTTACGCGTCTTCAGGGAAAAGATATATTTCTGCGCTTGCAGCGTTGTCGCTCATCCGGCACCCGCAAACGGGCCGCGCGCGCGCTTGAACAACACATTGCCTAAGGGGGCTCGTTATGTATAAGAAAATCTTTGTGCCTATAGACATTAATCAGGAAAGCTCTTGGAAGTTGGCGCTGCCTCAAGCGCTGGAATATGCAAAACGAGACGGGGCCAAGCTATATCTTTTTACCGCAGTGCCTGATTTTGGCTTGTCTATCGCGGGGTCATTCTTTCCGAAGGACTATGCCGAGAAAGCGATGCAGCACGCCGAATACGAGCTGAAAGCTTTGGCGCGTAATCATGTGCCCTCTGATGTGAATTGCACATGTTATGTAAAGCACGGGACGATCTATAAGCAGATTACGCAAGCGGCAAACGAGTTGGGGGCCGACCTGATTGTTTTGACCTCCCACCGGCCGGAAGCCAAAGATTATTTGCTGGGGCCAAATGCGGCAAGGGTTGTGCGCCATGCAGCGCAATCGGTATTTGTTGTCCGGGAATAGGGCTTGAAAACAATGGTTATCGCTGCGCCAAACGGGGCGCGGCGTGGCAAAGCAGAGCACCCAAACCTGCCGGTCACGGTTGCGGAAATTGCTGCGGAGGCGGCTGCTTGCCAACGCGCCGGAGCGTCTGTGCTGCACCTGCATGTGCGCGACAAAAACGGGGTGCATAGTCTTGATGCCGGTCTTTATCGCGCGGCAACCGAAGCGATAGCCGAGACGGCGCCCGGGATGGCGGTTCAAATCACCACCGAGGCGGCGGAGCTGTTTGGCCTAGAAACACAGATTGCTTGTGTCGAGGGTATTCTGCCCAGAGCGGTGAGTGTTGCTTGGCGCGAATTTACGCCTGAAGAAAATAGCGCAGCGCGGCGCTTTTATAGCTGGGCGGCTGACGCGGGTATTCATGTGCAGCATATTCTGTATTCGGTCGAAGATATTGCACGCTTTCGGGCCTATGGGCTGGAAGACCAGAGCGTTTTGCTGGTGCTTGGCACCTATCAGGGGAAGGCGGCTCGGGTAGAAGATTTGCCAGCTTATTTGGGCGCGCTTGGGCCGGTGCGGGATTGGTGCGTATGTGCCTTTGGGAAGGCCGAACATGCGGTTGTGAGCGCAGCGATTGCGGCAGGCGGGTATGCGCGGGTCGGGTTCGAGAACAATCTTTGGCTAAAAGACGGCACCTTGGCGGCGGGAACCCACGAACTCGTGGCACAAATAGAGACAGATAAAATGACAGCTGAAGATGTGTGCCGTATTTGGGAGCTGAAGCGCGAATGTGGCTGAGATTTTCCGACGCCTAAAATGGATTTCAGCGCTTGGGCAAAAAACGTGACCAGTGCCTGTTGTTTGCGTATCAGCGCGCTACCAATCCAATGGGGGCTTCGCTACGAATTTGACTACTGTAGATCAAGGCGAGCATCCCCTCTTGACCCTTCCCAAAACCTCAATCATACCCCTTTCTTATGACAGACCTAAAAAACATCCGTAATTTCTCGATCGTGGCGCATATTGACCACGGTAAATCCACGCTGGCAGACCGGCTGATCCAGAGCACCGGCACGGTGGCCGACAGGGATATGCAGGCCCAGCTTTTGGACTCAATGGATATTGAGCGGGAGCGGGGGATAACTATTAAAGCCAATACCGTGCGGATTAATTATCACGCCAATGACGGCCAGGATTATGTTCTCAATCTTATTGATACCCCGGGCCATGTGGATTTTGCCTATGAGGTGAGCCGCTCGATGCGGGCGGTAGAGGGCTCGCTTTTGGTGGTTGATGCCGCGCAGGGTGTAGAAGCACAGACATTGGCAAATGTGTATCACGCGATCGAGGCGGATCACGAAATTGTGCCGGTGCTCAACAAGATAGACCTGCCAGCGGCAGAACCCGAGCGCGTATGTGAGCAAATCGAAGATGTGATCGGGATTGATGCGTCGGAGGCCGTAATGATTTCGGCAAAAACCGGCATTGGCAT
>Ga0316205_10003695_pt1 | contig 14175 bp, 11 predicted proteins | sample 3monthpyrite_MG_FD_204941 | JGI IMG/M metagenome (GOLD analysis project Ga0316205, IMG submission 204941) | Microbial mat bacterial communities from mineral coupon in-situ incubated in ocean water Damariscotta River, Maine, United States -... | ecosystem: Environmental > Aquatic > Marine >... | reverse complement strand
TTAGAATCCGAAATATGTTTAGAAGGAGCAAGGTGTTATTGACACTGCGAAAAGACCCCTACAATACCTTTGAGTGGATTATTGATGTGGTGAAAAAGAGTAGTACAAAACTATCTGTGTTCTTTATGTTGGGAGAGGCTGTTTCTTTTGAAGACAACGTCAACACCCAGCGTAACAAGTTTAAGTTATTGGTGAAGTATGTGAGTGATTATAGAGAGATTGGCCTTGTTTTTTCATATCCCGCACGTACGCATTATGAGCAGCTTAAGAAAGAAAAAGGACGTATGGAAGAGATTACAAACAGAGGACTTTTGAGCACGATGAATGCGCAATACAGCGTAAATCTCCCACATATCTATCGGAACTTAGTAGAACTCGAAATAGAAAGAGATTTTACGATGGTCTACGAAAATACCCTTGGTTTTAGAGCCGGTACGTGTACGCCTTTTTTGTTCTACGATCTGGATTATGAGATTAAAACGCCATTAATTATCCATCCTATGGCGGGAACAACCGCGGCTTTTGATGCGCAAAAGGCCTCCGAAATTGAGGCTGAAATTGAAAACTTACTAAGCGCAGTGCAACAAGTGCATGGAATGTTCTCATTGGCATTCAGCAATACAGATTTTGCAGAACGTACACCTAATAACGAACTTTTGAAACGTATTTTTTCAAAAAAATTACAATCGTATGAAGCGTCCTGATATTACAGATATCTTCTTTGATCTAGATCATACCTTATGGGATTTTGATCGAAATTCGGCCCTAGCTTTTCAAAGGATTTTTCGACAGGAAGGCATTGATGCTTCGTTTGAAGAGTTCATTAAAGCCTATGAACCTATTAATTTCAATTATTGGAAGTTGTATCGAGAAGAACGGGTTACTCAAGAAGAACTACGAAGAGGACGGTTTAATGATTCTTTTGCAAAGCTGGGAGTTTCATACCCGCTTTCAAAAATTGATCGGTTGTCTGAAGCCTATATCGAAGAACTGCCCAAGGATAACCACCTTTTTGATGGCGCTTTGGAAGTGCTTGAACATCTTAGAGGCACTTATCGTATGCATATCATTACCAATGGTTTTGAGGAGGTTCAGCATTTAAAAATGGCCAATAGTGGTATTAGAGATTACTTTGATATTATTATGACTTCGGAAACGGCGGGAGTAAAAAAACCAAACCCCATTATATTTCATACAGCGTTAGAACAAGCCGCGAGCAAACCATCGAGCAGTATCATGATTGGCGACACCTTTGAGGCCGATATTTTAGGTGCTGAAGCTGTGGGTATGGATACCTTATTTTATAATTACAGGAAAGAGTCTGTGGCGGAAGGATATAAAGTGGTAGATCACATTATTGAAATTAAAAACTACCTCTAATCATAATATTTTCTTAAAAAGAAGCGTTAGTCTAGGAAAAGGTCCCCAAACCATGAAGACAAACCTAATATTACCCTTTATAACCCTCTGCGCATGCATTTTAGCGGCGTCCTGTGTTAAAGACACAGATTTTGACCAAGAGGTGGTGGCAACACCCATTGTGGAACTCAATCTTATCTTTTTTGATCTTGAAGCGGGAGAATTTTTTGATGACGAAACCAACAATGAGATTCTTACCCTGCGAGATACCACAGAAATACGTTTTCTGGACGATACAACTATTCAGGAAAGCCTGTTGAGGGCAGAATTCTTATTTAGATTTACGAATAGTATTCCGCGCGATTTTGTGGTCGATTTTCAGTTTTTAAGCGAGGAGAGCGATACTACCTATGTCACACAAACGCCAGTGGCTATGGGCAGTGTTGATGTGCCCGTTGTAACGGAGTTTATTGAAAATGTTGAGGGAGAGGCTATTACACAATTGACTATGGCCAACAGGGTGGTTGTCTCTGTAACCATTCCATCTTCCGATGCAGATCTTCTAGGGGTGTTGAATTTGCAGTCCAAAACCACGTATTATTTAGAAATAACAGATAGGGAATAATAATTACTATGAAGAATGTAATTGTTTTTTGTTTCGTAGCCATGGGGCTATCGATCACATTTGCTCAAAATAAGCAAGTGCTCTATGGGATGGAGGAAATTCCGCAGTCGCTATTATTAAATCCGGGTGGAAGAGTAAGTACTAAGGCCCATTATGGAATCCCGTTCTTCTCTCAGATACACCTTAACGGAGGATCTTCGGGAGTGACCGTTTTTGATATTTTCGGAAATACTGGCGGAGATATTAATGATAAGATTACCCGTAAGATATTTGAACTTAAAAACACCGACTTCTTTACAGCGACGCAACAGTTGGAAATTATCAACTTTGGGTGGCGTGCTCAAAATGAAATGTACTTTTCAGGGGGTATCTATCAAGAGTTAGATTTTATAGCCTATTTCCCACGCGACTTGGCGATTCTGGGATGGGAAGGAAATAGAGATTATATAGATTATGAATTCGATTTTGCGGATATTAACACTACCGGAGATCTTTTGACGGTATATCATTTTGGTGCTAATAAGCAGATCAACAAAAAATTAACGGTAGGGATACGAGCAAAACTATACTCAAGCTTATTTAACTACCGAAGCACTAATAATAGCGGGACCTTCGTAACTCGTATTGCAGAACCCGGCGGTGAAAACTTTTATGAACATACAGTGCAAGATGCAAATGTTACTGTGGAAACCTCAGGAATAGCCTCTTTGAGCGATCTGGACGGGGGAGAGATCGCGAAGGAAGTGTTAGGGCGTGCATTTTTTGGAGGAAATATAGGGATTGGAGTAGATCTGGGAGCAACCTATGATATCACCAATAGAATCACTGCAAGTGCTAGTGTGTTGGATTTTGGAACTATTTTTCATTCCAAAGATGTTGAAACATATAGGGCGTCTGGTACGTATACCTTGGATGGTATCGAACTTATTTTCCCGCCACTAAGTGATGGTGATGAGGCGTTGCCTTACTTTGATGACCTTGAAGATGAAATTGAAGAAGAAATCCCCATTGATACACTTACCAACAAATATAGCCAGATGAGACCCCTTAAGGTGAATGCTAGCGTACAATATAACTTCGGAAAGGCAGTAGGCAACGGTGATGATTGTGACTGCCGAAACATGGGAGGTGGTATTGATCGCACCCAGGCCGTTGGATTGCAGTTTTATAGCATATATAGACCTAAGGGTCCCCAAATGGCAGGAACCGTATTTTACTACAGACGTCTTTTTGATTTTCTTTCGGCAAAAGCCACGTATACGGTAGATTCGTATTCTGCATCAAATGTGGGTCTTGGATTGGTTGCAGATTTAGGTAAATTCAATTTTTATGTGGCCGCAGATAATCTCTTGCGGTATAATAATCTAGCTAAGGCAAAAAGCGTATCTTTACAGCTAGGTTTCAACATAAAAATTGATGAAGAATGATTAAGTACATTACCGCAGTTTTTTTCTTTATTGGACTCATTACAAACGGTTATTCTCAAAATAGCCTCGCCGATTATAAGTACGTAGCAGTACCAGATCAGTACGAATTTGTGAAAGGAAAAGACAAGTACCAATTAAATTCCCTTACCAAGTTTCTTTTTAATAAATATGGCTTTAAAGCCTATTTTGATTACGAATTACCCGATGTAAAACGTTGCGAAGTTCTTTGGGCAGATGTAGAAGGTAATACGGGAATAGTATACAGTAGAACCGAGGTGGTTTTAAGAGATTGTAATGGATTTGAACTCTATCGCTCTCAACAAGGGAAGAGTAAAGATAAAGACTATAAAAAAGCATATCATGCAGCCTTGCGCCAAGCTTTTGAAAGTTTTGCGGTAGCCAGTGAAGATATTAAAGTGCCTACTGTTGAAGGGAGTACAGAGTCTGTGGCTGTTGTAGAAAGAGAAAATCCGAAAGAAGAAGTTGTAGATACAAAGCATGTGAACAGACCCAATGTGATAGATACTTCTGATGGATTTGTATATGGTGAGTTTGTTATTTTACCTATGGAAGGAGCTGGAGGTAAGTACAGCGTGCTGTACCGAAATGAAAACATAGGGACATTGACACCAACTTCACAAAAGAATACGTATTTAGTGAAAACCTCAAAATTTGGTGGCATTGCTTACAAAAACAAGAATAGTTTTGTAATTGAAAGGGAGGTTGAAGGACTAACCGAACTTGTTGTAATGAAATTTGAAAAAAAGAAAAACTAAATTGATTTTAGAACGTTTACACTATCGATTTTTAGGGGTCATCGTTGGATTTTGTTTTTTATTCTTAGGTTGCGAAGACAAAGAGACTTCCGCTGACGCAACCGATACCCAAGTAACTTCCGAAGAAAACGACCCAAATGCACTTAGAAAAGGGCTGTTTGAAAAGGTCTTGACCTCCCAATCTGGGATTGATTTTTCGAATAATCTTGAAGAAGATGTCTCTTCTATTGAGAACCTTTTCGATTTTGACTATTTCTATAATGGCGCCGGTGTTGGTATTGAAGATATCAATAACGACGGTTTAAACGATATTTTCTTTGCTGGAAATCAAGTTGAGAATAAACTCTATCTCAATAAGGGTGATTTTGTTTTCGAAGATATTTCAGAACAGGCCGGAATCAATACAGGAAAGGTCTGGTCTAATGGCGTCACTTTTGTTGATATCAACAATGATGGATTTATGGACATCTATGTGTCTCAAGGAGGACCTAAAAGAGACTATGATAGATCCAATCTACTCTTTATCAATCAGGGTGATCTTACCTTTAAAGAAAGTGCCACTGAACTGGGATTGAACGACAATGGTATAAGTACGCAATCGGTATTTTTTGATTATGATAAAGACGGAGATTTAGACTGTTTTGTGTCTAATGAAAATGAATTTTATGGCTTAGACCCTATAACTTTTTTTAATCAAATGAAAGTGAAAAAGGAGAGTTTGGACAAGAGCTCTGGTCATTTGTATGAGAATAGAAACGGAAAATTTATAAACGTCACCGAACAGGCAGGGGTGCTTAATGCTTCCTTTGGCCTTGGTGTGAGCGTGAGTGATATTAATGATGATGGCTGGCTAGATATTTACGTGGCCAATGATTACTACGTTCCCGATGCCATGTATATCAATAACAAGAATGGAACATTTTCAAATAAGATAAAAGAGCATACCAATCAAGTGTCTTTTTTTGGGATGGGTGTCGACGTAGCCGATATCAATAATGATGCGATGCAAGACATTTTTGTATTAGATATGGCTTCCAGCGATCATATTAGATCGAAAACCTTAATGGCTTCTATGGATGTAGATCGTTTCTCACTCTTGGTGGATCGATTTGAAATGCCACATCAATACATGTTTAATTCACTTCAATTAAACGTGGGAAATAATCAGTTTCATAACATCTCACAACTCTCCAAGGTGGCTAAGACAGATTGGAGTTGGGCGGGTCTCTTGGTGGATTTTGACCTAGACGGACGCAAAGACATTTATGTGACCAATGGTTATAGAAGGTATGCCCTAGATAACGATTCACAAATGATGGTGGCTCAAGCCAAGCAGGCATACAACGGTAATGTGCCAGCAGAGATCAAACAAAAGCTGTATGATGCTTTACCTTCAGAAAAACTATCTAATATTCTGTATAGAAACACTAAGGACCTTCAGTTTAAAAATCAAACCAGTAATTGGGGCTTTTTAGAACCTTCGTTTTCTAATGGTGCCGCCTATGGAGATTTGGACAATGATGGCGATCTTGATCTGGTGGTCAATAATATTGATGAACCCGCTTTTGTGTATAAAAATAAAACCATTGAAAACAAGGTAGGGCATTACCTTAAAGTGGTTACTAATGGAAGCACCTCCGAAGAATTTGCAAAAATAACGGCCATCTCAAACGGAGAGCGTCAATTTATTGAAGCGAAACGAGTCAAAGGATATCTTTCGGCAACGGAAAAAAACGCGTATTTCGGATTTGAAAAAGAAGGAACCATTGATACATTGCGTGTGGTTTGGTCTTCAGGAAAATATGAAGAGAAGTATAATATAAGCGTAGATCAGGAAGTAATTTTTGAAGAAAAAGATGCTACCGCAACCTATGCTGCAGTTACCAAAAGCACTGTTTTTAGTGCAGAAAACAACACCATGGGAATCAACTACACCCATACTGAGAATCCGTATAACGATTTTAGAAAAGAGACTTTGTTGCCTTATAAGCAATCTACCTTGGGGCCATTTATTGCGAAAGCAGATATTAACGGTGATGGAAAGGAAGATATTTATGTGGGTGGAGCTGCAGGACAGGCGGGACAATTGTTTGTTCAAACCGATAGTGGATTTAGAGCACATGGTGGGGGAGTTATGCGGAGAGATTCGGCACATGAAGATATGGAAGCCTTGTTTTTTGATGCAGATAATGATGGAGATAATGACCTTTATGTGGTGAGTGGCGGAAACGAATTTGAAGAAGGTTCTGAGCTGTATAAGGATCGATTGTATATTAATGATGGCTCTGGAAGCTTCAGTAAATCTGAAGATCAAACCATTAATGGTCTTGCAGAAAGTGGGAAATCTATTGCGGTAATTGATTTTGATAAAGATGGTGATTCAGACCTGCTTGTTGGAAACAGAATCATACCCCAAAAGTATCCTATGCCTTCAAAGTCTTATATTTTGAGAAATGATGAAGGACGCTTTACCGAAGTGACAGCTAGTGTTGCTCCTGAACTGCTAGAAAATGGAATGGTAAATCAAGTGCTAACCACCGATTTTGATAATGATGGCTGGAGCGATTTTATTGTTGTAGGTGAGTGGGGTGGTATTGGCATGTATAAGAATGAAAATGGGTCTTTCAAGAACATCTCAACATCAAATGGCTTGGATCAGGAAAAAGGGCTTTGGTTTTCTATTTCTGAAACGGATGTTAATAATGACGGTCTAAAAGATTATTTGGTGGGTAATATGGGAACCAACATTAAGTTCAAGGCCTCTCCAAAATCTCCTTTTAAAATCTTTGGAAATGATTTCGATGATAATGGCACCTATGATATTGTGTTGAGTAATGAATACCTCGGAAAGGAAGTTCCTGTGAGAGGACGTGAATGTTCTTCAGATCAAATGCCTTTTATTGCTGAAAAGTTTCAAACCTATAATGAGTTTGCGAATGCTTCTTTGAGTGATATTTATGGAGATAAATTGAGTTCGGCCTATAAAGGAGAGATCACGGGCTTAGACTCCGTAATCTTGATTAATACAGGTGACGGAAACTTTACAAAGGTGGTACTGCCAGGTATCGCGCAGAAGTTTCCACTTCTAGCAGCTGTCTTTGACGATGTTAATAATGACGGTTTTGAAGATGCTATTATAGCGGGTAATATATACAATACCGAAGTAGAAACACCTCGCTTAGATATGGGGTCGGGTATTGTGTTATTGGGTTCTGACGAAGGTTATCATGCCTTGCCTATCGAAGAAAGCGGCCTCTATATTTCAGGAAATGCAAAATCTTTATTACTTGTAGATCATCAAGGAAGCGGGAAAAAGTTGTTGTTGAGCGGTCGAAATAATGGCGATGTTGCTGTTATTGAAATGAACTAATAGTTGTATTTATCTTTCCAGAGGGCTGCTAGGTATTTTCTTAAATTATTTTCTCGGGTGTTATTTCCGGGGACATAAAGTGCGGTGCCTTTAATTTCTTCAGGAAGAAATTCATGAGGAACAAAATTTCCTTCATAATTGTGCGCATACTCATAGTTTTTTCCATACCCCAATTCTTTCATTAGTTTGGTTGGTGCATTCCGAATGGACATAGGGACAGAAAGATCTCCCGTTTTCCGAACCAAGCTTTGAGCTTCGCCAATGGCCGCATAGGAGGCATTACTTTTAGCCGAAGTAGCTAAATAAATAGCACATTGACTTAATATAATGCGGGCCTCTGGATACCCTATAGTGGTTACTGCCTGAAATGTGCTGTTTGCCAGAACAAGGGCCGTGGGATTTGCATTTCCAATGTCTTCAGAAGCCAAAATGAGCAATCTTCTTGCGATAAATTTGACATCCTCGCCTCCTTCTATCATTCGAGCGAGCCAATATACGGCTGCATTTGGGTCGCTGCCGCGAATCGATTTAATAAAAGCAGAAATAATGTCATAGTGTTGTTCTCCCGTTTTATCATATAAAACAGTGTTTTTTTGCACTTTTTGCTGAACCATTTTGTCCGTGATAGTTACCACGTCTTCGTTTTCAGAAAGTACGACAAGCTCTAAAATATTGAGGAGTTTTCTGGCATCTCCACCTGACAATCTAATGAGGGCTTCGGTTTCTTTTAGTGTAATGTCTTTTTTGGAGAGAATTTCATCGTTCTCGATGGCTCGCTGTAAAAGAGCCTCTAGATCGCTCTTGCTAAACGATTCTAATACGTAGACCTGACAGCGGGAGAGTAGTGCTGGGATGACCTCAAAGCTCGGGTTTTCGGTAGTTGCTCCAATTAAGGTTACCAATCCCTTCTCCACGGCACCTAAGAGCGAATCTTGTTGTGATTTACTAAAGCGATGAATTTCATCAATAAAAAGAATTGGATTTTTCGTTGAGAATAAGGTATCACTTTTTTTAGCCTTATTGATGACTTCTCGCACGGCTGCAACACCGCTATCTATAGCGCTTAAGGTGTGAAACGGGCGCCCCGACTGACTGGCAATAATAGACGCTAAAGTGGTCTTTCCTGTTCCAGGGGGTCCCCAAAATATCATGGAAGAGAGCACACCAGTTTTTAACTGCGTAGTTAACGCACCTTCAGGTCCAACTAAATGTTGTTGACTAAGATACTCATCTAAGGAGTGTGGTCGTATTCTTTCGGCAAGAGGTGCACTCATAGAAAGTAAAATTACAATTTTAAAAAAGGCTTTTCACTGACAATTTATCATAAATTTGATTTTAGGATTGTTTTTTGAATACTGTACCGCATGTCACAAAATAAGAACTTGTATTTTTCCCTAGATGTTATTGCATACCCATTGGCGATCGTCTTTTCGTTTTGGTTGGTATTTTGGGCGGAAGTTCGCTTTGGATGGAATTTTAAGTACCTGGGAATTTATCCAGAAAAAATAGAAGGATTGCGAGGAATCATTTTTGGACCTTTCATCCACGGAAGCCTAAAACATCTCTTTAACAATTCGGTGCCCATGATTGTGCTCACCTCCGTGCTTTTTTATTTTTATAGAAATGTGAGGTGGCGGGTGTTTATAATTGGAACATTACTTACGGGGATTTTTACTTGGATCATAGGAAGACCTGCACTTCATATTGGAGCCAGTGGTATTGTTTATATGTTGGCCGCTTTCTTATTCTTTAAAGGAATCTTTTCCAGAAGATATCAGCTTACCGCGCTTTCCTTTGTGGTTGTCTTTTTATACGGAAGTTTATTATGGTACTTATTTCCTATTGATCCAAAAATTTCATGGGAAGGACACTTATCTGGTTTTGTGGTAGGAATCTTATTGGCGGTGGTCTTTCGGAAGAATCCAATAGAAAATAAAAAGTACGATTGGGAGAAAGATGATTTCAATCCTGAGGAAGATGCTTTTCTTAAACATTTTGATGAAGAGGGAAATTTTATTGAAACCCTCTCCGAAGAGGAGGTGCCAGAAGAACCAAGGCGCATAAAAATAAAATATACCTTTAAGAAGCGCGAAGAGGAAGATTAAAAATTATTTGGACCTCTGCCTTATCACCTCATATAAAAAGGCCCCACAGGCTACGGAAACGTTTAAAGAGTTAATTTCACCGAGCAAGGGTAGTGCAGCACTTTCATCTACTAAGGACAGAACAGACTTTGAGACACCTTTGCCTTCAGAACCTAAGACAATAGCCAATGGTTCGTTTAAAGTGATGTCAAAAATACTGTTGTCCGTTTTTTCACTGGCGGCGAGGGTTTTTATTCCAGAACCCTGAAGGTAAAATATGGCATCTTTGATGTGATCAACTTTACAAATGGGTATTCTGAAAATGGCTCCAGCAGATGTCTTTACTGTATCGCCTCCCACGGGAGCACCCCCTTTTTTCTGAATTATAATAGCATCCACTCCTGTACATTCTGCGGTGCGAATAATAGCTCCAAAATTTCGGACATCACTAATTTGATCCAGAATAAGAAACAGAGGCATTTTATCTTTATTGTTAATAGATTCTTCAACAATAGTTTCCAAAGAACCAAATGTAATCGGGGAAGTTACAGCAACAATACCTTGATGGTTTCCTCGGGTAAGTTTATTTAACTTCTCAATAGGAACGTGTACAACGGTTGTATCCTCTGAGAGTTGTTCAACGATTGTTTCTATTTTGGGATTTGAGGCGTCTTTTTGAATGTATAATTTATCAATAATTGCTCCCGATTTGATGGCCTCGAGAATAGGGTAGATGCCAAATATTTCAGTTTCGCTCATAATGGATTATGGGTTAAGTTCGACCGTTATATTGGTATAAATAAGATCGTTAAGTGGGTTGAGGGTAGCTTCATTATATCCTTTATAAAATTCACTAAGCTCCATGGTTCCCGTAGGGTCGTCAAATAGTTTATAGTCTGAAAAAACAAAACCATCAACTACACGAGTGTGTATTGCTTTCTTGAAAAGAACTCTCTTACTTGTGAGGTCATATTTTTCAGTAAAAAAATCGACATAAAACGTTTCCGGATGAATATATAAATAGAATTCATTTTCCGGTTCTCCTTCTACCTTGGTAAAGGTAATATGGACGGTGTAATAAGATTGCTTTCTGATAATGACATCTTCTAAGCGCTCAGCGATGACAGCATTTTGGTTAAATACATGAGGTATAGAAAAGAGGTATAATAATCCCTCTAATTTCGAATTAATAAACCTTCGCGTAAATATGGTTTCTTCTTGCTCAACGCCATCAATATAATACGCCTGAAATCCTGACTTATAGATCGCTTTATAAGAAACAGTGTCTAATGTTCTTGTCACACTAAAATCCGGAACACCATTTTTTCGTGCCATGGTATAATCCAAATCTCGCATTTTAAATCTGACAGTCGCATTTTGAAAGTTTTCTCCCCCATATCGTTGTATGGAGGTGTTGAGAATGTCTTGAGCGTTGTAGGATTTATCTTGGCAGGAAGCCAAAATCACCAGGACAAAAAGAACGGAAATAAATCGAATCATGTCTATAGGCAGTTATCGCTTGATTATTTTAACTACGGAACGTCTGTTTGACGAGGTTAATTCTACAAAGTACATTCCTGTATTTAGATAGGAAACGTCAACTGTTTTTTGAGAATTCAATTGTTGAATCACTTGCCCTTGAATATTGTATATAGATAGCTGAAAAGAACTAATGGACGTCTCAACAGTGAATGTATTATCCACTAGCGTAGGATACACACTTAGTTGCAACTCGTCACTGAAGTCGGTGACGTCAAGAATACAATCGTCGTTTACAGGATTGTTTTCAATAGGTCCTATAGGGGTGAGGTCGCGACCATCAAACGCTGGATAATCTGTAGGATAACGAAGGGCTCTAAATACCCGTACCTGCTCGCTACTTGGATCATCCCCATCTGAAAGAATACCACTATTAGATACAGGGCTTTGATATTCCCATACTCTGTTGTCGTTTAGGTCTACTTCAAACAGTCTTCCAAAAGGACCATTGCATATAAGCACATTACCGTTGGGTAATTGTTGCGATCCAGATAGAAATGAAGCAAAGAAATTTGTTGGGTCTATAGGGTCAACATACTCATAGTCGAGGTCGCTAGGCCCATAAGCACCGCCGGCATACGGATAATTTTGTGTATTTGGATCGTACGGAGGTGTCATTATTTGAATGGCTGTGAATCCAATATCATCGCCATTATTAAATATCATTATTTTACCAGCGTCGGGTGAACCTTCTGGAATAAAATGAACATCGTGCATACCAAACAACACCTGATCTCCGGGAGTTCCTTGTCTATAGGATTGGGGATTTCCCCATCGATATAGAAGATCCCCTCCCATATTACTATTTCCTCCTGAACTGGTCGCGGCTTCCGCTGTAGTGGTGGAATGATCTATTATGATAAATTCGTCAAGATTTCTATTACTGATTGTAATTTGATCTAGTGCCGGGCTATAACTCATTGAATTAGAGTGCCACCAGTCTGCTTCACCGAAGCTAGTGCCAAAATTGATATCTACAAGTTCTGGATGGTCTTCAACTAGCCCAAAATTATTTTGAGTGTTGTCAAAATCTTGAATTAGGTGATCCCATGAGTACCATTCCCATACAATATTAAAACCATCAGTGCCTACCGGCTCAATTTCAATAACACTTTCTTCATATAATTCACCATTTTCAATAGTTAGCGGATCTCGGCCCTCGGCAATCGCTTCTGCTTCAGAACGTCTATGTGCAACCAACATAAGTATATTGCCATTTGGCAATACGGCAAAGTCGTGATGAAAGCTAAAATCAGTATCAGAGTAGGTGAGTCCCCAAAGGAGATTTCCGTCCCAGTCTAGGTGTTCTATTCGTCCTGTATTGCCGGGTAAATCAAGAGTAGATTGATTGTCCACCACCGAACGATATAAGGAACCGTCTGGCATTAAAAGATCTGTACTGAATAGCGGGAATTGACTTTCCCATTGATTTACAATTTCTCCACAATTATCCATAAGGTAGGTATATCTTGGAGTTTGGGAGGTACGGGGTGAAAAAAGCGTGTATCCGTTAAGGCTATTTGAAGTGTTAAGTTGTACGCCTACGGTGTTTTGGGTGAACCCGGGATAAAACACGAAGATTGCTAATGCAAGGAGTATGTTTCGTTTCATAGCTTTCAGGTATTATGTTCTGGGGTGTAAAAATAAAAAAACATCCCGATTAAATCGGGATGTTTTCTTAATATAATATGAGAATAGTTTATTGCTTCGTCCAAGAAAGCTCTACATCAGGAGCACCTTGACCACAGTCATCAGTTTCATCATCCGTAAAGATCATGTTGAATGTACTGTCATCCGCAAAATCATACACTCCAGGAGCACCACTTGGTGGTCCTAATGTGATTCCAGCAGAACATTGTAATCCTGTTGGTTGAGCGGCAGGAACAGTAACTACACCACAAATAAAGTCGATGATGTACGTTCTTGTGTTTCCAAAACCAAGTACAGCGATATAATCTGCATCAAATCCTCTTTGCGTAGAAGCAAGATCTGGAGTACCAATTAGTCCACCAGAACCAGCGGCGTCAGCCAAAGTAAGAACTACACCACCACCATCTGGATCGAAAGTATCATATCCAAAGATAGTAGGAGTAATTTGCTCTACTAAGTAAGCACCTGTAAATGAACCAGCATCTACTGGACATACAACTGGAGTAGTATACTGGAATGGAGAGTTAAAGAATCCACCAGTAATAATACCACCTGCGTTGTCTACAGAGAATGTACGACCATCCGTTAAGTTAACAGCCAAACGAGTAGTGAAAACATCTCCACCAAATAATCCGTCGCTTGTTAAATTAACAGCAGCAATTAAATCTGTTGCTGGAATTGTAATCGTTGTTCTTGGAAGTCCAAATGGCCCAGGGGTAAATGAACTTGCAGGAATATTGAAAAGGAATACTTCTGTTGTTGTAGCAGCAGAAGAATCACCGTCATCAGGAGAACCGTCAGCGAATGTAGTATAAACATCTACACTTTCTAATAGAGCACCATCTTGATTATCTTGCTCTTCAACCTCGATAGAGAACAACGCAGTGTCGTCTCCAATCGGGATTTCGTTAGCGATAATAGAAATTGTACGGAGAACAGCACCACTGGTCACACCAGTAAGTACGTCATCAATAACGTTATCTTCTTCGGTACAAGATACAGTACTAAAAAGAAGCACTACAACTAATCCGAATATCTTAAATATATTTTTCATATAATTCAATTTTTAAATTTTAGTTAGCTGGAGGGAATGTTGGTCCAGCTGGGTTAGTATCCCAGAATACTTGATCTGCATTATCCGTACGTTGAACGATATTCGGGTTGGCAGTTACTTCAACAGAAGGATACAAGAATGTTCTTGGGAATACTCCTGGGTTAGGCTCTAAGTTAGGCTTCACCGATGTTGGGTATCCAGTTCTTCTATAGAAGTTATATGCGTCACCAGCACCACCATACATAGTGATGAAGTATTGTTCAGCTAGTGCATTCCAAGACGCGTCACCTG
>Ga0316205_10003694_pt1 | contig 14176 bp, 10 predicted proteins | sample 3monthpyrite_MG_FD_204941 | JGI IMG/M metagenome (GOLD analysis project Ga0316205, IMG submission 204941) | Microbial mat bacterial communities from mineral coupon in-situ incubated in ocean water Damariscotta River, Maine, United States -... | ecosystem: Environmental > Aquatic > Marine >... | reverse complement strand
TAGAAGCGGGCATAAAGTAAATGCAAAATAGCATGCTCTATACCTCCGACATATTGATCCACTGGCAGCCAGTAATCAGCGCGCTCATCGAGCATGGCATTATCATTGTCACGGCAAGCAAAGCGTGAAAAATACCATGAAGACTCCATAAAGGTATCAAAAGTATCCGTCTCGCGTTCAGCTTCCTGCCCGCATGTCGGGCATTGGGTCTGATAAAATTCGGGCATGCGTTTTATCGGCGAACCCGTTCCGTCAATTGAAACATTTTCTGGTAATACGACGGGTAAATCTTCATCCGCCACTGGCACTGCACCACAATTAGCACAATTAATGATAGGGATAGGCGCGCCCCAGTAACGTTGACGAGAAACCCCCCAGTCACGCAAACGATAATTAACCTGCACCCGGCCTTTCGATTGTTTTGTTAGATACCCGGCAATAGCATCAAAAGATTGTTTGAAATTCATGCCATCAAACTCACCAGATTGCATCAGCTTGCCTTTATCCGTAAATGCTTTTGCGTCAAGATCAACGTCACTGCCATCAGCAGGCTCAATCACCTGTTTAACAGGAAGTTGATATTTATGGGCAAATTCCCAGTCGCGCTGATCATGAGCAGGCACCGCCATAACAGCACCTTCCCCATAAGCCATCAATACAAAGTTGGCCGCAAAAACAGGAACAGGTTCTCCAGTCACAGGGTGTAGCGCTTGTAAGCCCGTATTGACACCTTTCTTCTCCATGGTTTCCATCGCGGCTTCAGATGTTTCCATGTGACTGCACTCTTGAATAAATGCCGCCAACTCCGCGGAAGATTTTGATGCTTCAATCGCCAAAGGATGTTCTGGTGCTACTGCCACATAACTGACGCCCATGAGCGTATCCGGTCGCGTCGTAAACACCTTTAATGGTTCTTGTTTACCTGCAATGTCGAAATGAATCTCAAGGCCTCGAGATTTCCCGATCCAGTTTTTTTGCATGGTACGAACCTGGTCAGGCCAACCGGGTAGTTTTTCCAGATCACGGAGTAGCTCATCGGCGTAATCTGTAATTTTCATGAACCATTGAGGGATTTCCTTGCGTTCAACCTGAGTGTCACAACGCCAGCACTTACCTTCAATCACCTGCTCATTCGCCAACACCGTCAAATCATTGGGGCACCAGTTAACAGGAGAAGTCTTTTTATATACCAGTCCTTTTTTGAACAAGCGCGTGAATAACCATTGCTCCCAGCGGTAGTATTTGGGATGACACGTGGCTACTTCCCTACCCCAGTCGTAGGCAAAACCCAGTCTTTGCAACTGAGCTTTCATATATTTGATATTCTCGTAAGTCCACTTCGCCGGGGCCACCTTGTTTTTAATCGCTGCGTTTTCAGCAGGCAGGCCAAAAGCGTCCCACCCCATAGGCTGCAATACATTTTTCCCCAGCATTCGCTGATAGCGGGCAATGACATCCCCCAGGGTATAGTTGCGTACATGCCCCATGTGTAACCGACCACTGGGATAGGGAAACATCGCCAGGCAATAGTACTTCTCCTTACCAGGATCCTCTACTACCTTAAATGATTGATTTTTCAGCCAGTAATCTTGAGCACCGACTTCTATTTCGCTGTGTTCGTAGGTTTGTTCCATTGATTTTTACTTTAACGTTGAATCTACTGAATTTAGATAGGAAGGATACCTTAAAATCAGGATAAAGGGTAAAGATACGAGATGAATGGGACCGATACCCCCCTTATACCGCCAGCTATGAAACTGACAGAATACCCCTTTCCTCTTTAGTCAGATGTAATATACTTAGAAGTATAAACCAGACAGGATTGAGATCATGCCCGAGCAAAATGACAGCTTAAAAGATAAATTCATCCACGCCTATGATCAAATGATGAAACATTTGCATGATCTAATGAATGAAAATGGCAAAGGTACTGAAAACCTGCATCAGATGCTGGATAAGGCTCGCGACAAAATAACCGAATCTGGCAATGTCACCCGCGAAGAAGCGGAAAAAATCAGTGGTTATCTGAAACGTGATTTACACAATGCTGGAGAATACCTGCAAGATTCTAGCAACGACCTTGCAGACTGGCTTCACATGGATATCGAACTGATTGAATGGAACCTGCAAGACTTGTTCTTACAAGTAGCGGATAAAACCAAACTTGATCTATTATTACTTGAAGAAAATGCCAAGCATGTAAATGAATATCGCACGGGAGAGATAACAGGACCCGGCACTCTGGTCTGCGATAAATGTCAGGAGGAATTACATTTTCTAAATACAGGACATGTACCACCCTGCCCTAAATGCAAAGCGACCCAATTTCAACGAAAATCTCGCTAATTAAATCGCTTATGCTGACACTTCCATTCCAGGATTAACTCTGATAATCAAGTCTTTCAGGGCAATGAATTGATTTCCCAGGTCATCAAATTTTTCGTCCTTCAGACTCTGGTCCATCTTGCTCACACTATCGTAGATATCAGCAAACCCCATATTCCCCGCAGTGCCTTTCAAGTCATGCAGTAAATAGGCGAGGTCTTTCCACGCCTGTTCGCTCAGCAAGTTTTCAATTCTATTGATTTGATCCGGCAAATAATAAACGAATTTGTTCACTATATCTTGCAAGTCTGGCTCATCTACCAGTAAGGATGAATATATCGGATTACTATTTTCGGTAGCGCCATCATAGGGTTTCAAATATTGCATCAAGACATCATTAAGACGTTTATTGGCAATGGGTTTGGTGAGAAAACCATTAGCGCCTGCTTGCTCACAGTGCAATCGATCTTTGTTATAAGCATTCGCTGTTAACATCACGACAGGAACACTAAGTTGACGGGAACGTATCGCCCGAGTGGCCTCCACTCCATCCATGACCGGCATTTGCATGTCCATCAACACGAGATCGTAATCAGAGCGCAGTAACTTCTCCAGGGCTTGCTGACCATTTTCAGCCATTTCAACCTGAGCACCGGTTTTACGAATAAAAAATGATATCAATTTTCGATTATCTTCCACATCATCAACCAGCAATACTTTTCCATTCAACACCGGCATTTCATTAACACCGATATCCACAATTTCAGGCTTGGAAGCATTGCTCCGATAAATAAAACCTTCATTCTTCAATGGTCCGGTATCAATACTGAGAGTAAAGACACTGCCTTTACCCAATTCACTGTCAAGGCTGATATCGCCACCCAGCATTCTTGCCAAACGTCTGGATAAGGACAGGCCTAAGCCAGTACCACCATATCTTCGAGTTGTACTTTTATCAGCTTGAGTAAATGACTCAAATACTTTGGAAAGCTGGTCACCTTGTATTCCGATACCCGTGTCTTCTACCGAAATAAAAACCTTTTCTTCGTTTCGCTCACACCAAACATTAATATAAACATGACCCTGCTCGGTAAATTTAATAGCATTATTGACTAGATTCAACAGAACTTGCTTCAATCGCAGTGGATCGGTACTCACTACTTTGGGTAATGGATATTTGAATTTTATTCCGCATTTAAGGTTTTTTTCCTGTATTCGAATACAGGTAGCATTCTTTACATCTTCTAATATTTCCAGTAATGAAACTGGCATGATATCCAGCTCCAGTTTACCCGCCTCGATTTTGGAAAGATCCAGTATTTCATTAATCAAGGACAATAAATGGGTGCCATTACGATGAATGGTATTAATACCCTCCATACGCTGCCGACGACTTTGTCCTGGACTTAATGCCGCTTCAGAGTAACCAATAATCGAGGTCAACGGGGTTCTGATTTCATGACTCATGTTAGCCAGAAATTCACTTTTCATCTGGTTGGCTATTTGCGCCTCATCAGCCTTCAGTAAATCATTTTGAATACGCGCAATGGTGCGGAGAACATAACCAATAATGCCCGCACTAATGACCAACGCCAATGCAGTTAGTATTGCTATAAAAGAATAGGCTTTTTGTTGGCTGCTGGCAGCCTGGGCAAATTCCTCTGCGACTTGCAGATTGTAGTATTCGAAAATAGCGGATAATGAATCAAGTGTTCTCTGTTGCTCAGGGATCACTGATTCACTTAACATATCCCTACCCAGATCAGCCCTGCCATTAAGCAACAGCTGAGCAGCCTCAGATTGCCCATTCTGATTGGCGATAATCCAGCGACGAGTTTCCTGCCACTGAGACATATCCTTATCACCTAAGCTCAAGGACAATAATCTATCCCTGGCCATCATAAAATAGCCCGCCTGCTCAGTAAATTCCTGATATTTGTCATCCCTGTCAAAATAATCATTAAGTGATGACATTTCATGCAATAACAAGGCTCGCCTCAGCACCGCCTGACGCATATCTCCAATGCCTTCTGCAGCCTGCCTGAAAGTATCAATTTTTAATAAACGATCATGTTGTTGATTTTGACTGCTTAACCAAACAGCAATCAGCACCATGAAAATTAATAACACAGCAGTAAAACCAGTAATAATGACAGGCTTGGTATTATTGTTTACCATAATATTTATAGTGAATTTATTTTTAGACAGTCGCCATACTGATCGGCTGTAAACCCATCCACTTTAATTATTAATGGTATAAATTAGCTAGATCTAGCTAAATAATGCCGGTTTGCACACACCGCAAATATTGCAGCAATGAACAAAAAAGAAATAATGGGGATATTGCCGTAACCCACAAAGGGCGTTGCACCCTGACGAGCCTGCACGTTTGCCCTCAATACATGGGTCTGAAACTGGGGAGAACGAGCGATAATTTTTCCTTCATGATCGACCACGGCACTCACACCATTATTGGTCGCACTCAGCACATAACGCTGTGTTTCCAATGCCCGAAGCTGTGCCATTTGCAGTTGCTGGAAAGGCATACTGGAATCACCAAACCAGGTATTATTACTCACATTCACCAGATAGTTGGCCTTGGGCAATGATTGAATAACTTCGCTATTGAATATAATTTCGTAACAAACCGTCAAGCCAGCTAAATAGCCACCCGCCTTTAGTGGTGGCTGCAATGCAAGACCTTGACTAAAACTGGACATTGGCAAACCCATAAAATCCAGCACATCACTGATCAAATCCTGAAATGGGATAAACTCTCCAAAGGGCACCAAATGACGCTTGTGATAGAACTGACGCTCACCCCCTAGACTAAGAACACTATTATAGTAATCACGCGTATCGAGATTACGATAAGGTATTCCCACCAGCATGTCTGTTTTCTGTTCTCTTGCAAGCTGCTCAAGCGTATCCACCACTTCAGGTACATGATGATAAAAAGCAGATATTGCTGTTTCCGGCCATATCATCAAGTCAGCATCCCAATGAGAACGACTAAGCTCAAGGTACGACGTGATAATTTTTACCCGATGATCTGGATCCCATTTAATATTTTGATCTACATTCCCTTGTACCATAGCCACACTAAACGGCTCACCGACTGGTTGTGTCCATTCATATTGCTTTAAATGATAACCGCCCCACCAGAACGATGTGATCAACAATATCAGGGTAATTCGAGATTTCATTCCAGACTGAAGTAGAAAAACTAACCCTGCGGATGTGAAGGCTAATAGCCAACTTATACCAAACTCGCCTATGATGGACGCATAACCCGCCAGTGGCGACCCGGATTGACTAACCCCAAGATTCAACCATGGAAACCCGGTGAAGAACCAACTTCTGACCCATTCAAGCAATACCCAGATTGTCGGAAAAACCAACAGTAAACGAAGACGGTCCACGCCGGGAAAAAAGCGAACTGACAACCAGGCCGCCATTGCAGAAAACAACCCAAGAAACAACGCAAATAACACCGTAAGCAATACTGAGAATATAGCGGGTACAGCACCAAAATCATGCATGCTGATATAAACCCAATAGGTGCCGGAGAGGAACATCCCCGTACCAAACGCCCAACCACGCCACCAAGCTTGTCTTGGGGTTGATTGCTGGCAAAGGTAAAAAAGAATGCCCAGTAACGGGATAGCTAACAAGGCCCACTCAAAGGGAGCAAATGCCAGTGGTAACAGCAAGCCTGCAAAAAATGCAGCCAGCATAGCCAGCTTGTAATGAGCATTTAAAAACATAGGAGAGCTATCCAGTAACGACTAGGGTTCCATTGAATCCGTATCAAGCTTTTCTTCAATAATGACTTCCAGTAAATAAATTCTTCGGTTATCAGACCGCACTATGCGAAACGACATATTATTGATCTCAATGACTTCATCGCGTTTTGGCATGTGCCCGATTTTACTGAGCACTAATCCTCCGATGGTATCGAACTCGTCATCATTAAAAGTTGTGTTAAAAAATTCGTTAAACTCTTCAATATCTGTGAGTGCTTTTACAATGTAATGATGATCATCGTGTTTTAGAATATATTTTCCTTCATCGATATCATGCTCATCTTCAATCTCACCAACGATCTGTTCAAGTACATCTTCTATGGTCACCATACCGGCCACACCACCATACTCATCCACGACCACAGCCAGATGATTTTGACTGGAACGAAAATCCTTCAACAATACATTCAGGCGCTTACTTTCTGGAACAAAGACGGGAACACGCAGTATTTCACGAATAGAAAAATTCTCATGTCCCTGTGCTCCTGAAAATCGAAGCATATCCTTCGCAAGTAGAATACCCAGGACTTCATCGCGACTGTCACCTATCACCGGAAAACGCGAATGACCACTGTCGACAATCACTGACAACATGTCATCGAGCGATTGATCTCTCGACAACACCGACATTTGTGAACGTGGAATCATTATGTCGCGCACCTGCATCTCGGAAACCTGCAATACCCCCTCGATCATGCCGAGTGAATCTGCATCCAGTAACGCGCGTTTTTCAGAGTCCCTGAGGATCTCTAGTAATTCTTCACGATCCCGAGGGTCTACCTGCAATATCTGCGTCAGCCTTTCCAGCCACGACCGACCCTCGGAATCATTGGTACTCGAAGTGTCCTCACTCATTATTCTTTCTCTTTCTCCATCATATTAAATCTAAACATCGTCTTTATACGGATTTTCGTAACCCAGGCTAGTCAATACCGTCTTTTCCAGTGACTCCATTTCTTTCGCTTGCTCTTCGGTCTGGTGGTCATAACCGATCAGATGCAAGACCCCATGTACAGTCATATGTGCCCAGTGAGCATCCAGGGGTTTACTTTGTTCATCAGCTTCTCGTGCAATCACGGGGGCACAGATTACCAGATCCCCCAGTAAATTCATCGACACTTGCGGTGGCGCATCAAATGGGAATGATAATACATTGGTTGCTCCCCGCTTGTTACGATAAGTCTGATTCAGTTCAGTCCCTTCCTGTTCATCAACGATACGAATCACAATTTCAGTGGGTTGTTGATGTGTTGGTAATGCCGCGTCTATCCAACGTATAAATTCTGACGCTTCGGGTAGCGATTCTGACTCACTGGCAATTTGTAATTCCAGGTCGACAACCTCAGCAGAATCATTCATTCCTGATTGCTGTGTTTATCATAAGCCACCACAATTCTTTGCACCAAAGGATGCCTGACGACGTCATGGGAAGTGAAAAAATTAAAACTGATGCCATCAACATCCTTCAACACGTCAATCACCTGCCTTAGCCCCGACTGATGATTGCTAGGCAAATCGGTTTGAGTCACATCCCCAGTAACAACAGCAGTAGAACCAAAGCCAATACGCGTGAGAAACATTTTCATTTGTTCCGCCGTCGTATTTTGCGCTTCATCCAGAATAATGAAAGATTCATTCAACGTTCGGCCACGCATAAACGCTAATGGCGCCACCTCAATAATATGGTTATCAATGAGCTTACTGACACGATCAAAACCCAACATTTCGTACAAGGCATCATATAGCGGGCGCAAATAAGGGTCTATTTTTTGGGCCATATCTCCAGGTAAAAATCCCAGGCGTTCCCCGGCCTCTACAGCGGGCCGAACCAAGATGATACGACGTACTGTTTCTTGCTCCAGTGCCGCCACTGCACATGCCACTGCAAGGTATGTTTTACCTGTGCCTGCTGGCCCAATACCAAAGTTAACATCATGACTGAGAATGTTTGCCAGATAACGATGTTGATTAGGACCCCGTCCCTTGATCAGACTCTTCTGAGTGCTAATGACAATTTCGCTATCACTCGTTTCAGTAGCACTTTCCTGCAAACTGGTGATTGCACTATCTTGTAAGTAAAGATGAATACTTTGAGGAGACAAGGATTCTTTTTCAGTGGCTGCATACAGTTTTTTCAATAACCGATAAGTCACCTTAGTCGCTTTTTCGTCCCCAATAACCTGGAACAGATTACCTCGATTATTGATCTCGACACCCAGCCGTCGTTCAAGATGGCGCAAGTGTTCATCAAACTGGCCACAGAGGTTTGCCAGTCGATTATTATCGGCCGGTTCAAGAGCAATATCTAAACTTGCGGGGTGGTCTTTCAAAATGAATTAATTGCTCGACAGGAAAACATCATTGGCTGATGAAAAATTGAAAACGCTTTTTCAAGAACGCATGCATATACGCAAAGTATGATATATACGAGGGAAACTGGCAAGCTTTCACGTTATTCTGGTCGTCTCTGCTCATTAGTCTGGATAAACATTGAAAACAAAGGAATTTTTTACTCTTCCTGGCAAAAATGCACTAAATTCAGGCAACATCATTCACATCCTTATTGACTTCAATTAACTCGCCCCTTAATGAATTAGGAAGCGCCTTGCTGATCCTTACATTAACGAATTGCCCGATCAAATCCTGACTCCCTGCAAAATTCACCACCCGGTTGTTTTCTGTGCGTCCTGCCATTTCTCCTGGGTCTTTACGAGAGGGGCGATCTACCAGTATTTTTTGCACGCTACCCACCATCGACTCGCTGATATGGGCAGTCATTTGATTGATAAGTTTCTGTAATCGAGCCAGGCGATCTTTTTTCACGGACATGGGCACGTCATCTGTTAAAGAAGCCGCTGGTGTACCTGGTCTGGCACTGAATATAAAACTGAATGAGGCATCAAAACCGATATCCTCAATCAATTGCATCGTTGCTTCAAAATCAGCATCCGACTCACCAGGAAAGCCAATAATGAAATCTGATGACAGACTCAAGTCTGGTCGAGCCTGACGCAACCGACCAACCTTGTCACGATAATCTTCAGCACTATGGCCACGTTTCATCATGGCAAGAATCAAATCAGAACCACTTTGTACCGGTAAATGTAAGTGACTCACCAGCTCAGGAACTTCACTATAAGCCTGAATCAGGCTATCTGACAATTCAACAGGATGTGATGTCGTATAACGAATACGATCAATACCGTCGATAGCGGCGACATAACTGATCAACAACGCTAAATCGGCATAATCACCATCATCCATCAAGCCCCGATAAGCATTCACATTTTGACCCAGTAGATTAACTTCTCTAACGCCCTGTTCGGCAAGGGACGCAACCTCGGCAATAATGTCATCCATCGGACGACTGACTTCTTCACCGCGTGTGTAAGGGACAACGCAAAACGTACAATATTTACTACAACCTTCCATAATGGAAACAAAGGCTGTTGGTCCATCGGCTTTCGGTGCTGGCAAGCAGTCAAATTTTTCAATTTCAGGAAAACTGATATCAATGACAGCAGTGTGCTTTGCCTTGACATCATTCAGCATACCCGGCAATCGGTGCAGTGTTTGCGGGCCAAAGACCATATCTACATAGGGCGCACGTAAACGTATGGCATCCCCTTCCTGGCTGGCAACACAACCACCAACACCAATAACCACCTGGGGCCGCTTTTCTTTAAGTTCACGCCACATACCTAATTGAGAAAACACTTTTTCCTGTGCTTTTTCGCGAATTGAACAGGTATTCAACAACAAAACATCTGCCAGCTCAGGATCAGCTGTTCTTTCCAGACCATGGGAAGCCATGAGGACATCCGCCATTTTGTCGGAATCATACTCATTCATCTGACAACCGAATGTCTTGATATGAACTTTACCTGCCATACTCTAACCATGCCTGTTTAACGATCGCGTAAGATACTACTTTTCAGCAGAAAATTCCATGTTTACCCATTTTGGTATCGCTAATTGAAAAACAAACAAAATCTTCTATGCTATTGATAATAATAGATTATTTTCAGATTCTACCTAAATCGCATCCGCAGTATAGACGTTATAGACAACATCCACAGTTAATACGAGCTGATCAACGGCCTGTAATGCTTGCTTACCCTGATGACTGGCACGATACAAATGAGGTGTCATCGACAACAAATCAGCTAATTGTTCGCCAGATAGCGCAGGCGTTTGAAAGCGTACCTTTTTCTGATCTATCTGCTTAAATCCAGCTTTACTGAAATTGGTTTTTTCATGATTTGCCGAATCACGAATTTTGGGATAAATGATCTTCCTCAATTCGATGAGGTGATCTGACCCCGCCTCAACAATGATCAGCTTACCACGGCGTTTAAGCATTTTTTTGAATCCAGCCAGATGACTGAACCCGAAAACGCTCCAGAGGATATCAATACTATGTTCCATGACCGGTGCTTTTTGATTATTGCCGACTACCCAGGTAACGTCCTTGCTTCTCTTCGCCGCTGCCTGAATGGCCCATTTAGAAATATCCAGTCCCGTCATACGAAATTGATTATTATCTTCTATCGACGATATGCTTTTGTAAAAATAATCCAGATAATAACCATCTCCACAACCTGCATCGAGCAAGCTCAGATCCTCCATATTGTCTGTTCCAGCAAGTGTCAGCTCATTAAGCTGAGAGGCAATAGCCTGAAAAAATCCGGCATTCAGGTAACGAGTTCTAGCAGCAACCATGTCCTTGCTATCACCCGGGTCTCGTGATTTTTTTTGTTGTACGGGTAATAAGTTAACGTAAGACTGGCGCGCAATATCATAACTATGACCATGAGGGCATTTCAGCATTGAACCCAGGTTGCTCAATGCAAGACCATCTAGTGGACAAGCTAAATGTTGAAATTTTTCTGCTAGCACTCTGAAAAAATAGACCTGATTTCAGCTGTCATCAACTGGAATGCATACGTTATTGTCATCCTGAAAATATAAAAGAATGACTACGTCCTTCCGTATTCATCTTCAATACGAATGATATCATCCTCTCCCAGATACTCACCACTTTGCACTTCGATCATGACCAACTCACAGATACCAGGATTACTCAGACGATGCTGGTGCCCGGCTGGCACATAGGTTGATTCATTAGTATGCACCAGAAAAGTTTTGTCACCATTTACCACCTCAGCCGTACCGGATACGACCACCCAATGCTCGTTACGGTGATGATGCATCTGTAATGATAATGATGACCCAGGCTTAACCACTATTCGCTTGATTTTAAAACGGTAACCTTCCTCCAGGGTGGTATAAGTTCCCCAGGGACGATGAACAGTTTGATGAAATCGAAAAATATCGTCCTCGTCCAGTTTCAATTTCTCAACAATCTTTTTAACATCCTGAGAATGTTCTCTGTCAGACACCAATAGTGCATCAGGTGTATCAACAATAATCAAACCATCAACACCCAGTGTGGCGACCAGCCTGTCTTCACTGTGGATGTAACAGTTTTTTGTGTTGATCATCATGGCATCACCGAACATACGATTACCGTCATTATCTGCAGGTGATAACTCACTCACGGCATCCCATGAGCCCACATCACTCCAACCAATATCACAACCGACTACAGCCACATTATCAGCCTTTTCCATGACTGCGTAATCAATAGAATCTGCAGGGATTTGTGCAAAACTATCATCATCAAGATCAAGTGGTTGAACGCGTTTTTCAGAGGCATTCCAGGATTTATCCGCGGCCTCGTAGATAGCAGGAGAATATTTTTTTAGCGCACCAAGAAAGACTGATGGCTTAAAACAAAACATGCCTGAATTCCACAGGTAGCTACCCGACTGAAGGTATTTTTCAGCCGTTCCTTGATCTGGTTTTTCAACAAACTGCGCTACTTCAAAAGTCGATTGCTCTGCATCAATTGCATTGCCTTTTTTTATGTAACCATAGCCTGTCTCAGGTTTATTCGGCTGGATGCCGAAAGTGACCAGATGATTCTTTTTTGCCAGTGCAACCGCACTATTAACGGCCTTTGCAAATTCATCCTGTTTTTCAATAATATGATCTGCAGGCAAAACCAGCATCACTGCATCTTCATGTTTAAGTAAAGACATGGCCGCCATCGCTATCGCAGGCGCAGTATTGCGCGCACACGGCTCAAGCACATAGGAAAAATCTATTGGACGATCGATATTCAGCTCTTCATATTCATCACGTGTTTGAAAATAATAATCGCGATTGGTAATGGTCAACACCTTGCTAACACCACCAAGCAAAACCGATCGTTTGAATGTTTTTTGTAGCAACCCTTCTCCATCTGGCATACGCATAAACGGTTTAGGATGAGCTTCTCTGGAAATAGGCCACAAACGCGTTCCAGCACCCCCGGAGAGAATCACAGGTATCAACATCTTAGGTAATTCCTTTAAAGAATTTATATGAAATAGAACATAACATATTAATTATAGTAATAAAAAGACTCTTTGCCAGCTACAACCGCCCATACATACTTTGTCACAAGCATGAGCACGCCCTGCTAAATAAATCACTGAAAGCAAAAAGCCTCTGCAATAACAGAGGCTTAATTAAAAAACTACTAACTATGACTAAGGATATTCCTTAGAAAGGGATATCATCATCAAAATCAGCTGAAGCACCCGCTGGAGCCGCTGCTGCAGGAGCGGACTGCCTTGGTGCCTGCGCAGGAGCATCCTGCTGAAAACCGGTACTACCTCCAGTGCGACCGCCCAGCATTTGCATCTCGTTTGCGATGATCTTGGTGGTGTAACGATCCTGGCCCTGCTTGTCCTGCCATTTCTCAGTACGGATTGAACCTTCTATGTATATTTGTGAACCTTTACGAACATACTCACCGACGACTTCAGCAAGACGACCAAAAAAAGTCACCCTGTGCCATTCAGTGCGTTCCTGCTTTTCACCGCTTTGTTTATCTTTCCATTGTTCGGATGTGGCAACCGACACTTCTGCAACTGCCGATCCACTGGGCATATAGCGCACTTCTGGATCCTGACCTACGTTACCGACGATGATTGCTTTATTGACTCCACGTGCCATGGTATTTCTCCAAATGTTTTGTATTTAAGTTTATTATGCTTTGACCCTAACCTTTAAAGTTTGCAAAACATGCTTTTGCTTCAGACGCACCTGTATGGATGGAATATTTAACCCGATAGACTGCGTTTGAAGGCAATACTATAACGTGTGAAAAACCGCACTGACAAGAAATTTTTGCCCGGGTTCTATACGGATGATTCTACTGGTTATTTTATTTGTGGACACGCACAGAAATGGCTGCCAAGTTAAAGCATATACAGATATTTATTTACCCGATACAGAAAAACCCAGTAAACGTTCCTCATCCAATGCTTTACGGTCAACTTTCAGGTAAGCCACCTGATCTTCAATAATGACAACCGCTTCGGCTACCCCGGCCACAGCCGTTAGTTCTGCAGCCAAATGAGACGCTTGCTGAGAAGGGATATCACCAATATTCAGCAAATAACTACTCAGGTAACGGGGGTTTTTCATGGAACTGGCAAACACCAGCCATAACAATGCCATGGCAGCACAGAGCATAAAGACACTGCCGTAACCCATCTCACCCTGGAGTAAACCGCCCAAGGTGCCTCCCAGAAAAGCCCCGAGAAACTGGCTACTGGAATAAAAGCCCATCGCCGTACCCTTACTGGCCGGTGGCGCAATTTTTGAAACCAAAGAAGGGAGACTGGCTTCCAATAAATTAAAAGCGGTGAAAAACATTAACAAAAACAAGATGGCTAGCCAGAAGTCAGTATAACCAAGAGATAACCCTAGCTGAGCTAGACCAATAAAAAATATCCCACCCAGGAATACTGTTTTCATACGCCGATGGCGTTCAGCCATAATGATAAACGGGACCATCATCATGACTGACAACAGCAATATTGGTAAATAAACCCACCAGTGACGGGATGAATCGAGCCCTAGCTCATTTTGTAGTACCAACGGAAACACAACAAAACTGGCTGTTAAAATCATGTGCAGCAAAAAAATAC
>Ga0316205_10003693_pt1 | contig 14177 bp, 17 predicted proteins | sample 3monthpyrite_MG_FD_204941 | JGI IMG/M metagenome (GOLD analysis project Ga0316205, IMG submission 204941) | Microbial mat bacterial communities from mineral coupon in-situ incubated in ocean water Damariscotta River, Maine, United States -... | ecosystem: Environmental > Aquatic > Marine >... | reverse complement strand
TCCTTGCCGAGGGCAGCCTTGATCATGTCACGGCGGACCAACAGGTCATCGACGTTTATCTGGGGCGATAACAATGCTGAATATCGAAAATTTGACACTACATTACGGCCATTCGCAAATTCTGTATGACGTTTGGCTTGAAGCGCTGGCGGGCGAGGTCACTTGTGTTATGGGCACAAATGGCGTCGGCAAAACCAGCCTGATCCGGGCGATCTCCGGTATGCATACCCGCTCTGGAGGGGGTATGGTTCTGGATGGCGAAACGCTGGGAAAATTACCGTCTCATGTGCTGGCGCAGAAAGGCATTGGCATTGTCCCGCAAGGGCGTGAAATATTTCCGCTCCTTTCGGTCCGCGAGAATCTCGAAACCGGGTTCGCCTGTCTACCTGCTAAAGACCATCATATCCCCGCTGAAATCTTCGAGCTTTTCCCGATTCTCAATGAATTCATGGATCGCCGCGGCGGTGATCTTTCGGGGGGGCAGCAGCAACAGCTCGCTATCGCGCGCGCCCTTATCACCAAGCCAAAATTGCTGCTGCTGGACGAACCAACCGAGGGAATCCAACCCAATATCATCCAGCAAATCGGTGAGGTTATTCGGTTGTTGCGGAAAAGAGGCGACATGGCGATTGTTCTGGTCGAACAGTATTTCGATTTCGCCTGGGAGCTTGCTGACCGGATAATCGTGCTTCAGCGCGGCGAGATCCTATTTGCGGGGCGAAAAGAAACCACGACGCGGGAAGAAATATTGTCAAAAGTTTCAGTCTGACGGGTGCTATCGGCAAGACACAATCGAAGTTGAATTCGCTCTGGGTGGATTGATTAGCCCCAATTCGCGAATGCGAAGCGAGCAAAAGATGCCGCAAAATTTTTTTGAGAAATAGCCTTGAACCTCTAGTGGCTTTAGCCCCTATCTTGCTGGCAGACACCCGATTCACTGGAGACACCAATGACGAAACATGACCACGCACACGCACACGCGCACGCAGACGACCACAACCATGATCATGGCGCGACCGGCGATAGCTGCTGCGGCGCGGGCGCTGATGCGATGTGTGGTGATATCGGCCCCATTGGTGATGTGAACGCAGAGGGGCGCAGTTTTCGGGTAAACGGCCTTGATTGCGCCGAAGAAGTCTCGATCTTGAATAAGGTGCTGGGCCCGGAAGTCGGCGGAACCGAACATCTGGCTTTTGACGTCATTAACGGCCGGATGACTGTGTTGGATACCGGCAAGACCATCGCTGATGACAAGCTCATCAAGCTTGTCGGCAGCACCGGCATGAGTGCAAAACGCTGGGATGCCGATAGCGCCGCAGCGGATCAGGCCGCGCATCTCAAGCGGCAAAAATTCTTTACAGCGTTTAGCGGCGGCTTCTGGGCGGCGGGCTTTGCCTATCACACTGTCGAAAATGGTTTGGTGGGGGCGGTGCGGCTGTTTTCGGGGCACGGAACGGTGCCGATGCCTATCGTTGAAAGCCTTTTGTTTCTGGCGGCCATCGTCTTTGGCGCCTGGCTTGTCGCCCCCAAGGCGTGGTCTTCGGCGCGGCGGCTGTCACCCGATATGAACCTGTTGATGATCGTGGCGGTCGCGGGTGCGATCTGGCTGGGCGAGTATTTCGAGGCGGCAACGGTGGCGTTTTTCTTCTCGCTCTCGCTTTATCTGGAAAGCTGGAGTGTGGGGCGGGCGCGCAACGCCGTGGCGGCGCTGCTTGATCTCGCGCCACCCACTGCGCGGGTTATCCGCGATGACGGCACCGAGGAAGATGTGCTCGCGGCGCAGGTTGTGGTCGGTGACCGGTTTGTGGTGCGCGGCGGTGATCGCATTCCGCTTGACGGCGAGGTGGTCGACGGGATCGGTGGCGTCAATCAGGCGCCAATTACCGGCGAAAGTGCCTTGGTCACAAAAGAACCCGGTGACGAGGTTTATGCCGGCACAATCAACGGCGATGGCTCGCTGACGGTGCGGGCCACCAAGCCCGCCGGTGATACCGTGCTGTCACGCATTATCCGCATGGTCGGCGAGGCACATTCGCGCCGCGCAGAAGTCGAGCAATGGGTGGCGAAATTTGCCCGCATTTATACCCCGATCGTCATGGCGTTGGCGATTGCCATCGCGGTGCTGCCGCCACTCGTCTTTGGCGGCGCGTGGGATTACTGGTTCTATAATGCGCTGGTGCTGCTGGTTATCGCTTGCCCGTGTGCGCTGGTGATATCAACGCCTGTATCCATCGTGGCCGCGCTGGCCTCGTCGGCGCGCAATGGTGTGCTGATCAAGGGCGGCGCTTATGTTGAGGCCCCGGGGCGCATTACTGCGCTGGCATTGGACAAAACCGGCACCATTACCGAGGGCGAGCCCGAGGTGGCGGGGGTTTATCCGCTCGGCGGCAATTCAGAAAGTGATTTGTTGACGGTTGCGGCTGCGCTGGAAGCACGCTCTTCGCATCCTTTGGCACGGGCCATTCTGGGCAAAGCCAAAAGTGACAGCATCACGGCAAAACCAGCCGAGGACACACAAACCGTTCCCGGCCGCGGTGTCGAGGGCATGCTGGATGGCCGCGCGGTCTGGCTTGGCTCAGACCGGTTTGCCGCTGAAAAAGGCGCAAACGGCACGTTGCCAGACGAATTGCGCAACCGGATCGAAGGCGCCGGCAGCACGCTCGTGGCCGTAGGCGATGAAAAAGGCCTGCTGGGCGTGCTGGAACTGCGTGACCGTATCCGCCCTGATGCCCGTGGCATCGTGGCACGGCTGCACGCGCAAGGCGTGAAAACCATCGTCATGCTGACCGGTGACAACGAGCGCACCGCCCGCGCGGTAGCGGCCGAGGTGGGCATCGACGAGGTGCGCGCCGAACTGTTGCCGGAAGACAAGGTGGCGGCGATCGAGGAACTGGTGGCCAGCCATTCCATGGTGGCGATGATCGGTGACGGGGTGAACGACGCGCCAGCCATGGCCCGGGCGCATTTTGGCATTGCCATGGGCGCAATTGGCTCGGATGCGGCGGTTGAAACCGCCGATATCGCGCTGATGACCGATGATATCGGCAAAGTGCCGTGGCTGATCGGCCATTCGCGCCGCACCATGTGGATCATCCGCCAAAATATCGGCCTGTCGCTGGCAACCAAGGCGGTGTTTGTTGCGCTCACAGCTTTCGGAATGGCCTCGATGTGGGGGGCTATCGCCGCCGATGTCGGTGTATCGGTGTTGGTGGTCATGAATGCGCTGCGGCTGCTGAACGGCAAGGCTGACAGCGGGTCGCCCAAAGGCGGCAAGCCCGCTGGTGACACTATGCCAAAAGGTGCGCTTCCCGTTGGCCAATGAACCGAAAGAATCTGGAATGGAGCCCAATAAGAACATGAAACCTCAAACACCTTCTATGCTATGTCCTGTCTGCAATGTGACCCTAACCATGGCCGAAAGACAGGGCGTCGAGATCGATTATTGCCCGCAATGCCGGGGTGTCTGGCTCGACCGAGGCGAGCTCGACAAGATCATCGAGCGCAGCGCCACCGAGCCTGCCGCGCCGCTGCAACGCGAACCCGACCCGCGCAGCAGCAGTGACTACGAATATAGCAGTCGCAGCGGGCATCAGGGCAGCAGTGGCAAACATGGCCGGGGCCACAGCAAGCACGGCTCGCGCCGGAAATCATGGCTGATGGAAATTTTCGACTGAGGCCGATCTACTGGGCGAGAAAACAAAAGACGGTGCCGACAAAGGTGGCGGCGCCGGTGAAGCCAGCACCGCAAGCCTATGCCGATCTGCATGGCCGCTGCCTCGAAGATAACCACCCCCTCGCGTGCAAACTAGCGGATGTGGCCAAAATGATCGCGGCTAGGTTATAGCCGGAATCTTTGCCGGTGTGCATTTCGATTGCTCGTTGTCAAAATACTGAAAAACACTTGAAGCTATAGGTGCTAGAGAGCGTATATGTATCGAGACACTAACAATCGAGATTATAATGCCCCACGATTATCTTACGAAAACACCACTCCTCAATTATCGCGACCCTTCCATTCAGGCGCTGATCACCAAGCGCGGCTGGGCGCGGTTGCCAAATGCGGACCGTATCGGCGCGGCTTATAACTTCGTGCGCAACGAAATCCTGTTTGGTTACAACTCGGAAGATGCATTGCCGGCAACGCGAGTGCTTGCTGACGGCTACGGCCAGTGCAACACAAAATGCACCCTTCTGATGGCGCTGTTACGCGCCCTCGACATTCCGTGCCGGTTCCACGGTTTCACCATCGACAAGGGCCTGCAACGCGGCGTTGTGCCCGAGCTGGTCTACCCGATTGCCCCTCGCAAAATCCTCCATTCCTGGGTGGAGGTGAAGCACGAGGGGACATGGCTTGAACTGGAAGGGTTCATTCTGGATCAAAAGGTTTTGGCTGCTCTGCAGGCTAAGTTCGCAGGCCGCACCTCGCTTTGCGCTTACGGAGCAGGAACAGATAGCCTGCAAAAGCCGAAGGTAGAATGGACCGGCGAGAGCACCTATATCCAGAAGACCGGTATCAACCGCGACTTCGGTGTCTTTGATAGCCCCGACGCATTCTATGCCAACCATCGCCAGCTTTCAGGGCTTCGCGGTCTGCTATACCGGCTGGTTATCCGACATTGGATGAACCGAAGGGTCGCCCGGATGCGGAAGGGTCACATCCTCGTCATTCCCGGCGGAGATGCCAATCTTGTTCCGGCTGATACCGGCGGTCAAGCCAGGGAAGTCACGTGAAGGCGGATTGAGCGTATCTGATCAAATGGAAGCCTGAACCTCAACAGCGCCTTTTTCGAGGCGGTCTCGCAGCGAACCTTGCGGTGCCGCTTGTCTTTTGGGCCAATTGGAAGATGGCGCCTTCAATTCTTGACCCGGCCCGACCCGACCGCCGGGCACCCGCATGCCGACAACTTAGCCCGCTGTCACGCGCTCGGCTTGCGTGGGCGACGCGATTTAAAGAGCTCCGACAGCAACAGGAGGCTGATCCCGCTGACCACCCCGACATCTGCCAGATTGAAGGCCGGCCAGTGCCAAGTGCCGATATAGATATCAAGGAAATCCGTCACCGCGCCCAAACGAAAACGGTCTGCCACGTTGCCAAGCGCGCCGCCGATGACGAGGCCATAGGCGGCGGCCTCCATACGACTTTTGGATTGTATCAACAAAACCACAAGCCAGGTAACGATGCCAAGTGCGAGGCCGGAAAGCGCCCACCAAGGCACGCCGCTCAGCATCCCGAAGGTCACGCCGTCATTGCGCAGGAACACCAGATTGAAACCGGGGAAAACCGGAATGCCACCGGCCAATGTGTTGCTATAGGCAATGGCCACAGCCTTGCTGATCTGGTCAGCGGCAAGAGCTGCGGCAATGCAGAGCGCACCAATCAATCTGGCCGAATTCATAGCATTGGCCCTGCCAGAACCACAGCGCGGCCCCGCGCTTGGGTCTTTAGCTTGTGAGGTGCTTCATCCGCCACGTCGCCACCCGAAATTGCCTGCCGAGACAAATCCGCCATCGGCAACAGTCTCGTCCGGAAAATCCGGGCACCTGATCCAAGCCAGCTTTTCATCCTCATCCTCTTTCAATTCATTATCTTGCAGGCCTTGCCAAATGCCACACCCGGTTCTTTTACAGGCTCAAGTTACCGGAGGTTCAAGGGAAATCTGCCTGCCGCGTGCCGGTAAAGCGGCTTTCTGCCGAGTTTTCACACGAAGCTCAATCCGCCAAATGCATCAGGCGCCGGAACATGCCTTTTGGGCTCGGATATCATCCCTGCACCTCGTTTTGCTGGCCAAATGCACGCCGGATTTTTGGCACGGCAACCTCGCGCGGTTCGTGATAGTCAATTGTTGAAACGAAACGGCCGGTTGCGTCAAACAGAAATACGCTTGCGGTATGGTTCATGGTATAGCCGTTGCCTTCGGTCGGGACACGCTCAAATTTCACGCGGAAATCGGCGGCTGCCTTGGCGATTTCGGCATCCGGCCCTGTCCAGCCCCGGATTGCGGGGTGAAAATAGCTCACATACTCGGCCATCGCGGCGGCTGTATCGCGCGCCGGGTCAACCGTGATGAAAACCGTGTTCATGCTGTCTGCATCAGCCCCTAGCAGGTTGAGCCAGCCAGATATGTCGGCCAGCGTTGTCGGGCAAATATCCGGGCAAAAAGTGAATCCAAAGAACACCATACTCGGGCGGCCGATCAGCGTTGCCGGTCCTACCGGATTGCCCTCGTGGTCGCTCAGGGAAAAATCCATCTCCGATATAGCCAGCGGCAATGGCGCGGTTTTTGGTTTGGCGCCCGGTCCGTCCACTTGCCACCAACCGACGGCCAGCAACAAGGCGGGTGCGACAACCCCTATCAAAAGGGCAAAAAGCACATACTGGCGTCGTGTCATTCTTCGGGGCCACGCGCCGCAATGCCAAGCACAGGGACGTCAATACTCACTTCACCGTCTTCAAATACAAGCACGAGTGAAAAGCTGTCACCCTCAACGAGCGGTTGTTGCAGATTCATCAACATGGCATGCAAGCCGCCGGGTGCAAGCGCAACAAATGCACCGGGTTGAATCACGATATCACCAACAGGTGCCATCGAACTCACACCCTGCTCATTGGTTGACGTCTGGTGGATTTGGGCCATGCCGGCCACTTCTGTTTGCAGTGCGGCCAGCGTGACCGGGGTTGCGCCGTCATTTCGGATGACCATATACGCAACCCCCGGCCTTGCGGTGCCAATCGAAGCCCGCGACCAGGGTTTTTCCACGGTGATATCGCTTGGCCCGGCAAGTGCAGCCGATGACAGGAACAGAGCTAACATCAGAGTGATGGTGCGGCAGGTATTTTTCATATTGCTTTCCCGGGTTTTTCCATTTTTCTCAGGTTTCTTCTGCCGCATCGACCTCGGCGGCGACAAGGGCGCGTAATTGCGCTTCACCAAATTCGGTCAAGGGCTTCCCATTGACAAAAAAGGTCGGTGTTTGACGGATTCCGATTGCCTCTACATCCGCGCGGTCCCGGTTAATGATGCTGATAATACCGGGCATCTGCACCTGAGATTTAGCCACCGCAACGTTCAGACCAACGGACCCCGCTATTTGCATGATTAGGTCTTCCGGTGGGGTGCCCCGCGAGGCCCATTCGTTCTGTCTGTCGAAAAGCGCCTCCATGACTCGCAGATAAATGCCCTGAATCCGCGCCGCTTCCAGCACCGCGATTGCGCGTTCAGAGGACTCGCCGTGGAACGGCGTATACCGGATAACAACGCGAACTTGTTCGGGGTATTGTGCCAAAATATCCTTCACAATAGGGTGAAACGCGCGGCAGGCCTCGCAGGCCGGATCAAAAAATTCCACGATAGTGACCGGCGCTGTTTCGGGGCCAAAGACAGGCGAATACGGCCGGACGAGCCGTTCCGAAATCTCTGGCGTCACCGCCGTAACCCCCGCCACGGGGGCTGAGCGCCCATTCCACCAAATGGCCGCCGCGAATAGTGCAACAGCAATCAGCGCGACCAGCGCCACAAGCGTTTTCCGGTTCATTGTTTGGACTCCGTTTTGAGTAAGGCCAGAAGTGCCGCAATTGCGGCGAACGCACCAAGCGAAAGCAGCGGAATGGGCAGGCCAAATATAAGCATGTCGTCGCTGGTGCAGGATGGCCCTGACGCGGTGCAGGGCTGCACCGCCTCGGGAATGATCCCGACATACAGCCCCATATGCCACGCCGCGATGAGCGCACCGATGATGGCCAGAGGCAGCGCATAGACGCGGATGCCGTTATCATTGCGCCAGACGGCAATCCCTAAAATGACCGCAAGCGGGAACATAAAGGCACGCTGGAACCAGCATAGGATACAGGGTGTCTGCCCGAGCACCTCACCGATGAAGATAACGGCCAAGGACGAGCCAAGCGCGATCAGCCAAGCGACAATTAGTGGCCCTGAGCTCTGGGTCTGCCCGCTCATTTCGACATTCGCTTTTCAAGGTCGGCGAGAATTTCCTCTGCCGGGGTGCCATAGTCGAATAGCCTTACAAATTCGCTCTCCGGGTCAAACAGAAAGAGCTGTGAAGAGTGGCTCATGGTATATCCTTCTGAAGCCTTCGCTTCGTTGATTTTTTCGTAGTAGACGTAAAAATTTGCGGCAGTTTTTGCTACCTGATCAGGCGTGCCGGTCAGCCCGATGATACCGGCGTCAAAAAGCGGAACGAATTCTGCCAATGCAGCTGGCGTGTCCCGTTCCGGATCTATCGTAATGAACAATGGTTGAACATCGGACGCATACTCCCCAAGGCCAGTCATCACGGCGGCAACCTCGGCGAGCGTGGTTGGGCAGACATCGGGGCAATTGGCGAACCCGAAGAATACAAGAAGCCATTTGCCTGCAAAGTCTTCATCCTGCCGCACCATCCCCTGATGGTCTGTCAGTTCAAAATCGGCGCGAAATGGCGGTTCGGTTGTGGTTTGGTCTGTATCCCAGAACATGAGCGCGACATAAGCCACAATGGCTAAGCCTACGGCTGACCAGAGAATTTTTTGAATGGGTGAAAGGCGCATTTTTCAGATCTTCAGATTAGTATTTATGGCTGTATACAAGCTCAAGCAGGTAGAGGTTCAAGAGGAAAAGAACGCTGATGCTCGAATTGTCACAGACACGTGTCAGGAAAATACCGGAACGCCCGGCGCGGCGTGCCGGGCGTTGCTTTGGTTGTGGCTGTGCGACGCTCAGGCGGCCTTGGCGTAAAGCCGATTATGTGGCAGGCCCGAGTTTTCGAAGCGACGAAAGGACTTTGCGGCGGCAAGTATGGCAAGATCAAGCAGAGGCTCCAGCGCAATCACAACCAGATAAGAAGCCCCGTATGCGCCAATCTGGGCCAAATTCTCGACGCCCAGTCCCTGACCATATATGGCCCAAAACGCGACCCAAGCCACGATCCCGCCTTGAAAAACCAAGGACAGCTTAAGGGCCTGACTATAAGACAAATCAGTATAGGCAGTATCATCAGGAATGACGCGCCGTGCAATCGAGGCCATCGCCAGAAGCGGGATGATCAATGTGGTCACGTTCATGCCGAATTGCGACAGATCTGCGGGCGCAAAAAACAGGCCTTGCATCAACAAGCCCAGCACAAGGCCAATTGCGGCCGGGGCCGCGCCAAAAATCAAAAACAGCGTCGTGCCGAGGATCAGGTGCACCTCTGACACGCCGACAGACGGATGAGGCAGTAGTTGAAAAAAGCTGACAACGAGCGCAGAGCAGATAACAGATCGGGTTGCCAACTTAGTGACGCTGCTATCTTTAACCGCACTACCTATTGCCAGTTTTGCTGTCAGCGCGATTGATACGGTTCCAGTTGTTACGCCAAGGGCGATTTTTGCGCCGTCTACGACGCCGGGTTCAATATGCATGGTGTTTCCTTTCAGCACCCATCGTGCATGCGCGCCCACTAAGAGCGCTGTTCACATTGTGCCGGGCAGGTCTCCTGACTCGCGCTTTAACGTCATGCACCCGCCTTCCCGGAATTCACCAGTGGCCAAATGGGCCTGACTCACGCTCACAGTTGCGAGGGCAGTCCCGGATCAGGCCCCGATGTGGGTCGTCCCTACCGTGTTCCCTATTATCTCTTCCGCCCTTTTGGCGTTTGAGACCCAGCCCAAAAGGTTAATTATTTTCCGCTGGATCATGTCAAGCCACAGAAGTTTATTTTTCAAATCACTTGAGGCATGAAATTCTCTCAACCAATAATTCCAGATCGCGGGCTTTGGCCGCCGCCGGGGCTGCGATGGCGCAGATCATGCCATTGCTGCGCAACAGTGGTTCAAAGGAGCAGCATTGCCGCAAAACTATCGCTAAAGGGCGTAGACAAGCGTTGTTGTCGTGATCATCACGATTGCAAACATGGTTGCGGCTGTCAGCGCCAGGGTTCGGCTCATGCGGCGGTTGGGGGTGGCCACCTTGACGCGCAGTTCATCGGCGGTTTCCGGAAATGCAAGCGCTGCGGTGTTGGATCCGCTCCAGTCATGGCGGGCGTTCCAGCGCCGCACTTCCGCCGCGTTCCAACCATTAAACACTACTATGATCGCGACAATCAGGAGTATCGAAGAGGGCACCCAGATTGTGTAACCCCCGATTGTTTCGTCAGCCAGCGGCGTAAAGCCCCATAGCCGCACAGCCACACCATAGCCGGCGTATAGAGCGACAGATTTTAGTGTTGTAAGTGAACCAAGCAGAATGTTTGAAACGATGATGCCAATTAAAGCAAACAAGCGCAGGCTCTGAACAGCGCCTTCGGGGGCGTCACGTCGATCAAAAATTATGGAAAAGAATAGAAGGCCGGTCAGCACCATACTCATGTGCGCCAACAGCGCGAGTGGTGGGATAGCCAGAGCCGCATTGTGCATCGCTGGCACCTGCCAAAGGTAGAGCGAGCTGACCAGCAGGATGAAACTGACATCTAGCCGCGACAGCAATCCAGCGGCAAGGCCCACGGGGCGCCATTGCCCCAGATCACGCAGCCGGTGCCGCCAATTGCGCAATAGCCCGGCCCGAAGAACCGGCCAAGGGTGGGCAAGAATAAAGAGCATCGGCCCAAGCAGCCGGACAATAAGATGTTGCACCTGATGGACAGCAAACAATTGCTGCCCTGTTGGCGCGAGCGGCGCATCAAAAGCCAAAATGAATAGAAGGATGGCGATTGCGAACAGCAAATGCCGGACCGGACCCACGCGCTCGCCTATCGGTCTTGGTCGGGCAGCACCGCGCCAATAAAGCCAGATAAGCCCTATGAGCGCGGCCAGAACCACCGGTGAGAGCGCCGGTCCGAAGGGATCAAAGCCTGTCACTATTGCCTGCCGCCGGTTCGTTTAGGTTCATTCACCCGGATAAGACGCAAAAATCTCGGTGCTGCCGTCCAGATTGACCAGCGCCACGTCGTAGGCTTCCCGCTGGTCTCCAAATTCCATGCCCGGCGAACCGGTTGGCATGCCAGGGGTTGCGATGCCCAGAGCCGCCGGACGTTCGCTCAACAGCCGGGTGATTTCACTGGCAGGCACATGGCCTTCGACAGTATATCCGCCAACACTGGCGGTATGACACGCCCAGAGATCTTCTGAGAAGCCAGAGGCATCTTTGGCATCAAAAAGCGCTTCACCCGAAACGTTTTGCACATTTACAGTGAACCCCGCCTCTTGCATGCGCGCTACCCAGCCGCCACAGCAGCCGCAAGTAGCTTGTTTTAATACCTCGATAACAGGCGCCACGCTTTGCGCGCTTACCATCGTCACAGCGCCGAAAAGCATTCCTGCCGCCAAAAGTGATCTCATTTTGTTGTTCTCCTGATTTAAGTCCGGCGCGGTGATTTCCGCACATTCGCTGCGGTTTCTACAACCTCAAGCAACTGCAGGTTCAAGAGCGCAGATATACCTGCGACGCAATGTCGCGAAATGCAAGCCGGGGGCTTGCGTGGGCTGTATCTATAACCTACATCTCTATACCTACAACAGCTATAGGTGTGGAGATGACGGAAATCATGTATTCAATAGGACAGCTTTCCCGGAGAACCGGTGTAAAAGTGCCGACGATCCGCTATTATGAGCAGATTGGCATCGTTGAAGAACCCGGACGCACCAACGGCAACCAGCGCCGCTACGCAGAAGCGGATCTCAACCGCCTTGGCTTTGTTCGGCACGCCCGCGACCTTGGCTTGCCACTGGACGCTATCCGCGCGCTAATTGCATTGGGGGAGCATCCCGAAAAGTCTTGCACCGACGCGGACGGAATCGCAGACGAACAACTTACCGAAGTGCGCCAGCGCATTGAAAAGCTCCGCCGTCTGGAGACGGAATTGCAGCGTATTACCACAGGCTGCAAATCGGGAACGGTAAGTGAGTGTTACGTGCTCCAGTCACTTGCCAACCATGATCTGTGCGACGGCGAGCACGGTTCTTAAGTAAGACAAAGCTACAGTGTAGATCGGAAAAATCCGAATTCTACACCTCCAGGCGCGAGCCATCTCCCTTAGGCAGCGTTATCCAAAACCCTGTATGATCAATGCTTTGCCGCCCATAGCCGGCCACCGAATGTAGCCACGCGGCTGCCATCAGTATGCAAAGTGGCGCATGGCTATCTGGTGAGCAACCGCGCGTTGGGGTGTGCGCATCAATAACGCCGGCTGTTTGGGCAAAATGTATTATATGCAAAATAAACCGTTGACAGCATGTGCTAAAGTTTTTTATGGATAACTAGACACATTCTAACTGAGCGGTTGATATTCCAAGGGAGGGCAGCGAAAGAGATGACAAGTTCGAGTAGTCAAAAAACGATCCTGAAGGCGAATGGGATAAGCAAGCATTACGGCGGGATAAAAGCGCTCGATGACGTTGATCTTGAGCTGCGCGACGGAGAGGTTCTTGCGATTGTCGGTGATAACGGTGCTGGTAAATCAACCCTTGTGAAAGCCATAACGGGTGCTATTTCGCGCACCAGTGGCACGATCCTGCTCGATGGTCAGGCCGTTCGAATAGACTCGCCAACCGATGCAAAAACAGCTGGAATTGAAACCGTCTATCAAGACCTTGCCCTCGTAAACGAGCTGTCGATCACCAAAAATGTGTTTCTGGGGCGTGAAATCGCGAAAGATAATATATTTGGCCGCCTATTCGGTGCGCTCGATTTTAAGAAAATGGATAGCGAAATTCGCGCGTTGTTCCAAAAGCTCGATATCCGGATTTCGGACATTTACCGCGATGCCGAAGCTTTTTCGGGCGGCCAACGGCAGGCGGTGGCGCTGTCCAAAACGGTGATGTTTGGCAAGCGGATTGCGATTTTGGATGAGCCCACAGCAGCGCTAGGTGTGCGCGAAAGCAAAATGGCGATGGATCTCGTGGCTTCGCTGAAAGACCACGGCCTATCGGTCATCATGATCACCCATAATATGCAGCATGTATTGAATTATTGCGACCGCGTCATGGTGCTCCGGCTCGGCCGGCTCGCGGCTGTGCGTGATGTGAAAGATGTAGACGGTGACACATTGGTCGGGCTGATCACCGGCGCCAATGAATCAAAGGTGGCCTGATATGAGCGATTCACCCGATAACAGTTCAACGACAATTTCGACGCCGACCGCCAACTCCGGTAGCTTCGATTCCCTAAAACACCAGTTTCAGCAAATTTGGCAGGTGCTTGCAGCGCTTGTGCTTATTTATTTGGTGTTCTTTGTTTTATCCCCTCCATTTCGCAATTTGGATACGCTTTTGTCGATCTTCGGGCAGGCTTCAATTCTTGCGATCCTTGCGTGCGGCACGACTGTGGTGCTGATATCTGGCGGGCTTGATTTGTCGGTTGGTTCTATTTTTGCGGTTGTCGGTGTTGTTGTTGGCATCGCCCTCGCCGAATATGAAATTCCGGTGTTTCTCGCTGTCATAATCGGCTTGGCAGTCGGAACGCTTCTTGGCGCGGTAAACGGGATTGTTCAGGTCCTGACGGGTGTGCCGGCGTTTATCGTGACACTGGGTGGGCTGACAGCCTACAAAGGTGTCGCCGAGATTTTGGCGAGCGGGCGCGATCTCTCGCGCTTTCCGGATAGCTTTCAAATGCTTGGTTCGGGCTATTTCATGCCCATGACAATCATGTTTGGCGTGGCGCTGCTTACCGGTCTGTTTTTAACCAAAACCCGCTTGGGCAACCATGCTTTTGCGATTGGCGGCAACGAGGAAGTTGCCCGCCTGTCTGGTGTAAAAGTCGCAAAAAGCCGGATTTATTATTACATGATCGGCGGCCTGATGGCGGCTACGGCGGCTATTCTGGAAGTTTCAAAACTTAATTTCGCAATGCCGGCGCGCGGGCAAAGCTATGAACTATTCGCAATTGCCGCTGTGGTTATTGGTGGCACAAGCCTCTTTGGAGGCCGTGGCGGCGTGGGCAAAACACTGATTGGCATGCTGATCATGCAAACAATCATTGTGGGCCTTGCCTATCTGGGCGTCAGCACTTCGGTTCAGCGCATTACGATCGGTGGGATCATCATACTGGCAGTGTATTGGGACGTCTGGCGACGCCGGTCACGCTAATTTTCAGAATTGCTCTGGGCCGGGAGAACTGCCCAGACGCTTTGACGCCCATACCGGGCAAAACTAAAACGGAGGAATATAATGACAATTTCAAAACTCAAAGGGATTGCGCTTTCTGCAA
>Ga0316205_10003692_pt1 | contig 14178 bp, 13 predicted proteins | sample 3monthpyrite_MG_FD_204941 | JGI IMG/M metagenome (GOLD analysis project Ga0316205, IMG submission 204941) | Microbial mat bacterial communities from mineral coupon in-situ incubated in ocean water Damariscotta River, Maine, United States -... | ecosystem: Environmental > Aquatic > Marine >... | reverse complement strand
ATTACCAATAGCAGCAGAGAATCACTGGGTGATTGATCAAGAATCAATTAACATCGTAGATTGTTTGCATAAAAATACTGGGTTATCTAAAACCAGTTTGAAGCAGATAATGCAAAAAGGTGCAGTTTGGATTACACATAACGAACAGGTAAAAAGAGTTCGTCGTGCAAATAAAATACTTAAAACAGGTGATACGCTACACTTATATTATGACGAAAGTGTTTTAAATGAAGAACCACCAGAACCTGAGCTGATAGATGATATGGTCGATTATTCTATATGGAATAAACCCTATGGGTTGCGTTCACAAGGATCAAAGTGGGGTGATCATTGTGCAATAAATCGTTGGGTTGAGCAGCATTTGAAACCGCAAAGACCTGCTTTCATCGTACACAGACTTGATCGCGCAGCATCGGGCATCATTATAATTGCGCATAGCAAAAAAATGGCAGCCGAGTTTTCAAAACTGTTTAGATTGAGAAAGGTAAAAAAATGTTACCGTGTCTGGGTTCATGGTTGTTTCATGAAGTCATCATTGCCTGTTACATACGATGATGTTTTAGATGATAAGGCTGCCGTAACACATGTTATGCTGCTGGAATACGATAAAAAATCCAAATGCTCACTATTAGATGTAGAAATAGAGACAGGACGTAAACATCAGATAAGGCGGCATCTATCAATGCATGGGTTTACAGTCATGGGTGACAGACTGTATGGTGATGAGTCTGCGTGTGTTGATTTAAAACTAAAGGCCTTTGAAATAAGTTTTATTTCGCCTGTTGACGGTAGTCATAAACACTATTGTCTTGAACAAACGAGGTAATTGTTTGTGAGAATGTTTTTTCTCTTCCTGACTGTGATGGTTCTCCCTGAGGCATTGCTCGCATCGTCTTCTGTAAATGAATATATAGATCAGACCATCGTCATAAACAAAAAAGAGTATCAGGTAAAGTTACCTAATGGTTATCAATTGGAGTTGTTGACTACAGATTTAGATTCTCCAAGAATGATGACATTTACAAAATCAGGGGAGTTACTGATTGGGTCAAAGTCTGGAAAGTTATATCGATTGCAAAAGCCTTATACTCATCCAGAAATAATAGCCGAGCTGGATCATTATCCTCATAGCGTCATAGAAAGGGATAATTTATTATATATTGCGCAGACAAATGGATTATACGTTGTGTCTTATGTAGCAGGGCAAAAAAACTTATCTGCATCATCTATTAAGCGACATGTAAAGCTTCCCGGTGGAGGAGGGCATAATAGCCGCACAGTACGATTAGGCCCGGATAATAAAATTTATGTGAGCCTTGGAATAAGTGGTAACTGCAGTGATGAGTACCTTGATAAGTCATATCCAGTTAATGATAGAAGAGGTGGAGTGTTAGTATTAAATGAAAACAATCTTGTATGGGAAACCTATGCGTCGGGGCTAAGAAACCCAGTAGGATTTGGTTGGCACCCTAAAACAGATGTTATGTATGCCAGTAATAACGGGCCGGATCATCATGGTTATGATCGGCCTGCCGAATATTTCAGTCGTTTGGAAAAGAATTCGTTTCACGGTATGCCTTGGTATCAATATGATGGGATAAATACTATTAGAGATGACTGTATAGAAAGCGAACCCCCCGTTACAGTCGAGAAAGTGGTGCCCCCCGTGTTAACTTTCCCAGCTCGAAATGCTCCAATGGGTGTGACATTTATAAATAATGTGAGATTTGGAAAGAATTTTGTAAATGATGCAGTCATTGCATTACATGGTTCATGGGGGACAAAACCATCAGGTGGTTTTTTCGGATCAAAATCTTCAAGGAGGCACCCTAAGTTAGTGGTTGCGAGGTTCCATAATGAGAAAGCGATAAGAGTAGATGATCTTGTGACTGGATTTCAATTAAAGAATGGAAAGCGTTGGTTAAGGCCAGTTGGTGTAGCAATAGGTCATGATGGAGCATTGTATTTTACTAGCGATGGCGGTATACATGGGTTGTACAGGCTTAAGAAATTACAAAAGTAATGTAGAGTAATATCTCGTATGGAATTTGATCTAGATAAAATCACTAATATAGTAAAGACGTCAGCACAGAATGTATTGTTACCTTTTTTTGCTAATATAGAACGTCAATATAAATCTGATGGCAGTGTTGTAACTCAGGTTGATCATGATATGCAACGAACTATTATGTTGCACCTTAAAGAATTATACCCTGATGTTTTGATGCTAGCTGAAGAAATGTCATATGATGAGCAGTTGAATGTAATGGAGTCGGGAAAGCCATTTTGGTGCCTTGATCCTCTGGATGGAACCAATAATTTTGCGGCAGGGGTGCCATATTTTTCTGTGTCGCTGGCGTTATTGGTTGATAACAAGGTTAAGATTGGCATAGTTTACGACCCTATTCGTGATGAGTTATTTAGCGCAAATAAAAATGGATCAAGATTAAATAATGTGGAAATAAAATTAAAACAGTCTGATTTGTTACTAAAGAAATCCATTGGCATTATCGATTTAAAGAGACTTGAGTCAACGCTGGCCACAAAATTAGTAATAGACGCACCTTTTTCGTCTTTACGCAGTTTTGGTTCTGTTGCATTAGATTGGTGTTGGTTGGCAATGAATAGAGGTCATGTGTATTTACACGGAAGTTCAAATATATGGGATTACGTAGCAGGTAATTATATATTTAAAATGGCAGGTGGTTACTCGGCTACATTAAATGGCGATGAAGTTTTTATAAATAAAATTATTAAACGTTCGTCTGTTGCTGCGGTTGATGAGTTATTGTTTAATGAATGGTGCGAGTGGATAAGTAAGCACTACTCTGACCCAGAGTAGATTTAATTACCAAGGTATTACTTTTCTGTCTCGAAAGAAAAGACCGTTAGGTCCGTCATTTGATAGTTCAGCTAACCAAATCGCTGTATCCGCGCCATCAGCTAAATCGCGAGTTGCACCAGGGCCTCCCATTTCTGTTTTTACCCATCCTGGGCACATGCTATTTATTAAAATATTTGTGTTATTTAATTCATCAGCAATAATGCGAGTAATGACATTTATGGCTGCTTTTGAAATTCTATAGCCTGGGCAACACCCATTCATATCAGAGAGTTGTGCCATGCCGCTCGACAGATTAACAATACGGCCATAGTTGTTTTCTTGCATTATAGGGATTAATGCCTGGCACATCCGAAGTGTTCCAAAGGTATTGCAGTCAATACCATTTTGAATGTTATTGATGTCAGTCGATAAGATACTTGGCCAATTATTTTCAAGATCATCGCGAGGGTCGGGAAAGATGCCTGCATTATTAATGAGTACATCACATCGTTTTAATGTATTAGTGATATGCTTCTGAAGTGCGTTAATATCACCCGGTTGATTGACATCCAGCTTGAAAAACTCAATATCTGAATTATCGAGTGCAAGTTTTTTTGTTGCGGCCAATCCTTTTATAGGATCTCTGGCAGTAAGAACAACATGAAAACCGTTAAGTAACAATTGTCTGCATATCTCAAAACCTATTCCTCTATTGGCGCCTGTTACGACGGCAATTTTTTTAGCATGGGCCATAAGTGCTACCTATTGTTACTAACATAAAATTAAAGTTCAGCTTAGTATTGGAATGTTATCTTTATGATATGAATATAGTACACTAACTGTATATAAAATAATCCATCTATGCCTGATTGAGCGAAGAACAATAATGTCTGATAAATCTATGCAATTTTTATATGGTGATCGTGAATTAATCGTGTCACCTCGTGATTTATTGGAAGCACCGGTAGATGTTATTGTGAATTCGACTGACGTAGATTTACTTCATTCTGAAGGGTTGTCTGAACAAATATCACAGTCAGCTGGCTTACATTTAAAACAAGAAAGTGAGTTGCTAATTAAAGAATATGGAGCAATTGACACAGGCATGGTCGTTTATACGACGGCGGGTGATTTGCCGCATAAAGCCATTCTGCATGTAATTAGCCCAAGACAAGGTGATGGAGCAGAACAACAGACAATAGAATTATTGGTATCAAGATGTTTGAAATTATGTGAAATAAATGACTGGAGCTCAATTGCTTTCCCTGCAATTGGATTAGGTAAATCAGGTGTTCCTTTGGATAAATGCGCGCAAGGATTTTTTAGGTCAATTACACATTTTTGGGATGCTCGGCATGAGTGTAACGTAGAAAAGATCGAGTTATGTATAACTCGAAACCACTTTGATGCATTTTTTAATGCGTTTAGAGAAGATGCTATCATTACCGATGAAAATACAATTCAACCTCAGGTCGATTCGAGTGAAGATCGAATTGGTTATGTCGATTTGACAGATAGCGATGTAGCAGCAAGTAACGAGTTTGATGACTGGTTTTCAGTGAATACTAATGGCAAAAAGACATCTGACTAACGCGCATGTCGTTATATTTTTATGTTAATATAACTGCATGAAAATTACTGGCCATTTACGAAAAATGGTGACTACACTATCGTCACCAGTCCAATATAAATTACCTCTTGATGATCAGTTAATACTGTTAAATGATTATATTGGTAATACAATAACGCTCACCTACCAAGGTGAAATTCATTGTATATCCTGCGGTAGAAAAACGAATAAAAGTTATAGTCAGGGATTTTGTTATCCTTGTTGTCAATCCTTGGCATCATGTGATCTGTGTATTATGAAACCTGAAACCTGTCATTATCATGAAGGCACATGTAGAGAACCAGAATGGGGTGAACAGAATTGTTTTAATGACCATATTGTTTACTTGGCGAATTCGTCAGGCATCAAGGTGGGTATTACCAGAGGTACGCAAGTACCAACAAGATGGATTGATCAAGGTGCGAGTCAGGCATTACCTATTTTTCGCGTTAGTAATCGTTTGTTATCAGGAAAAATTGAGGTTGCTATTAAGGATCATGTGTCCGACAGAACTGATTGGCGTAAAATGCTAAAAGGGAAACCGGAAATGGTTAACTTGATAACAAAAAGAGATGAACTGATTGCTGCAGCATCAACTGAATTAAATAAAATCGCTCAGGATTATGATGAGAATGAGATTGTTTTTCTCAAAGATGAGAAAATTGTAGATATTGAATTTCCTGTTTCAGCTTATCCAGAAAAAATAAAATCATTTAATTTTGATAAAACGCCCGAGATTGCAGGCGTTTTACAAGGCATAAAAGGGCAGTATTTAATTTTTGATACTGGCGTCATCAATATACGAAAGTTTGCAGGTTATAAAATTGCATTTGAATAAAGTAATGCTTTATTCATATTAACTAATTGATCATTCAAATATGGAAACACAATATATAGATACTGATGATAAGTTGCAGGCATTTTGTCAGCGATTATCTGGTGTAACTTGGATCGCTTTAGATACTGAGTTTATGCGTGAGCGAACCTATTATCCACAATTATGTTTAATACAAATTGCTACGCCTAATATAGCAGTATGTATTGACCCACTTACATGTACAAACTTAGATGTATTAATGGATGTATTTTACAACGAGTCTATTACTAAAGTTGTGCATTCGGGCGGTCAGGATATGGAGATTTTTTATCATCTTCAAGGTCGTGTGCCCACTCCTTTGTTTGATACTCAAATTGCTGCGCCATTATTGGGGCATCCTGAACAAGCGGGGTACGCAAAATTAGTAGCAGCGATTACAGGTACTCAATTAGAAAAAGCACATACAAGAGCTGACTGGTCACATCGACCATTAACTGAAGCGCAACAAAAATACGCTCTGGATGACGTTATTTATTTATGTGAAATTTATTTATCACTTAAGTCCAAGCTTGAGCAGCGTGATAGGTTGTCATGGCTGGAAGATGATTTTGCTCAGTTGGCAAATAAACAACGTTACGAAAACTCTCCACAACTAGCATGGAAGCGAGTTAAGTCCATATACAAGCTTAAAGCTAATAAACTTGCAATTGCTCAGGCCTTGGCAGAATGGCGTGAACATGCAGCACAGACAGATAATAAACCGCGAGGTTGGTTAATTAAGGATGATGTTTTATCAGATATAGCACGCCAACAACCTGAAACAATGAGTCAACTTGGTAGGATTAGAGGTTTAAATGAAAAAATACATAAACGCTACGGCCAAACTATTCTTGAGTTAATCCAATCAGGCAAAAAAAATATAGCTCAAACAGTTCCGGATTTTTCTAAATCAGCTAAACCTAATGTCAGGCAAGAAGCCATTGTTGATTTGCTAAATGCTGTTGTTCATCTAAGAGCGGCAGAGCAAGAATTAAACCCAAATCAACTTGCTTCACGTAAGGAGTTACAAAAGCTAGTTATGGGTGATACAGATATTGAAATTCTTCAAGGTTGGCGTCATAAACTGATCGGAGAAGAATTATGTGCAGTACTTGAAGGCGGGTTGTCTATTTCAGTGGCTGAAGGGAAGTTGGTGATCAAATAAAAATAGTGCATGTCCATACGGAATGTGTAGACATGCACCTATGTATTAAAGTTTTTCTGCCTCTTCACCAAGATAGGCCGCAACTCCATCAGGAGAAGCAGTCATACCTTTATCGCCTTGATTCCAGCCTGCAGGACAAACTTCACCGTGTTCTTCAGTAAATTGTAGTGCGTCAATCATGCGTAACATTTCATCAACATTACGTCCTAAAGGTAGATCATTAACAACTTGATGACGAACCATGCCTTCTTTATCAACCAGGAATGAGCCACGGAAAGCTACTGAGCCATCAGGAAGTTCTACGTCATAATCTTTACAAATACTGTGAGTCATGTCAGCAACCAAAGTATAAGCAACAGGGCCAATACCACCTTCGTTGATAGGAGTGTTACGCCATGCATTATGTGCAAAATGTGAGTCAATTGAGACGCCTATTACTTCTACATTTCGTTTAGTGAATTCGGCAAGACGGTGGTCAAACGCAATAAGTTCAGATGGACATACAAATGTAAAATCAAGTGGATAGAAGAATACGACAGCATATTTTCCTTTAGTACTCTTTTTGAAATTATAGTCTTCAACAATTTCACCACTACCCAGTACTGCAGCAGAAGTAAAATCAGGTGCTTCACGCCCTACTAATACGCCCATATCGATTATCCTTTATTAAGATTAATTAATGACAAAAAACAAGATTAGACTCATTCTAAATCTAACAACGAGGAATATCAAGGCTTAATTAATAGTGGAATATTAGGGGCAATTATGTGCAAATGCTATGTGTTTACTATTACTGATGAGCGCAATAGTAGAGCATAATTATGCGACAGCTTCTGATGATTCACATGATGTGTGTAAGGAGGGTAAAGTTACTGTGAAAGTTGAGCCGACACCTTGTTGACTTTTAACGTTAATATTACCTTTCATTAATCGACACAGTCGGCGTGAAATGGTTAAGCCCAGGCCTGTTCCCCCGTATTCTCTAGTGGTAGTGGCATCCGCCTGACTGAAATCTTCAAATAGACGATCGATATAGTTCTCTGCTATACCTATTCCTGTATCGGTAACCGATATAGATATCCAGTTGATGTTATGCTCATGATAGCGGGTAGCACTAAGGGTGATCGTACCATCATGTGTAAATTTAGTAGCGTTGCTGAGCAGGTTGATTATAATTTGCCGTAACCGCATATTGTCAGTATAAATTTCACCTAAATCATCATCACAGTTGGTTACTAAGTTATTGTTATTATTAATTAATAACGGTTTAATCGAGGCGTAAACCTCACTAATTAATTCTGCTACATCAAAATTTACCGGGTCAATATCCATCTTCCCGGCATCAATCTTTGTAAGATCAAGTAACCCATTTATTAAGTTTAATAAATGTTTAGCGGAGGATTGTATTTTATTTAGATCAGGAATAATGAGCGTGTTTTTATTTTCATGAGCTTCATCTTCAAGTAATTCGCTGTATCCAATAATTGCATTCATAGGTGTACGTAATTCGTGACTCATGTTGGCTAGAAATATACTTTTAGAATTGTTTGATGCAAGAGCATCATCTCTTGCGATAGCGAGTTGTTCAGTTCGTTCTCTAACGCGTTGCTCAAGTAAATCGTGAGATTCTTTTAGTTCAATCACCGTTTGATTTACCTTTAAAGTTTGTTTGTCAGTGAATCGCACGGTTAGTATTGTAATAACCAAACCTAAAAGAATAGCAGTGCCTCCAAGGATATAAATTACATTTTTAGCATCATTATATGATTTACGCGCACCATCAACTGCATGATTAGTTCTTGTTTTTAGGTTATTTTTTAACGTGTTTATGAGTGTTATGATAGTGCTTTGTTTTTCAAAAGCATCACCTAATAGTGATTGAAATTGGTTTCTGTTTTCACTAAATATAACCTCGCGTAGAACTTCTTGTTGAAAATCATATCCTTCACGCATGGCAGTTTTTATTAAGCCCAGTGAATGTGCTTCGGCTGGTGATAAGGACATTTTATTAAGTTCACGACGAGCAAGTAATACGTTGAGTGCATGTTTCCTGAATGTAATGCTTTCCGCATCCCTATCAAAAGGGTCTGTCTGTAGCATGATGTTTCTGAGGCTAATTTGACGATTAAATATGCCGGCACGCATTTTTTCGATTAGGGTCGTTTTGACATTATGTTGCTGAGTAATAGAATCGAGATTAATTTGCATGACTCTCATACGATCAAGGCTAATGAATATGAGAGACAGCATTAGAACCAGTAGAAAGCTAAATCCTGTAATGATCGATTTGGATTGCTTGGATAAATTCATACAAGGATTCGGCCTGAATATGAGAAATGTTGATTACTATAAGGTTTTCGTCATTTTTTGCTAAACCTTTAATTACACACATGATCTATACTTAACCTATTGATATGGTTGCATTATTAAATTAATAAATTTCAAGTGGAGTAATGCTAATAGAGCGTTTAGGGCGATGTTAAGTTGTTTGTTAGTGGTGATCATGAGGAAAATAATGCAATTGGATGGATTTTAGAGGTAACGAAGAATTATTATTTTACTTAAGAGGGAAACTGAGTCTGAATTCAGCACCCGGTTTCTTATTGATGACATCAATGCGCCCATTCATTGAAAACATCAATTGTTGGACGAGTGCCAGACCAATTCCAGTGCCAACGGTTTCTCTGGTTAGTTCATTTTCAGATCGATAAAACAGTTTGAATATTTTTTTCATCTGATCGGGGCTAATGCCTGGGCCGTAATCACGTATTGAGAATATGATAGTGTTTTGTTGGTGTTGTTCACAAATTATATCTATGGATTTTTTTTCACAGTTTTTAGCAAATTTGAGTGCATTATCTATAAGATTGATAAATATTTGAGTGAAATAGTCAATATCGACAGTTAATTGAGTCTGACTAATCTGCTTGCTGCAATCTATAGTTAGTTTGAATTTGGTATGTTCTATTTGTGTGCTGATCTTTGAGTGAAGAATATCAATTAATTCGTTGATGGATATTTTTTTTAAGTCGGTATGTAGTGAGTTATGTGTAATGCGTGATAGTTGTAATACATTTTCAATTAAACGCGATAAACGTTCGCTTTCGTCGTAAATATAGTCATAATATTGTTTTTTCTTATCTTCATTAGCCCATCCCTCACGTAGCATTTCACCATACATGCGAATAGAGGTTAAAGGGGTTTTTAACTCATGACTGACGGCGGAAACGAAATCTTGTTGTTGTTGGGATATGGCGATTTGACTAATGCCTAACCAATACATTAACGTAAATCCAATTATAAAAATAATAAATAGTGTAACCGCAGTTATGGTAATAAGTTTACTTTCACCTGATACAGGTAAATGTTTAATGTTGAAAACCAATTCCAAGTCATTAAAGGGTTGCGATAATTTTGCGCGCTCAAGCAGGTCACCCTTGAAATCATTATTACGAGAGTTGAAACGATAATCACTGGAAGTGCTAAAAGCAGATAATATATTCCCATGATAGGCAATTAAAAGATTACTCATGTTCGATAATGCAGTTTGATTGAAGTCCAATTTAATCAAGCGGTCGAGAAATGTTGCTGTGTTAATTAATAGGCCTTGTATGTAGCGGTGATTATTACGCCAAACGGTCCGGAATAAAACCAGGTGTCCGCTATTAAGTATACTGATTTCAATGTTGTTGATCTTGCTATCGAATATTCTTATATCAAGTGGAACGGGTGCGTTGGTTTGGTTTATTTTGTCTGAGTCATCTTTAGAATAGATTGGTTTTGGTATAAGAGCATGCTCTTTTCTTGCGTTGCGTTGTTTTTCTTTTGATTTTTTTTTGTCACTTGTAATTTTCGCAGGATAGCGTGAATGAAGACTTAAGTCTTCCAGTCTACCAAGCGATTTCGGAAGGCTTTTTTGTAATGATTTTTGACGTCTTCCTGCATTCAATTCTTCGAAAGCGGCCTGTGATTGAATAATTTCAGCTACTTCGGCTTCTGATTTTTCTTGTTTGGTTATAGTCGGGCTAGCTGAAGGGGCTTGGCCGTTAAATTTTCCCGCAGACTTTTTCTCTGACAGGGTGATTCCGTTAATTATATTGGCTTTATTATCTGCTTGTGGTTTTTTAATTTTAATTAATTTGTTTTTAGAAAGAATTGATTGTATTTTTGTTTGTATTGTCTGTCGATTTTTTTGTTCGAGATTAGTTATATGGTATTTGTTGGCATGTTTGATGTTTATGGGTAGCAGTGGAGTGCTGAATCTATCGAGATGATCAATTTGAAAGTATCCAATGAGCCCTGGAATATTTGATTCATTATAATTTTGAGAGAGTGGTGAACGGCGCAAGAAAGATGATGAGGAACTGCCAGAAATATTTAAAAATGCATATTCTGTAAAGGCTCGTTTTTCTTCAATGCTGATAATGACAGATAGCTTTCTATCAATTCGGGTTGTTAACTCGCTCGACATCAATTGATGCCGGTGAAAGGCCTCCCATTTAAGTTGGCTATACGCCTGTGAAATTAATATAATTACGGGGATAGCTAAAGCTATAAAGAATGAGATGAGGACAAGTCTTAATTGTCGTTTATTCCAGTTTTGAATGATTGACTTTCGCATGTTTATTTAAATACAAGTTTGTAACCTGCGCCTCGAATTGTCATCAGGAATTGTGGATTAGAGGGCATTAGTTCAATTTTTTTTCGTAGTTTAGCGATATGTATGTCAACAGTTCTTGTTTCTATGTCCATTTCTCGTGAATAACCCCATAACTTAGATAAAAGTTCATCTCTTGGCACGGGTCGATGTTGATTGAGATAAAGATATCTTAGTATATCGGTTTCTCTACGTGTAAAAATAACAGATTTATCATTTATTTCCCCTGACATGTTAAGTAAATCGATAGTGCTACTATCATTAAATTTGATGTGGTTGTCATTGTCCCAATCATTATGTGTTCTTCGTAATACAGCCTTGATCCTAAGGATTAACTGTGCGACCGAAAATGGTTTTGCAATGTAATCATCAGCTCCAAGTGTTAATCCTTCTATAATGTCTTCATCACTGCTTTTTGCAGTAAGTATAATGATTGGCTGCTCACGATCGAGGGTGCGGATCGTGTTACATATTTCAAAACCTGTTATTCCAGGTAGCATAACATCGAGTAAGATTAAATCGTATAGCCCTGTCTTTGCTAATTTAAGCCCATCAGTGCCATTGTCAGTGTCATCAACATCAAACCCATGAAATATTAGTACATCAATTAAGCCATTTCGGATTGCTGCCTCATCTTCAACAACGAGTATCTTAGGTTTTTTATCCATAGATTGCAGATTACCAGCTAGACAACAAATGTTCACGTAAAGTTTATGTAAATAATTGGACGTAGTGTTTACATATTTATGCCTACCGTATTTCACATCATGTTTCTAGAATAAATGTGTAGGTAAATAAACGAAGGAGAGCATGGTTATGGCACTAATAACACGAATTACCCGTCTGTTTAAGGCAGATGTTCACGCAATTATAGACTCAATAGAAGAACCTGCGAGTCTGCTAAAGCAATCAGTGAGAGAAATGGAGGATTTTATAGCAAAAGATGAGCGCCAGCTTGTCAGTCTGGTAGACCAGCAACAAGGAATAAAGAAGAGTACAGAGGAGTTAAATAAATTAATGGAACATGATGAGGAAGAGCTTGATTTATGTTTTGAAGATAAAAATGAAGATCTTGCACGCTCAATTATTAAACGAAAGCTTGAGCGAAAACAGTACAAAAAAATACAGGGTAATAAATTAATTTCTCTAGATGAAAAAATCGATGAATTAACAAAAAACCTCACTGAAAACAAATTGTCACTGGAATCAATGCGTCAAAAAGAAGAAATATTAATCGATGGCAGCAAAGTGTTTAATTCGGATGCGCAGACATTAATGGCAGACATACACGTGAACCAGGATGATATAGATGTCGCCATGTTGAGAGAACGAAAAAAAAGGAGACAGTCATGAATAGACCATCTTTTATAGAAGGATTAGTGTTTGCTTTTATGGTCAGCCTGTCGGCAAGTTTTTTATATGCATCATTAACATGGGTGTTGTCAGGTTTTGGAGCGCTACAATTCTTAATCACAATTATTAGTGTTTCTTATGTTGTGTATATGCTCTTAAGAAGTAAAGAAAAGACTGGTCGCATAACTGTGATGCTGACCTGGTTTTTAGTAGCAAGTGGATTGTTGGTGTTCGATGTTCCATTGTCATTGTTTTGTTTGGCACATTTGGTGATGTTATGGGTTGTAAGATCGCTTTATTACTATTCCAGTGTTATTTCATCATTACTAGACTTTGCATTGATAGGTACAAGCTTATTATTTTCAACGTGGGCTTATTATCAAACAGGTAGTGTTTTTATGAGTATATGGTCTTTCTTTATCACGCAGGCATTGTTTGTTTTTATACCAGAAAGAATGAGGTCAACCGCTACAAATCAACTACCAGTGAGTAATTATCATGAATTTAATCAAGCATTAAAAAATGCTAACTATGCAATTCAAAAATTAACTGTAACTAAATAAGGTGATGAAAATGAAAATTAAATTATTAGCTGTATCTGTGTTTGCATTAACTGTGTTAAGCATATCACTTTATCCATTGGATGGTGAATGGAATGTAAATGCTAAGAATGTAATAAAAGGGATAAACCAAAATACTGTGCATGCACAGCAACAGAATAAAATTGAAGTAGTATTTGTTCTTGATACAACAGGGAGTATGTCAGGCTTAATCCAGGCAGCAAAAGAAAAAATATGGTCAATAGCAACTAGTATGGCATCAGCAGAATCATCACCAGAGATAAAAGTCGGGCTTGTTGCTTATAGGGACAGAGGGGATGCTTATGTGACTAAAACGGTAGGCTTGTCACATGATCTTGATTCTGTGTATTCGAAATTAATGGACTTCAAAGCAAATGGAGGTGGTGATGGCCCAGAGAGTGTAAATAAAGCTCTATTTGATGCTGTTAATAATATTAGTTGGAGTCAGGGTAAAGGCGTCTACAAGGTTGTTTTCCTCGTCGGAGATGCACCGCCGCATATGGATTATAAAGGTGAGGCTCAGTATCCAGAAATTGTACAAATGGCCCATGATAAAGGTATTGTAATAAATGCCATTCAAAGTGGAAATAATCAATCAACACGTAAGCAATGGATGCATATGGCAAGCTTAGGACAAGGAGAGTATTTTCAGGTTGGGCAGTCGGGTAATGCTGTTGCAGTTCATACGCCATACGATAAAAAAATGGCTGTCTTATCAAAAAAACTTGATGATACGCGAATATATTATGGCACTAAGCAAGAAAGAGAAAAACAATCAGCTAAAGTAAAAGCGACTGACAAAATGCATGCTAAATCATCATTGGCAACCCGAGCAAGGCGAGCTGAATTTAATATGCAGAAATCCGGTAAGTTAAATAGATTAGGGAAAAATGAATTAGTTGATGATGTTGCCAGCGGGCGCATTAGCCTTGACAGTTTGGATGAGGATAAATTGCCCGCATCTATACAGGCTTTACCAAAACCGCAACAATTGAAATTAATTAAGGAAAAAGCAAAGTTACGCAGTGGATTGTTGAAGGAAATTAAGGACCTTAGTGGCAAACGTAAACAGTATATCAATGCAGAAGTGAAAAAAACAGGAGCTGCGGAAGCGTCATTGGATGAGAAGATCT
>Ga0316205_10003688_pt1 | contig 14188 bp, 13 predicted proteins | sample 3monthpyrite_MG_FD_204941 | JGI IMG/M metagenome (GOLD analysis project Ga0316205, IMG submission 204941) | Microbial mat bacterial communities from mineral coupon in-situ incubated in ocean water Damariscotta River, Maine, United States -... | ecosystem: Environmental > Aquatic > Marine >... | reverse complement strand
ACAAAACAAAAGATGGTTCATTTTACTGGGTACATACCACTATTGTCCCATTTTTTGATCTCAATGGAAAAATAGACAAGTACGTCTCTGTTCGATTCGATATTACTGAGCAAAAAGAACAAGAGGAACTTCTTAAACAATCGCTCGAAAAAGAAAAAGAACTCGGGAAGCTTAAATCACGTTTTGTTTCTACTGCCTCACATCAGTTCAGGACACCAATGGCCATTATTCAGTCGAATTCTGAGTTGTTATCAATGATTGCCCAGCAAGGTGACGACGAGCAAAAGCTTAAATTTGAAAATGTAACAGAAAGAATAAAAACTGAAGTCACGCGCATGACCCATCTTATGGATGAAATCTTAACCCTTGGAAAGATTAATTCAGGAAAATTTGGTGTTCGCCGCGAGTCAACTGACTTATTTGAACTCTGCTCGGAGCTGATCGAAAAGTACGACGAGATCCAATTGGATGGTAGAAGTGTTGATTTCAATCATACAGGTAAACGAAGAAATGTCGATATCGACCCAGTTCTTATTAGTCATAGCGTGAGTAACCTTCTATCTAATGCTTTTAAATACTCGAAAGATAAAAACCCTGGACTCTCTCTGAGCTTTGAGAATGATTCCACGGTAATAAGTATTAGTGATAAAGGAATTGGTATTCCAGAAATTGACTTCGATGATTTATTCCAACCTTTTCATCGCGCTATAAACGTTGGAGAAATTCCAGGGACGGGATTGGGTCTGGCCATTGTAAAGGAGTACGTAGAGCTCAATGACGGTGTTATCAAAGTCGAAAGTCAAATAAATCATGGCAGCACATTTACAATTTATCTGCCATTGAAGACAAAATCAAGCAAATGAAAAACGCTAACTTCCATATACTGGTAATCGAAGACGAAAGAGACCTAAAGAACACGCTTTTTGATATACTAAATATCTCCGGTTATCAGGTCAGTACTACATCCGATGGACAGGAAGGCTATAGAGCTATTCTTGCATTGCAACCTGACCTTGTGATTTGTGATGTAAACATGCCTGAAATGGATGGTTACGAGGTGTTGCAGGCTCTAAATACTAGGTTGAAGAAAGAACAAATTCCTGCATTTTTGTTCCTTACGGCGTTCGTCCAGTTTGATGACATCAAACGTGGTCTCGAACTCGGAGCAGATGAATACATCACCAAACCCTTTGATATAAAGTATTTGCTTAAAGTAGTAGAAGAAAGGCTAAAAAAACGTGAAATAATTCTTGAGGACAATTAGTCACTATTAAATTAACACCTGCCAATTCCAAGAAACAAGCAACTAAAACCTTGTTTTTATGGGATGTTTTCACTTTTTTAATTTATTTAGGAAATCAATGTTCTTATTTTACTAAATCCGTTTAGTAAACCATTTACTTCATCGAATCCGCCATTAAAACGGTTTAGTAAGTGTGCAAGAGTACTCCAAATTGTACTTTTTTGAACTTTTACTAAACCGGTTTAGGTCGTACTTTTGTGCTTATCACAGCCAACCCAACTATAATACATATTACGATGAAACTACTATTAGCGATTATTTCAATTGTACTTTTTGCAACGGAATCCAAGGCATGCGTCTTTGATGGGAATGAGACTTTCGCTGGGACTTTAACTCCAACGGTTGCGTATCAAACCGTGACCAACGTTTCGAACGGAGATTATTTTACATTAAATGCTATTTGCGGAAACACCTACAACTTTAATTTCTGTAACAATGGCGGTGGAGCTGCCTGGGATACGCAAATAAGTATTTTGAATGCGACTGGAACTGTACAATGGCAGTATAACGATGACGCTTGTGGGCTACAATCAAATTTGACATGGACACCGGGAGGAAACGCTACGGTTCAAATACTTATATCGCAATATAGCTGTGACAATACAGGTGGATCTTCTGGAGCTACACTTGCTTATAACATGATTGTAGGTGCCTCAAATCCAGCTTTTACAATTGCCTCAACAGGATGTAATACCGCCTCGTCAACAATAACTGGAGATGTCGGCGGAACCTTTTCATTCAATCCTGCTCCAGGAGATGCTGCAGTCGTGAACCCAACGACAGGGGCAATTACGAATGGAACACCAGGTGCAACATATACGGTTCAATACACGGTTAGTTGCGGTGTGAACTCTACTCAAAATGTGACACTTGCTCTTGCAGGAACTCCTTCCTTTACTTTAGCCGTTGCATGTGGAGGTGGGGTTGCCACTATTACAGGTTCTCCTGGCGGAACATTTGCATTTAACCCTGCTCCGGGTGATGGCGCACAGGTTAGCGCAACTACTGGAAATGTTACGAATGGAGTCGCTGGAACTACCTATTTTGTGGAATACACGGTTTGTGGTAGTTCTTCAATAGAATCGGTGACCGTATTAACCGATAATTGCTGGACGCTCAATGGCGACGCTCAGTGGATAACAGTAGGTGGTGAACAATGCATTCAATTAACTGATGAGATAAATAACCAAACTGGTTGCGCATGGAATGGGGCTCAAATTGATTTTACGTCAAGTTTTTCCCTAACACTCGATTATTATTTCGGAAACAATATCAATGGTGCAGACGGGAACACATTTACCTTTCAACCGAGTGCCTCAACAGCTTGCGGTCAAAACGGTGGTCAGCTCGGTGGTGGAGGAATAGCCAATGCACTGGTAATAGAATTTGACACCTATGACAATGATAATCCTGCACATGTTTACGATATGTCTTGTGATCACGTGGCAGTTGAAATAGACGGGAACTTAAACAGTGGAGTGCCACTCTGCGGTCCCGTGTGTGCCAAACCATTTGGCTCCAATATTGATGACGGCAATGTATATCAAGTTGATATTACATGGGATCCATCCACAAATACGCTGGAAGTCTATTTCAATGGAGTACTGCGTATAACATGTGTCAATGATTTCATAACAAACGCATTTGGCGGGGCAAGTCAAGTATATTGGGGAGCAACTTCAGCTACTGGAGGATTAAACAACCAACAATATTTCTGTCCTAGTACGGTGGTTATTTTGCCTGTTGAGCTTTCCTCATTTGAATCAGCATGTTCAGGTGAAGAAGAAGTTTTTGCTTGGACAACGTTATCTGAAGACCGGGTGGATTACTTCCAATTGGAATACTCTTACGATGGTCTTGTTTTTATTCATGAGGAGAAGGTTGAAGCAGTTGGAATGTCACAGAGCGAACAAAACTACGCTGTTTCGGTAAAATCAGACGATCCTAAGCAAAGATATTACAGATTGAAGATCGTTGATGAGGATGGAAAATTCGAATACACGGACCTTATTGCAAGCGACCGATGCGCTTATACGAATGAACTTATTTCAGGGATCTATCAGGATGCGAATTCTATGACGATAACAACTCACGAAGAAGTGGAAATCACAGTATTGAATCAACTTGGACAAACGATCTATTTAGGATCAACGACAAACAATACCGCTCAAATGAATACGCAAAACATCACTGCTGGGGTGTACTTTATTCTCGCTAAAAATGCAAATGGTATTCAGCAATCAAAGAAAGTCTTTGTTCACAATTAATGTGATTGACGCGCCATAAATTCGCAAGGTAAGATGAAGTGTTTACCTGGCTCCTTTGACTCTTTCAAACGCTCGTACATTCTTGTAACAGACTGTTCACCAATTTCAGTAACTGGTTGACGCAATGCCGAGATCGGCGGGTTCATGTATTCAAATGAATCACTGTCGTCGAACGAAATCAAACGAACATTGGACGGAATGGAAACATTCAGTTTGTTGAGCGCACTCAAGGTTGGGAGGGTACACTTGTTATTCAATGCAACGAATGAATCCGTTCCCTTTTTAATTTCCGCAGCAATCTGCTTATTGATCTCATCCTGATTATTCGATACATCAAGATAATCGAAGTCAATGTTTGCTTTTTCACACGCGATTTTTGTTCCCTCAATTCTATCTTGAATAGTAGAGACATCAGAGGGTGAAGGCACCAAGGCCACCAATCGTTTTGGGGTAACAGAGAACGAACGAATCAGCTTTTCAGCTTCCGCTAAATTATCAACACCTACAAAATCTGCATTCTCGTCACCTGGTCTATCGGTGAAGACAACAGGAATATGCGTTGAATGAAGAATCGGAATCAACTCGCTAATGCTATTTCCTGGTGCGATGATCATGCCGTCAATACTACGTTGAATCAATTCACGCATCAATACTTTTTCCAATTCAACATCGTCATTGGTATTTACAATGAATGTGTTGTAACCAGAGTCGTAGAGTTTCTCTTGAATTGTTTTACAAATCTCCGCGTAAAAAGGATTCGAAATATCTGGAAGCACAAGTCCTATTGTCTTCGTCTCCCCTTGTCGCAAGCTCTTGGCAAAGAAATTTGGTACATAAGATAATTCTTCCGCCTTTGCCTTGATTAATTTTTGCTTCTCTTTACTGATGTTGAACTGATCTCCTTTATCGTTTAAAACAAATGAGACCGTCGCTTTTGACACATTCAATGCCTTTGCGATATCATTCAGTGAGGTTCTTTTAGATTTCATAGTGTGTGCGGTGCAGTTCTCCTAAAGATACAAAAATATGTATCTCAAATTCTCGAAAACCAATTATTTCTACCTAGGTAACTTTGAGATCATTCTCTGATACTCTGTCTTGTAATCATTCTTACCCTGACACCCAGATGTAATAGCAGCATTGTGAAAATTTTCAATTCGGTTCCCTGGATCTGGATGTGTACTTAAGAACTCTGGAACACCTGATCCTCCCATTGCCTGAATCTTCTCAAAGAATCCAGCACCTCCAGCGGCGTTGTAATCCGTTGGACAAAGGTATTCTACAGATTTTGCATCCGCTTGAGTTTCATGTTTACGTGAAAATTTAAGTCCAATTAAACCTGCCGTAACCTGCTTCAATGCCGCAGCATCTCCTGCCAATACATCCAAAAGAATTTGCAATCCGAACATTGTGGTCATCTGGCGTGTAGAATGGCGCATATCCGCATGTCCGATTTCATGCCCAAGCACTCCAGCAAACTCGTCTTCGGATTCTAAGAATTTTAAGATTCCAGTATAAATATAAATGTATCCTCCAGGTGTACAAAATGCGTTCAGTGTACTATCGTCGTGGATGATCCGTAATCTCCAGTTAAATTCATCCTTGAAATCTACATTTCCAGAATTTAAAATTTTGTCTCTGACTTTATAGACATACGCGTATACTTCACGGTATTGAGTCGAATCGAGTAAGGGAAACTCAGCTGGATTGCCATCAATTTCTGTTGCAACTTGTGCTCCCAATTCTTTGTCCTGCTCAACGGTAAAGAAATTGACTCCTTTCCCCTTGTTCTTCTCGTTTATCATCCCACAAGACCCGAGAAAAATGATTGAAATTAATAGATAAGAGAGTGTGACTTTATTCATGCGTATTTGTTTTGTTACAAGGCCGTATTTCAATAACCTTGCCTAAATTTTAATAAAAATAATTGACCCCAAAAGTAATTAAAGTTCCTGTTAACCAGCCGACAAAGAGTTCCAATAAAGTATGTTTTTCAAGATACATCCGCGCCGTCATCACAAGTCCTGAAACTAGAATGGCCAATGAAAGCATCCATAATTGATATTCAATGTGTTGTAAAATGTATGCGAGTATGAAACCTGTAAAAATGCCCACTGCTCCTGCGTGAATACTGACCTTTTTCCATCTGTTCAGGAAAAAGAAAACCAGCGTTACGCAAACTCCAGAAAGCGGCAGTGAGAATGCAAATTTTGAAATAAACCCATGTCCGACCTTAATGACAAACAAAAGATAGAGTGCCAGACAATAGGCAAGCATAATTACAATTGGAATTGTGCGCTCCCTTTGCTCCTCCATTTCGATCGTTGCAATAACTTTCGTACGCTGTAAAATGAGAAATGACACACCCGGAAGGGCAACACTGAAAACGAAAAACCAATATAATAAGGCAAATTTTCCAGCGGTACTTATTGTGTACAAGCAATCAGCATTGAAGAAATAATCTTGATTTGATGGCACGAACATGACCAGCGCAAGTGCATAGATAGGCATGAATAAAGGCATGAAAACCCACGATATCACTTCTGCCAATACTCTCATTAAAGTTCCTTTCTCAAGCGAGCTACGGGAATATTTAATTGTTCTCTGTATTTGGCAACAGTTCGTCTCGCAATGTTGTATCCTGCATCTTTCAAAAGTGTTGCCAATTTCTCATCAGTCAACGGCTTTCGCTTTTCCTCTCCTTCAATTGCTTCCGACAAAATTTTCTTTACCTGACGTGTAGAAACTTCCTCACCAGAATCTGTTGAAAGCGACTCAGAGAAGAAATACTTTAAAGGGAAAATACCCTGCCCCGTCTGCACGTGCTTACTATTTGCAACACGCGAAATTGTTGAAATATCTAAATGAACGATCTCCGCAATATCTTTCAAGATCATTGGTCTGAGTTCCGTCTCATCTCCCGAAAGGAAATAAGCTTTCTGATAGTTCATGATGGCATCCATGGTAAGCAATAATGTGTTCTGACGCTGTTTTATCGCATCAATAAACCATTTGGCTCCGTCCAATTTCTGCTTTACAAAGCTAAATGCTTCTTTATCTGCTTTTGATGATTTAGCGCCCTCCGAATATGCCTTCAACATATTTCGATAGGTTCTACTAACTTTCAATTCAGGTGCGTTTCTTCCATTAATGGAGACCTGCAATCGTCCTTCATTTTCAACAATGGTGAAATCTGGAATAATCTGCTGAAAATTTCCTGCAGATTCTTTCATCGATCCACCGGGTTTCGGATTTAACTTAACGATTTCCTCAATCGCATCTTTTAAATCCTCATCCCCAATCTCCAATTTTTTCAGAATCTTCGTATAGTGCTTCTTCGTGAACTCTTCGAAATATTCCTCAAGTATTTTCTTTGCTGTATACTTTGTAATGTCACCATCTTGCTTGCGGTTGATTTGCAACAACAAACATTCTTGCAAGTTTCGCGCTCCAATTCCCGCCGGATCCAAATCCTGAATCATTCCCAAAATCTCTTCTACCTCTTCTTCCGTTGCTATAATATTTGAAGAAAATGCCAAGTCATCTACAATTGCTTCTACTTCTCTGTTCAAGTATCCTGAATCATCCAAGTTTCCAATAATCGTAGCTGCTATTGCTGTTTGCTTCTCATCGAAACTCAAAAGTTGCAATTGATCTACCATTCGCTCTTGAAAAGACTTATCCCCTGAGAGTGGAATCACCTTATCATCGTCGTCCTTGCTTGTATTGTTTACCTGCGTTTTGTAATCGGCATCGTCATCGAGGTAATCGGAGATATCAAATTCATCCTCTTCATCCGTTTCTGTATCATCGTTGAGTTCCTCATCTTCATCCAATTCACTTTCATCCTTTTCTTCACCCTCTTCCAATGCAGGATTCTCTTCGATCTCATGCTTAATGCGCATTTCAAGCTCCATTGTTGGAACCTCCAACAACTTCATTAATTGAATTTGTTGCGGTGAGAGTCGTTGCTCTAACTTAAATGAAAGGTTTTGCTTTAATGCCATGCGCTTATTCTTGGAATTAATTTACTTCTTTTTCTCCAAAATCGTTCCATAAATCTAAAATTCCGCATTCTGGGGAGTTCTAGGGAATGGAATAACGTCTCGAATGTTGGTCATCCCTGTCGCGAACATAATCATACGCTCGAAGCCTAAACCGAATCCAGCATGAGGAACAGTACCAAATTTTCGGGTATCTAAATACCACCACAACTCTTCCTCAGAGATGTCGAAATCAGCCATTTTCGATTTCAACACATCCAAGCGTTCTTCACGTTGAGAACCACCGACAATCTCGCCAATTCCTGGAAACAATACGTCCATTGCCGCCACTGTTTTTCCATCATCGTTCTGACGCATGTAAAATGCTTTAATCTCAGCCGGGTAATCAGAAAGTATCACTGGACATTTGAATTCCTTTTCAACTAGGTAGCGTTCGTGCTCACTCTGCAAATCAACACCCCATTCAACATCGTATTGGAATTTCTTCTTCTTGTATGCCTTCGAATTACGCAATACCGCAATCGCCTCTGTGTACGTCAGACGCTTAAATTCATTTTCAACAACAAACTTCAAACGCTCAACCAAGTTCATTTCATTGCGCTCGTTTGCTGGTTTCTGCTGTTGTTCTTTTTCTTCTTTATCACTCAAAAATTGCAAATCATCTGCACAATTTTCAAGCACGTATTTGGAAATATATTTCAGGAAATCTTCCGTCAAATCCATATTGTCTTTGAGGTCATTGAACGCTACTTCCGGTTCAATCATCCAAAATTCAGCAAGGTGACGTGATGTATTTGAGTTTTCTGCACGGAAGGTTGGTCCAAAGGTATACACTTGACCCAATGCAAGCGCACCAAGTTCTGCTTCCAGCTGACCAGAAACTGTTAAATTCACAGCTTTCCCGAAGAAATCTTGCTTGTAATCAACTTCTCCATCCTCATTCATCGGTGGGTTAACAGCATCTAAATTTGTTACGCGGAACATTTCTCCTGCTCCTTCAGCATCTGATCCTGTAACAATAGGTGTATGCAGGTAATAAAACCCTTCATCGTTGAAAAACTTATGAATCGCATACGCTACGGCATGGCGAATTCTAAAAACGGCTCCAAAGGTATTTGTTCTGAAACGTAAATGTGCTTGTTCACGTAAGAACTCCATGCTATGTCGCTTAGGTTGCATAACTGTCTTTTGTACTTCATCAGGATTCGCATCTCCGAGGATTTCAATTTCGCTTACCTGAATTTCAACCGCCTGACCTGCGCCTTGCGACTCTACAAGTTCACCAGTGACAGCCACAGCAGAAGCCGTTGTGACCCGCTTTAACAACTGCTCATCAAAATTTTCAAAATCAACAACAGCTTGAATATTATTAATCGTTGAACCGTCATTCACTTGAATAAAGCGATTGCTTCTGAATGCTCTAACCCAACCCTTGATTAACACTGTACTTCCGACCTCAGGACTACTGAGGAGATCTGCAATTTTTTTTCGTTTCATTCGATGCGTAATTGAAGCATCAAAGATAGTGAATTGAAGGTATTTGACGATTTAAACGCTTGAAAAATCAAGAAAGATCAAACATTCGTTTATTGGCTCCCTGCTTACTTGTTATTCCAGTTAGTCATTGTCAACTGCAAACCAATTGTAGTGAAGCCTTTGATGAACTCTGTAGCTGTTCTGATCCGCTCCTCAAGTGCCGTATTTTCTTCAGAACTCCATTCTCCGAGAACATAATCTGATTGGCGACCTGCGTAAAAATCATTTCCAACACCGAAACGCAAACGTGCATATTGAGCCGTATTGAGCGTTAGTTGAATATCTTTTAATCCGTTGTGTCCACCATCAGACCCCTTTCCTTTCAATCTCAACTTTCCAAAGGGCAAGGCAATATCATCCGCAATGACCAAGATGTTCTCTTTCGGAATTTTTTCTTGTTGCATCCAGTAGTTCACCGCCTTTCCTGAAAGATTCATAAAGGTTGTGGGCTTAATCAAGATGATTGTTCGCCCCTTGAATTTTGCCTTCGCGACTTCCGCCTGCTTATCGATTGTAAATGTAGCTTCGCGCTCTTTGGCAAAGGCCTCCACAACCTTGAACCCGATATTATGTCGGGTATTTGCGTACTTCGCACCAGGGTTTCCAAGACCTACAACTAGATATTTCATGGGTGTAAATTTAAAAAAAATGAAGGGTTTAGAATTTGTTGGTTGATTCCTTCCCCTTAATCCCCCTCCAAAGGGGGAAACCTCTCATTTTATTGTTACTCAACTATTACTCTATCCTGAAAATTGGGTTGAAGGGAAAAACTTAAATAGCTTATCATCATTTTCTGCCCCCTTCGGAGAGGTAGTCAATCACTTTTTTTAGTTAATCTAAACTTCATAATAGATTTTGGGCTGACAGGAGGTTCAATCATATTCTGATCTCCCCCTTTGGAGGGGGATTGAGGGGGAGGACCTTTGATAATTGCTTTAGCTAAATAAAGTCAATTCCTACAGTATAAATTGGTGATTTAGCTACTTCACTCTTCCTATTTCGCCTACATACCACATTCACCCCGCTAACCCCAACAATTTTGTGCAACAGCCCCCATTTGACGCTTGACTTGGCGTTCGAATACAGATCCTCTTTCTTATCTGACCACCAAATGATGAGGTGTTGGTTTTCCTTTGCTAAAATCCCTTCAAACAACTCCGTAAGGATGCTCGTATCGTTTTTTTTTACGAACACTGCTTCGGGAACTATAAACGTATGATTCTTTGGACGAATTATTTTCCGAAGCCCAGGAATGAATGGAATCATCTTGGTGAGAACTCCACCAAACTTTCCAGGCAAACGTTTAATCTCCCACTTTGCCAGTGAGGTTTTTGCCATTGCCAGAATCTCGCCATTATCATCTCTCAACACATAAAATGGTGGTTTCTTTGTTTGCGCTTCAAAATAGTATTGATAGCCGCCAAATTTTTCTTCAACAAGTTCCTGTACTTGAGTCCAATCAGTTAAACGTTCTAATCTGGACGATGACTTAGGCCTAACTCTACTAAACGTTTGCGTAGCAACTTCCGCAATTGTCTTAAACCCGAAAGTTTCACTCATCCAAAGGCTCTTTTCGTTTTTAGGATCAATGTATGCGTAAAACGATTTCACCTCTCGCCCGTCGTACCCTTCTGTCAAGCAAGCCTCAAAAAAATTGTTTAATTCAGACTTAAGAACATTCGTTTTAGACTTCGATTTATGCTTTCCCGTGGATTGAGAACTCTCCGAGAAGGCAAAGTACCGAATGTACCAATCTCTATTCCTTCTACAAAAGGTAACGTTCCCTAGTACTTTTTCATTCCGCTCCATGGAAAGGTGCAAGGGCATATCGCATTCCTCTATTTTTTCTGCTGTGTCAAGGTGGCGATAGTGCGCTCCGTTCGTTCCAAGAACCGTGGAATCCAAGAGGTCCAAAATTCCTTGCGTATACTGCTCCCTTAATTTGAATAGAGGGTGAAGTTTCATTCGTAAGCAGCCCTAACTATTTGTTCTATGTCCTGTGGGTGAATTGAGCCTCGCTCTCCCATATCAGTCCATCCTCGTTCTTCGAAAATTACACGAATTCGAGTTGCTGAATCCTCATAAGCATCTGTGTAATCGGACAAATGCGTTTTTACTCCCAAAGAATTGAAAAATGCCTCCGTCTTTGCAATTGCTGCCTTTGCAACAGCATCTGATTCTCCTGACAACTTCCATACGCGTTGTCCATATTGCGCTAATTTCTCCTTCTTCTCTTCAAACTGATGTTCGTATAATCGAGGGGCGATAATTGCTAAACTCTGTGCGTGATCAATTCCGAAAAATGCTGTTAATTCATGTCCAATCATGTGTGTTGTCCAGTCAGTGGGGACACCACAGCGCAAATTCCCATTGAGTGCATGTGTAGCGCACGACATTAGGTTTGACGCCAAACGATAATCTGATGGATTCTCAATAACATCCGCAATTTCGATCAATGTACTCAAAATTGCTTCAGCTTCGCGTTCTTGCAACAGATTGTCCGTTGGATAGGTTATGTATTGCTCAAGCGTATGCATAAATGCATCTATAATTCCGTTCGCAATTTGCCGTTTGGGCAATGACGAAATTAGCGTAGGATCACAAAAAGAGAACTTTGGAAAGAACAACGGACCTCCCATGACGCGTTTCGCCTCAATTTCACTTCGGCTGACTACAGCTCCTGAATTTGCCTCAGATCCCGTCGCTGGAATGGTAAGGATGGTGCCAAATGGAATCGCCTCCGTAAATTCACAATTCTCTTTCTTCTCCAATACATCCCATGGCTCGCCATTGTATGGAATAGCACCGCAGATAAATTTAGACCCATCGATTACTGAACCACCACCAACGGCAAGAATGAAATCAACATTTTTTTCACGCCCGAGTTCAACGGCTTTCATGAGTGTTGAATATTCTGGATTCGCTTCAATTCCACCGAACTCAACAATGGTAAAATCATTTAGCTGCGCCATAATCTTATCGAACAAGCCAATGCGCTTAACGCTCCCACCACCATAGGTAAGCAAAACGGTTTTGGCTTGGTGTTCCTTCAATAATATTGGCAAACGCTCCAACTGTTCTTTCCCAAAAACAATTCGCGTTGGATTAACCACTTCAAAATTTAGCATAACTATTTAGTATAAAAAACCCCGATTCCGAATGACGGAACCGGGGAATGAATTAAACTTAGTTTCAATTAAATATTACCATTATCTCTAACGGCATACGCTACTGTAAGCGCATTAATCTCTTGTAATTCCTTACGAATGTCAAAAATGATTCCCGAAGGCGCACCCTCATCTGCCTTAATACATGTAATAACAGATTCGATTGGTTCACTCATTCGCTCAGGTTTTGCGTCAAACTTGTCTAGCTTCCAACGACGAATTGCGGTTACATTGTAAAGCTCATCTGGCGTTGATTGCGCAACATTGTCCATAAACAGTAGGTATTCCATTCCCATCTCAGCATACTTTGCAGCACGCGCAGGATTCAATGGTTTACCGACGTACATGAAATCAATTTCAGAACGTTGCTTGTAAGGCGTCATATCCGTTGTTCTAACTCCTTCTGGTTGTGACACTTTTACAGAAGGATCTGACTCCTTACTTGTTGTGGCAACCATGAAGAAGAACAAAAGCATAAATACAATGTCCGGTAGGGATGAAGTATTTACCCCTGGTGCTGCCTTCTTTTCTTCTTTTCTAAACTTTGACATAATCTATTATCTCTTTGGCGCTACTTCAATGAATCTGTCTGGATAAAGAATCTTTAAAAGATCAATCTTCTTTTTATCTTCAACTGACTTGTCCATTCCATATCTACGCGTAATTGTTCCATACGACTCACCGAAAACATCCATGGCCGCACCGTCACGTAATTCAAATATTGCCTCCTCTATCTCTGATTGAATCTTCGCAAACAATTTATACTCTGTTGCCTTCTGAATCTCAATACGCACGTGAGCTTGACCATGAATTTCAGGAAGAGAATTCTTTCCATATAACTCAATCGCATCCATTTTCGCCTGCCATTCATTAACTATATTCCATTTATAATCAACAATCTCTGGCATTACGCCTGGAACTTTCTCTGTATCCTCGGCATCTTTCTCAGCTGCGATAAGCCCCGCTTCAATCTCCTTCTTCGTGATGTGTGAATACATAGGGAAATCATTCCCCGCGTCATTCTTCTTCTCGTTTGTTGTATAAAAATCGATTACGCGATCAGAGATTTCATCAGGATTAGACATGATTTCATCCCTAACCATCAACTGATTGAGCGCGTTCGCCTTGATCAAACAAATATTTCGATTCTCAATATCAACTGGGTCAGGATTTTTTATTTCAACCTTCTTAGGAATGCTTCTCACATACGCCTGATCTTTGTCCATCGTAGTTGTAACGAGGAAGAATATCAATAGCAAGAAGGCAATATCTGCCATCGAACCAGCATTAATTTCAGGAATACCTCTTCTAGCCATATTCTTATTTTCTAAATCTTCCCATTAGTGGGCTGAGTATCCATGCTAAACCTGCAACTACAACCCCAACGATTGCTGTATATAGTCCAGCTGTTACTGTATCAATTGTGCCTTGCTCAACTTGTACAGATTCTGCCAAGTTAAGTGAAGCGTTCGTGTCTGATGTCCCCATTACCCAGATAATCAAGTACAAAACCCATGCGGCAAGTACTCCGATAATCGAAAGTAATGTTTTCTTTCTATTGGTAATAAGTCCAATGAGGAAGAATATCAACACCGCTGCCGTCGTCGCAATGATAACAAACACAGTGTAGTTGATGGCTAATCCCATCTGTCCACCGTCTCTAAAAGCATCACGCTCTTGCATCGTGCTATTGTTCATGTTCGGACCGCCAATGATTAGCAGACATGCAATTACCCCAATGGCAACAAGCCCAAACTTGACAATTGTCATTATTGTATTTAGCCTTTTCGTATCCATATACGTTATTTAAAGGTTATTAATTCTCTCTGTTTAAGGTCTTAAACCTTAGCAACTTTGTGCTTCAACATCATATCTACCAATGAGATTGATGAGTCTTCCATTTCATTTACC
>Ga0316205_10003687_pt1 | contig 14190 bp, 12 predicted proteins | sample 3monthpyrite_MG_FD_204941 | JGI IMG/M metagenome (GOLD analysis project Ga0316205, IMG submission 204941) | Microbial mat bacterial communities from mineral coupon in-situ incubated in ocean water Damariscotta River, Maine, United States -... | ecosystem: Environmental > Aquatic > Marine >... | reverse complement strand
TTAACAGATATAAATCAATAGAAAATTCATGATATACGCCAAGCAATACAGTTTGCAGTGCCATTAGGGTATAGCCGTTTTAGCGATCAAATAGAGCAGGCATTGAATATCAGGCTTGGCCAAGCGAAGAGAGGTCGGCCAAGGATTGAAGATGAATTGGCTATTTATTATTGTTGAGAATGAGACTCATTTGTCACCGACCCCTTTTCACATTATAAGGGCTCTGACCCCTTTAAGCACTTTAAGCAGTAGTGGAAACGATATAGATGGTGTGGTTGAAAATGTGGCAGTAGAAAAATCTAAAGGGAAAGCTGTCGATAAGGTTTTTGACAGTATTGCTCCTGAAAAGCTAAAAATGTTAAAAGGTATATACGGTAATGTTTCTGGTGCAGCAGGTAAAGCATTAGAAGTTGGTAATTCTAGTTACAGTATTGCAAAATCAATATTTGATAATGCATTAAAAGACATAGAAACATACCAAGCGCTAGGTGATTCACCAACAGGTCGTACATATCTAATTACTGATTTGTTTGTAAAATGGGGGCGTGTAAGATGGAGTAATTACGATCCTGGAGGTAATGTAGGATCTAGAGAAATATTGGGAAATTTTCTCAACTAAAAGAGACAAGAATGATATGATGAATGCTAATTATTTAAAAGTAATTATTTCTGTTTTAACAGCCACTTTTTTAATTGTTAATTGCTCTTTTTTACAATCTTCTGAAGTGGAGATGTTAGGTAAAAAAAATGTATTATTTGAGCTTGCGAATGCATTGAATTCAGAAGAAAGAAAGCAAGGTATTCAGAATAGAGATAAAGCCTTTTATGTTTCAGAAAACTCTGGCCCCCTGGAAAATGCAGTCTTATTTGGGTATATTGATGTTGTTAAATATTTGGCTGATGATTATACGGTTATAGAAAAAGAAGGTGCTAAAGCTATACACGTAGCAGCGTCTATGGGGAGGGTAGAAATTATTAATCTTCTTTTGAAAAAGAAAGTTAATGTTAACTCAAAGGCATGGAACGGCACGACGCCAATTTTCTCTGCAGTTGAATACGGTGAAATTGAGTCGATTTGTTTACTTCTGAAGTATGGGGCAGATGTGAATTATAAAATTGATTTACCATTTAGCCTCATGACTTTATCTTTGCTGGAGAAACGATATGCTACAGCACAATTATTGATAAATTATGGTTATATGGTTACTGAGAAAGACAAGAATTTTATTGCTTCTGTTATAAATAAATTAGAAGAAAGTGGAAGGATTAAAAGTGATAATACTGCTCTAATCGATAAACTTAGTATGATAAAGATGGGAGTGAAAACTGGTACAAAACCTGGGTCAGAGAACAATTGTTTCTAATATAGATTAAGCGAAAACCCGGACCTGAGAAGAAAGGCACTTACTTAACGCTCTTTAGCTTTCTTTATGTTTCTATCCGAAAATCACCTTGAAGCTTAAGCCAATGGGATTTGAGTTTTTCTTTCTGCTCTTCTTCCATGGGTAAATCTTTCAATGCATCAGGCCATAATGAGCGTGCTTTTTCCATTGTGTCGTCTAGATGTGGCTTGATAGCTCGCCAAGGGATGCCGGCCTTCTCAGTCCATGATTTAAAATTACTCGTCGTTACCGAATACCATTCTTTTGTTTTACCAAGATTCAAGGCGTATTTTATTTCACCATTCATATAAACGCTGGTGGTGACGATGTCATATGCTGGAGATAATCTCGGTGTGATTTGATCTTGATAAAGCAGGCTCCAGTTTTTTAAATGGGCGTCGCCATTGGCAAGTAAAATATTCACTAGTAATCGTCTTGCCAGTTGTTGGGTATCAGCAAGTCCATCACCGGAGTAGTCGTAAATGATCTTGCCAAGTTGCTCATAGTTGGCAGAGTTGTATTTTTCATGTGGATACTTTACCAAGACTTGGGCAAAGTCTTCCATATGAATTCTGGTGTTACTTTCACGGTCAAATCGTTTGATGGCAAAAGCCAGTTCTTCATTAGGTAGGTTAATGGGTGGTAGGTTATCTATCTTGTTCAGTTCAATGAGCTTTATTTCCGGTATTTCAATGCCTGCTAAGCTAGCTAAGGACATTGCAGTATATTCGTTTAAAGGTACGTTTTTATGTTTGGTGGATGGAGTCTTTATGATCCAGTCACCTAGCTCATTATTATTGGTGAGGTGGTAGCGGCTATCTTTTTCCTTCATGGAAAACTTCATTTGAACGCCAGCTAACGAAAATTTATTTTCTTGATGGTTAGTTATGAATTTGATGACCTTGGTTTTGCTTCTGTTTTGATGGAGGTTAGCCAGTACACTGTCAGGCACGTCGCTAGGCTCCATGGGTGTGGCTACTAATGCGCCTGGCAAATCTTGTCCGAGATAAGAAAAAATCTGAAATTCATTGTCGATGTGGGTTTTTAAACCTTGGCTGATTAATTCTCGTAGCACTCCTTCCGGCAGCAGGTTAGATAAAACAGGGTGTAGTCTTTGGTTTTTAACCCATGGTTCTGACATGAGTTTTTTTGCCTCAGGGAAACCCTTGTGAGTAATCAGGCTGAATGTTGGGCGTGAGGGATCATTTTTAAATTCATCTGCAAAGCTCATAACATTACGCCCGTTTTGAAAACCGGCAAGATACCCTACAAGCCTGTTATGCAGCCTAAGTTTAAGGACAATTACTTCGTTTATTTGATTGCTTTGGTTCATTCTTCGTTTTCTAGTAAATTTTTCCAAGGATCATTTACGAGCGAGTTTTCCTCTTCACTTTGTTTGTCATATTGGTTGTTTTGCGATGTCGATGAATAGTTGTCATTCTCTAGAATGGCTTTTACCATGCCTTGCTTTTCAATCGGGATCAGCATTAGCTCACTGTTGAGTCCCTTGGCAACGAGTTCCAGGGTGCTTAATCTTGGGTTTCCCTTGGACTCTAATTGCTGGTACTGCTGTCTCGATACTCCGATACGCAGCATCATGTCCTTTTGTTTTAGCCCCAGGGATAGCCTGCGTGCTTTAAGTTGTTGAAGTAATGGTTTCATAATAGGAAGCATATATGTTGCTTTATTTATATAAGAAATATATTAGTAGCTTTATGCTAAAAAAGCAATAAAAGTGTTTCTTTATAGTCGATAATAGGCCATTGTTAGTCAATAGCAATACATGCATTGCTATTTTCCTATGTGTCTATACCTTAAGTAACATTATGTTTTAAATGTTAAAAATGAGATTTATTGGTATGTTGCAGATTACGGAATGGAGCATTAGGTTGTGATGGTGTGTTGAGGTGAGGTGAACGTCTTTAAATATCTGTATAAAAAGAAATACCCTGTGAGTAAAGAAGTGTTTATTGTAGGAATTTACGTCAGAACACAATAAGTAAAAAATAAACCCCATGCTTTGCTATCAATAACAAGGCATGGGGTGATTTTTAAAGCTAAGGTGTGGGCCAGGTATAAAAAAAGGGGGCGGTGAAAAATGATAATCATTCGCATAGAAATGTCGTGAATGATGTAGTCAATTAGCGTCTATTACACTGATGAATCAAGTGTGAATTAGTAAAAGGAATTATAATACCAAGAAAACCACGCATTTATATGGCCTGTGTACCCAGTCATATTATTCAAAGTGGAAATAACCGACAGGCTTGTTTTTTCGCAGAACAAGACTATCAGTTTTATCTGGAGTGTCTCGGTGAAGCCTGTGAACGTTATAAGGTATCCTTGCATGCGTATGTGTTAATGACCAACCATGTGCACTTGCTCATGACACCGGATAAAGCCGACGGTATTTCCAGTGTCATGCAATCACTCGGACGTCGTTATGTTCAATATGTCAATTTCGAGTATCGGCGTAGTGGCACATTGTCGGAAGGACGCCAGAAGTCAAGTCTGGTTGATGCCGAGGACTGTTTACTCAGATGTTACCGTTATATTGAAATGAATCCGGTTCGCGCGAGTATGGTTGAGCACCCGGCTGATTATAAGTGGTCGAGTTACAGGTCTAATCCCTATGGCGATGTAAGCGAATTTATCAAACCGCATAGTCTTTACCTGGCGATTTCTGGCCAACTAGAAGAAAGGTTGGCGTCATATAGAGATTTATTTTTAACCGATATAAATCAATAGAAAATTCATGATATACGCCAAGCAATACAGTTTGCAGTGCCATTAGGGTATAGCCGTTTTAGCGATCAAATAGAGCAGGCATTGAATATCAGGCTTGGTCAAGCGAAGAGAGGTCGGCCAAGGATTGAAGATGAATAGGTTGTTTATTATTATTGAGAATGAAATTCATTTGTCACTGACCCCATTTTCCGCATTATTCACATGTAAAATTCCACCCTAAATAGTTGTAAGTGTGATTGTTAGAATAGAAATTATGGTGTAAAGTTATGGGGGGATTGATCTAAGTCAATGAACCATAATAATTCTATAAATATATTTTATCTGGGAGATAATATGAAAATGTTTAAATTATTAGCTGTATTTATTTCAGTATTGGGGTTTGTGTCAACAAGTGCTCATGGGCGTGAATTTGCTGATATATATACAGATTGTGGACTGGGTGCGTTAATTGCACCTACTAACGATGCTGTGGCTGCTGTAACTAATGTAACATTTGATTTAGGGACTACTGCTATTTCATCAAATGCCAGCTCTGAAGATACATGTAATGGTGGAAAGGAAAAAGCCGCAGCGTATATTTATAAGTCCTATGCGTCACTCGAGAATGATCTTGCTAAAGGTAATGGGGAGCATCTTTCTGCATTATATAACATGATGAGTTGTTCAAGTAATTCTCGTCAGCAATTAACTGGCGCTCTCAGAAAGGATTTTTCTGAAGTTGTTAGCCGTGCTGACTATGCGAGTAGTACACGTTATGAAAAATCAGAAGTGATTTACGATATGGTTACCACTAGAATCAATGCGACTAGCGGTACTACGTGTAATATCGTTTAATTTAGCTGCTCGTGATTCCATTATCATTTGATGATGGAATCCGGCAACTTAAATACTTTTACTATTTTATGAATTACCCAATTTAATAATTGGGTATTTTTTTATGTACCTGTCAAAACAAAAAATATTAATTTATCTGCTATTCCTGATTAATACAGCAATGCCTGCCTTTGCTGGTCAGAATTCGCTTGTTGATACATCCAAGATTGTTGAGCTTGCAGCCACGAAAAAATTATATACGCACCCTACCTGGCTGAAGCTATTAAAGTATATTAAAACAAAAGAGGGTGGTTTTCGTAGTGATATTATGACTAATGAATTTTTCATTTCAAAAAATGGTAGTAGTGACCCTGAAAAGGAATTGAGTGCTACGATTAATGCATTGTTTGGGCAGTTTAATGGAGTATCTGCAAAACACCCTCAATGCCAGTTTCCTGCGAGATACTTTTGGATTAAAAGTCAGCTAGATATTAGCCAATTTAATCAGCAGCCAGTTTATTGTGAAAGGTTGGAAAAATGGGCTAAATTTCCTGAGTTGAAGTCCATTAGCCTCGTCATGGTTAGCGGGTATTTTGGTAATCCTGCATCCACCTTTGGCCATATTGTAATAAAATTAAATAATAGTGGCCCGACAGATAATAGTAATCTCCTGGATTTAGGTGTCAATTATGGTGCGCTTGTCCCACCTAAAGAGCCAACGCTAGTTTATATTGCGAAAGGCTTATTTGGTGGGTATGTTGGGGGGTTCTCTGATCAAAAATTTTATACTCAGGATGCGGTATACAGTGAAGCAGAATACAGGGATATGTGGGAATATGAACTGAACTTGAGTGACGATGAACGAAGAATGTTTGTTTATCACGTATGGGAATTGGTTGGTAAAAAATACGTATACTATTTCTTGAAAGAGAATTGTGCTTATCAAGTTAAAGATATACTGGAAACAGTGATTAATAAGTCGTTCTCTGAAAAAAGTAAGTTTTGGTATCTTCCAATGGATCTGTTTTATTCACTTGCAGATGAGGTTAATAACCGAAATGAACCATTTATTAAAGAAATAAGGTTTATTCCTTCAAGTCAAAGACTGCTGTATCAGGAATTTAGACGATTAGATAGGGACGAGGCTGTTCTAGCAAATAGACTAATTAAATCCCCGGAGTTATTAGAGAGTCCTACATATGATTCACTAACGAATAAAAGTAAGTTAAAAATACTGGATGTGTTGCTCGCATACTATAAGTATAGGATAGCGGCTTATAATGATGACGATGTGCCGCCGGAATTTTTGCTTAATAAAAGAAAATTGTTGTCCTTTCGGCTTGCACTCCCAATAAATGATGATTATCAATCAGTAAAAGAAAAGGCGGTCCCTGAGCCGAGTAAGGGTTCAAAGCCAGGCGTATTTCGAGTCGGTGCAGTTTATAATGATGAGTTGGATGGCGTGATAAATGTGGGTTTTGCAGCTGTTTATTACGATAGTGTCGGGAACGTCAGTGGAAGTCTCGAGCATTCTGAATTAAAAATTTTCGACATGTCTTTATTCATTGGGGATGATGATAAGACTGAGCTAGATAGATTGGATTTGATAAGTATCCAAAAGCTTGATTTGAGTGATGTGGGCATCGAAGGAGAAAATCGTCATTCTTGGCGAGTGGGTTTAGGTGCAAAAAGAGATAACTTTTCCTGTGTTCAGTGTCTGGTTGCTTATATTGAAGGAGGCATAGGTAAGGCGCTAGCATTGGGTTCGCAAAGTATACTTTATGGTTTCCTGGACGGTGGTTTGCAGTCTAAGTTTGACTCAATTTATATCGGACCCAGCATGGGGTTTATATATAAATATAATAATAATTTTAAATCTCAAATTGAATTAAGTGGTTTATACACAAACAAGGAAAATAAGAAGCTGCTATTAAGTTTTGAAACTCGTTATTCTATATCAAGGGATAGTGAGTTGCGGTTTAAGATTGCTCGTGATGAAGCTTTAGAGTATGGGATCGGGGTTAATTTTTACTGGTGAATGCAGCAATTTACAGTTTATGTAGTTATTGCTTGTAATTCGCATTGTACTAACAATGGCTAAGTCTAGTCATTCAATATTTGTAGATTTTATTTCTCTTTTGTTTTGATGTCCGGTCATGCAATGTAATTAAGGCTAATGATGCAAATAAGACTCTTCGTGATTGTTTTGTGATGTTTGCGTGAGCATTTCTATACTAATTTAAATGAAGATAGTGTTGACCTTGTCTGTTTTTAGATGATGATGTTAGCTGTTGTCTAAATGCGTCAACTGATGCGCCATAATCGCTGCAAGCAGGTCATTGTTGGTCTATTAATTAGTAGGCTGCATTTATTTAGTCGAACGATAGAACTTTGATGGCAGCATGGCTGTCATACGACTGACGTAAATAATTTAACGAGAGGAAATACAAATGAGTAAAGCAAAAAGAGTAACGGGTTCAGTATTGGCATTAGCAGCGGCTAGCCTGATTAGTATTAGTCCAATCAGTTCAGCGATGTCAGATAATGCGACTGCTGCAAACGTTCATTGCTATGGCGTGAATAAGTGTAAAGGACATAATGATTGTAAAACAGCAGCCAATGCGTGCAAAGGCCATTCTAGCTGTAAAGGGCATGGTTTCGTATCAATGTCAGCAAAAGCTTGTGACGACGTTGGTGGTAAAGTAGGTGAATAATGATTATCTAATTTCAGGTATTGCCTGAAATCGACTATCATTAACTACAAGCCCCTGTAATTCTGATTGATTAATCAGCGTTACAGGGGCTTACTTATAATAACCTATGTGTAATAAATACGAATAGCAGGAAGCAGTAATGACACGTCCTTTTCTTGGGTTTGGCCTGGGCTTACGAACTGAACACTATCAGTATGTTGTGGATAATAAGCCTGATGTAGACTGGTTTGAAATTCTTTCCGAGAATTACATGGTGCCCGGTGGAAAACCACTAGATTATCTGGATAAGATAAGAGCTGATTACCCTATGGTGATGCATGGCGTGTCACTATCGATTGGTAGCACAGACCCACTAGATATGGAGTATCTCAAGCAGTTAAAGCTGCTGACTGAACGCGTTGAACCGCATTGGCTTTCTGATCATTTATGTTGGACCAGTGTTGATCATATCAATAGTCATGACTTATTACCGCTTCCCTACAATGAAGAAACCATAGAGCATATTGCTGCTCGAATCCGGCAAGTACAAGACATACTCGGCCGACAAATTCTGATTGAAAACCTCTCCAGTTATGTCACATATAAAAATTCTGTGATGACGGAATGGGAGTTTTTTAACGAAATTCTGCGTCGGGCTGATTGCCTGGCGTTATTGGATATTAATAATATTTTTGTCAGTGCTCATAATCATGATTTTGAGCCTGAAGATTATATCAATGGCATTGATATCGATCGTGTTATGCAATTTCATTTAGCCGGGCACAGCTATAACGGCTCGATGATTATTGATACACACGATCATGAAGTCTGTGATCCGGTCTGGACATTATATGCGACGGCTTTGAAACGCTTTGGCGCAGTGAGTACCATGATTGAGCGTGATGATAATATTCCCGAATTTTCCGAACTTCGTACCGAATTAAGCATTGCAGAAAAAATTGCCTCCGACATTTTGACTGATCATGAACTCAGTTTACCGTTATCAACCGGTGTTGCCTGATGTCAGCATTACGTGAATTGCAGCAAGCATTTCTGGGTTATTTGCTGGAGAAACCCTCATCGATCGCTGATAGCATTGTTTCTAGTGGTGAACATACTGCACAGCAACGTCTCGATTTGTATGCCGATGGCTACAAGCTTCGGCTAAAAGAAGCCATGATGACTGACTATGAGCAATTGCATGCCTATCTGGGTGACGATATGTTTGAACAGTTGATGGATGCTTATATCACTCGTTACCCATCTCACCATCCCAGTCTGCGGTACTTTAGTAAAAGTATTCCAGTTGTTCTGTTAGAAGAAGATCCCTGGAAGCAAGTACCTGTGTTGCACGAAATAGCCGTGATAGAAAAAGCTTTTTGCGATAGTTTTGATGCAGCTGATGCTTCAGGACTCTCACCCCAGAAACTTTCCGAGGTGAGTCTGGATGACTGGCCTGGATTAAAAGTGCAGTTTCATGGATCAGTGCAATTACTATCAATGAAACATAATAGTGTTGAGATTTGGCAGGCATTAAATAATTCAGAAACGCCTCCGTCTGTTGCGCAAGACTCCGTTGTCTGGTTGATATGGAGAAAAGAACTGGTCAGTCAATATCGCGCGATTACTGAAGCTGAAATGCGGGCTCTCACCACCATGTTGTCAGGTGGTGATTTTAGTGAATTGTGTGAAGTGCTTCTGGATTATTATAGCGAGGAAGAGACGCCTCAGCAGGCTATTGCCCTGTTACAGGGATGGATGTCGAATGAAATGGTTTGCCAGTTAATATTATAAGAAACCTTGTGATTAATGGGTCTTCGCAAGGATGCCTGGAACCAAAGCCGAAAGTTACGACAGGGCGGTTTTTCACTGTGTGATTCTTTTGAGAAGATTGCCGCGCGGAGTTTATGCCCTTTGGGTACTCGCAATGACACAATTATTTAGTTTGTTGTCATCATGAGAAGGCTATGCTTGCCCTGACTCAGGGTATTGAATTAATCTAAGGTTTCTTAATGTAGTTAATTGTAGTTATTGCAATGGTTATTATGAGGCTTGGGTATGAGCTATGATCAAGCAGTAAATAAAATCCTCAAAGAAAAGGGTGTTGAGTTATCAACCATGATGAAAACGCCTTGTATTCGTTACAAGGGGGAATTTTTGTCAATGATGTTTGATAAGGAAGACGCGCTCATTATCAAGGTTGCACCGGAGCGTGTTAATGAATTGATTGCCGAAGGAAAAGGCAACGAATTTAATTTTACCAAAAAGCGGTTTAAAGAATGGGTGTTAATCCCTCGGCAGTATGAACATGACTATGAGTCCTATATCTTCGAGGCTCTGGAATACGCAAAGGTAAAAAGCTGATCCAGAATATTTCCTGTGAATGCAGGTTATTTTAAATGGATTTTTATTGGCCGTTTATCGCTTACTGATGGTCTTCTGCTTCATCCATTTCTTTTTCAAGTTGTTGTGTCACGGCTTTTGGTGAGCTGGTGTATTTGCCAATCAGGTCATAGGCAGCGGGTACAACAAACAGGGTAAAAAAAGTGCCGGCTATGACGCCGAACATAATAACGACACCGATGACATAGCGGGTTTCTGTGCCAGCACCGGATGAGATTAGTAAAGGTACAGAGCCGGCAGCGGTGGTGATGCCTGTCATGATGATAGGGCGGAAACGTACATCGGCTGCTTCAATCAGTGCTTCACGGAATTCGTAACCCTGATCACGTAACTGATTGGCAAACTCAACAATGAGAATGCCATTTTTAGCTGAAAGGCCAACCAACATGATTAATCCAATCTGGCTATAGAGGTTCAGGGTTTGTCCAGTCAGATACAATCCCAGTAGTGCGCCGGTCATGGCTAGCGGTACGGTTAGCATAATAATAAATGGATGTATCCAGCTTTCAAATTGTGCAGCCAGTACCAAAAACACCACGAGGATGCCGAGGGCAAAAATGAATAATAAGGATTCCCCGGCGGACTTGTAATCACGCGACTGTCCCTTGTAATCGATAATTGCCTGCCCCGGTAAATTTTCCTGAACCAGGTTTTCCAGATGTGAGAGCGCCTCACCTAATGAATAACCTTCTTCCAGATTCGCCTCCAGTGTAATTGAGCGCACCCGGTTGTAACGATTAAGTTTAATCGAGTCAGCAAATTCCTGTAGCTGCACCAGATTGGACAGCGGAATTAATTGATCAGAGCGTTGTGAACGGATATAGATATTTTCTATATCTGTCGGGGTGCGTTGTGCTTTGCGCTCACCTTCCAGTATGACGTCATACTCTTGTCCTTCATCGATGAAGGTAGTGACTCTGCGTGAGCCCAGCATGGTCTCCAGCGTGCGGCCAATATTACTGACGGTAACGCCGAGATCGGCGGCGCGATCATAATCAATCACTACCTGTAGTTGTGGTTTGGTTTCTTTATAATCCCAGTCGATACCGTGCAGACCCGGGTTATCCTGGTTGATTTTTGCCAGTAGAATATCGCGCCATTGTGCCAGCTCTTCATAGGTACCGCCGCCGATAACAAATTGTACCGGTTTCTGGATGCGTGCTCCAAAGCCCTGGCGCATGACAGGAAAGGCACGTACGCCTGGTAAATCACTGAGTGTTGCACGTACTTCATTCATGATCTCCCAGGCGGAGCGGCGTGCTCCCCACTCATTCAGAACCATAATGGCAATGCCGGTATTGTAGATGGCGATATTACCAAAACCCCGGGGCGCCCTGACTAATAGACGTGTCACTTCACCTTTTTCTACCAGTGGCATGAGTCGATGTTCGACTTCATTCATGTACTTGCTGATATATTCATAGGAAGCACCTTCCGGGCCATTGACCAACACAAAAAAAGCACCGCGATCTTCCTTGGGGGTATATTCATCAGCAATATGAGTGAGAAACCAGTATGAGCCAGCAGCCACAGCGACAAACACCAGCACAATAATCCATTTATGATTCAGTGCCTTTTGTAGCACAGCATGGTAGCCGCGTTGTAAACGTTTGAAACCTTTGTTGACCTGACGAGTGGCGAAGCTTTCCTGTTGCCGGGGGCGCAGCACTTTTGATGCGAGCATGGGTGATAAGGTCAAGGCGACGAAACTTGAAAAAGCCACCGCTGCGGCCATGGTGATCGCAAATTCGGAGAATAGGCGCCCAAGGTCTCCTTGTAAAAAGGCAATCGGTACAAACACAGAAACCAATACAACCGTGGTCGCTATAACGGCGAAGCCGACCTGACGCGTACCACGGAAGGCGGCAACCAGACGTGTCTCACCGTATTTATCCATGCGTCGATGGATATTCTCCAGTACCACGATGGCATCATCCACCACCAGGCCAATGGCCAGCACCATTGCCAGTAGCGTTAACATATTGATGGAAAAATCCAGAGCCAGTAACACCATTGACGTGGCTATTAATGATATCGGTACCGTCACTGCAGGTACCAGCGTCGCACGGACACTGCCCAGGAACAGGTAAATAACCAGTATCACCAGGATGATGGCAATACCGAGTGTTTTATACACTTCCTTGATAGCGCCTTCGATAAACACTGAAGTATCATAACTTTGGCGAATTTGCATGCCTTCAGGCAAGGTTGGATTCAGGCGCTTCATTTCGCCTTTGGCTGCACGCGCTACTTCCAGTGTGTTGGCTGTCGATTGTTTAATGATCCCGATGCCCACCATAGGCACGCCATTGCCACGAAAGAACAGACGGTCATCTTCAGCTGCTTTTTCGACCCGCGCAATATCGCCGAGTCGGGTTAGATGGCCATCACTTCCCTTGGTGATGACCAGACGGCTGAAATCATTAGACGTGCGAAACTGGCGTTTGATACGCACAGTAAACTGACGTTCTTTTGAGTCAATACTACCGGCAGGCAATTCGATATTTTCTGAGCGTAATGCATTTTCAACATCACTAACGGTTAAGCCTCGCGCTGCCATATTATTTCGATCAAGCCAGACGCGCATGGCATAGGATTGGGCGCCACCAATGCGCACACGGGCGACGCCATCCAAAACCGAGAAACGATCGATGAGGTAACGTTCAGCATAATCAGTGAGTGCAGGTACGCTCAGGCGGTCACTGGCCAGATTTAGCCACATAATGACATCATCATTACTATTTACTTTCTGGATGTCAGGTGGCTCGGACTCTTCCGGTAATAGACTGAGTACGCCGGCTACTCTGTCACGAATGTCATTGGCGGCAGCATCCACATCACGGTCTACATCAAACTCAACAGAAATATTAGAGCGCCCATCTTCGCTGCTGGATTCTATGAAGCGAATGCCTTCAATTCCTGCAATGCGGTCTTCAATGACGCGGGTGATACGGCTTTCCACAACATCGGCCGATGCGCCGAGATAATTTGTTTCTACCGATACCACTGGCGGGTCGATATTGGGAAATTCGCGTAAAGGTAGTCGGTCAAATGCCAGTAGACCGAATGCGACGAGCATTAATGAGAGAACGGCAGCGAGTACCGGGCGTTTAACCGAAATATCAGAAAGGATCACGGTTGCCTGGCCTTCTTATTTTTCCCTTTGATGATATCGGCAATATCAACAGTACCATCATCTATCGCCAATACAGTGACACTATTGCCAGGGCGAACTTTGTTATTGCCATGAGTAATGACTTGGTCATTGACTGCCAGGCCTTTCAGTATTTCAACACTGCCAGGCAGGCGCATGCCGATGGTAACCGCTCTTTTTTCAACGCTGTTCTTGCCGTCCTTCTTCACCAGTAACATAACAAATTGTTTGTTACCCTGAGGCAACAATGCTGACTCTGGTATTAATAGCGCCTTGCGCGTGTTTCGCAGCAGGTCTACTTGTAACAGGCTGCCGGGAAGAATAACACCTTTAGGATTGGGTAGAATGGCACGCACTTGCACTGAACGGGTAACGGGGTCGATGCGGCTGTCAATGCTACTGACTTCACCCAGATAGGTTTGATTACCGATAGCGGAAGAACTTGCCTTGATTTTCAAGCCGGCTTTCAATTCAGGTAAGAAAATGGAAGGGACGCTGAAATTGAGTTTAATAAAACGGATATCATCCAGCGTAGCAATCAGGTCACCGCTTTCCACCAAGGCACCGATACTGATATTACGTAAACCCACTACACCTGTGAAAGGTGCGCGAATAATGCGGTCATTAATTCTGGCCTGAATGGCCGAGATGCTGGCTTTGGCCTGATCAACTTCAAGGCGTGTCCTATCCAGTTCATCAGTGGGTGCCAGCTTTTGTTTTTCCAGTCGCAATAACCTGTTCAGTGTTACCTGTCTTTCACCGAGTAAGGCTTTAGCTTGTTGCAAATTGGCTTGCTCTTCAGATTGTTCCAGCACGACCAGGATATCTCCAGTATTCATCTGTTGGCCATCTTCAAAATGAATCGTTTTAATTTTTTCAGCAACATTAGCAGTAATGCTGACTGATTCATTGGCGCGTGCAGTTCCCAGTGCTTCAATACGATCTGAAATCTCGTCGATGCGTACAGGTGCAACAATGACATGCTGGGGTTTTCCTT
>Ga0316205_10003685_pt1 | contig 14198 bp, 14 predicted proteins | sample 3monthpyrite_MG_FD_204941 | JGI IMG/M metagenome (GOLD analysis project Ga0316205, IMG submission 204941) | Microbial mat bacterial communities from mineral coupon in-situ incubated in ocean water Damariscotta River, Maine, United States -... | ecosystem: Environmental > Aquatic > Marine >... | reverse complement strand
AAGCCGAAGGCGCATTGCGCGAAGGCGATCTGGGCGGAGCGCTGGAGGACCAGGCCCGCGCCATGGAAGCGTTGCGGGACGGCATGCGTGAATTGGCCGAAAGCCTGCGCGATCAAGCCAACGAAAGCACCCAGGGCCAGGCGGCAGGCGAGACGGCCAGTGACACCAGTCAGGATCCTTTGGGGCGGCGGCCCGGAAATGGCGGTCAGGTCGCGACAGATGAGCAATTGCTGCAAGGCCAGGATGTGTATCGCCGGGCAGAAGAATTGCTAAACGAATTGCGCCGCCGCTCGGGCGATCAGGATCGCAGCGCCCAGGAAAAGCGCTATCTGGAGCGATTGTTGGATCAGTTCTGACATGGCCCGCCCGGCCGCAGGACCGAGGGCCTAACCCTCGCCGTTTAGGCCAGCCAAGAGCTTGGTCAGTCTGGTAGCCGCATCCGCCATGAAACTGTCCAGGGATGTTCGCAAATTGTTGACCCAATCAACATAGGCCGACAAAGCGGGTTCGGTCTGGGGATTGAATTCCACGATTTTCGGCGCGTAGAGATAGATCAGCAACATCACGCCAAACACAATGATGACCATTGCGAAACCGCGCCTGAACCCACCGCGACGGGCCTCAATTGCTGCGTCTCCTGTTTCGCCCTGTGCGCTGTGCTCGGTGTCTGCGGGTGTCAAAGAGGAATTGATCTCTTCGATATCAGGCAACAGGTCTTTCCTGTGGCCGATTGCTGCGGCAGAAGCTGCGGCAGCGGCGGGAACGGTCGAGGCAAGCTCATCCTCTTCGCCGCGCAGCCGGGCCATCCGCTCGGAAATGTTGGGCGGGGTTTCTTCCGGGCTGGCATCCAGCCCCAGGTCGGGCTGCGATTCCAATGCAGGCGTTTCGGATTGGCGCTGGGTTTCCTCCAGCGCCGCCTCTTCACGCAGAATGTCGGAAACTTCGGGCGTGACCGAGCTTGGAATGCCGGTCTCACGCGGCGCAGGCGGCTCGGGTTTCGCGGCTTGCGCAGGATCGGGCGCGGCGTCTGCGCTAGGCGGATCCTGGGTTTCGCCTTCGTCCGGGCCATCTGGGACAGGCGACCGGCCAAATTCATCTTTCGGCGCGGCCTCAGCCGGATCTGTCATCGGTGCGGGTGCCACCGGTTGACTGGTTTGCCGTGAATTGGGCTTTTGATACCAGGTATGACCGCAGTTCGAACATTGGACATCGCGCCCGACTTCGGGGATGACATTGTCATCAACTTCATATTGTGCGCCGCAATTGGGACAAATCAAACGCATCTGCAACCTCACGCTGGGCTATTGTTATTATTCGGGCCCGGTCGTGGCGCGCTTTTCGGCGCACCGTTCTCAAATGCCAAATACCTAACAAAGAAATCGTGGCGCGCCAAGCATTTGCACACGCAGGATTGAAACCTATTCCTGGGTCATGCATTACAGGTGCACTTGTGACAGGTGGGGCACTGCAGTGATCGAATTGAACGATGTGGGATATGGTTTCGGCGGCGGGGACTTGTTCAGCTCGATCACGCTGGATATCCAACCCGGCTCATTCCACTTTCTGACTGGTCCCTCGGGCGCGGGAAAGACCACCTTTTTGCGTCTGTGTTATCTGGATTTGCAGGCCAGCAAAGGCGAGTTGCGAATTTTTGGCAAAAGCTTTGCCGAGATGGGCCGCGACGACATTGCCATGGTGCGCCGTCGGGTGGGCGTCGTGCATCAGAATTGCCAGTTTCTGGACCACCTCAGCGTGGCCGACAACGTGGCCTTGCCTTTGGCCGTTTCCGATCTGGCCATGGATAACGACAATCTGGATCAATTGCTGGATTGGGTGGGTCTGTCCCAACGACGCCGCGCCATGCCGCCGGAATTGTCGGGCGGAGAGCGCCAGCGCGCCGCTTTGGCGCGGGCGGTGATCATGTCGCCCGACATTCTGATCGCCGATGAGCCAACGGGAAACGTCGATTGGGAAATGTCACAACGCCTGTTGCACTTGCTGGTCGAACTGAACGCCATGGGAAAGACCATCCTTTTCGCCACCCATGATCTGAATCTGATCCGCGCGGCCAAAGCGCAGGTGTCGGCGCGGGTCTTGCGGTTGCGCAACAAGCGGTTGCAATTGGCAGGAGCGGATCTGTGAAGCGTTGGTCCCAGATCAAGAGCCTCGTTGATGGCACCGGCAGTGGTTTGCAGGTTGTCGTGCCACCATCCGGCGCAACCGCGTGGCTGACCACCGCAACCGCAGGCGCAATGGCCTTTCTCGCCGTATTTGCGCTGGCGCTTTCCTTGGCGACGACCCGTCTTGCGGATCGCTGGTCGTCGGAATTGGCGCGCACGGCCACTTTGCGCATTTCCGCCACCACCTCCGAATTGGCCGCCCAGGTTGCTGCCGCTGAGACGGTCTTGGCCACAACTCCGGGCATTGCCTCTTTCCGGGTGTTCAGCGATGCCGAAGAGCGCGCCTTGCTGGAGCCGTGGTTCGGCCCGGATTTGCCGGTGGACGCTCTGCCCATTCCAAAGTTGATCGAGATCGTCGAGGACGACACCGGGCTGGATGCCGACGCCCTGCGCCTGCGCCTGCAAGGAGAGGTGCCAGGCGCGGTTCTGGATGACCACACACGCTGGCGCGCGCCTTTGGTGCAGGCGGCCAATAGATTGCGATTGTTTGCGCTTTTGTCGATGGCACTGATCCTGGCCACATTGGGCGGTATGGTGACCTTGGCGGCGCATGCGTCACTTGCCGCCAATGGGCAGGTGATACGGGTGCTGCGGCTGATCGGCGCGACTGACAGCTTTATTGCGCGGGCCTTTGTGCGGCGCTTTAGCGGACGCGCCGTCGCGGGATCGGCGATTGGGGTGATCCTGGGCATGTTGGCGATCCTGGCTCTGCCATCGGCCAGCACTCAGGGCGGATTTCTAACGGGTTTGGGGTTCGTCGGAGCCGGGTGGATCCTGCCCTTGCTGATCCCGCCGGTTGCCGGGTTGGTGGCCTATGTTGCGACACGCATGGCATCCGGGCGCACCTTGCGAGACATGACCTGATGCCCAGACCCGTTCAATGGATATTGTCGCTGGTCTTTGTGATCCAGATGTATGCGATGATGGGGCTCATGGCGTTGTTCTTTGTGCCGTTGTCAGTGTTCGATCGGCGCTGGGCCTTTCGCGCGGTGCGAACCTATACCGGCTGGGTGATCTGGTCGGCGCGTATCTTGGTCGGGCTCAAGGTTGAGGTGCGCGGTGCTGCACCCAGCGAAGAAGCCTTGATTGCAGCAAAGCATCAGTCGTTTTTTGACATCATCGTTATCGCGAATGCGGTTCCGCGCCCGCGGTTCGTCATGAAAGCCATTCTTCGTTATGCGCCGATTTTGGGATATTTCGCGTTGCGGATCGGATGCGTGCCGGTTGATCGCGGCAAGCGTGGGCGGGCGATCGAACAAATGGTAAGCGGTGTGCGCGATAATCCGGCTGGCCCGGGTCAATTGATCATATATCCGCAGGGCACGCGTGTGCCACCGGGCGAAAAACGTCCCTACAAGGTGGGTCCGGCGATCTTGTATCGAAATCTGGGGCAACCATGCTATCCGGTAGCCACCAACATTGGACTGTTTTGGCCAAAGCGTGGGATCATGCGGTATCGCGGCACTTGTGTCGTTGATTTCCTTGAGCCGATACAACCGGGCATGGCGCAAGATGGTTTCATGGCCCGGCTTGAAAAGGACATCGAAGCGCGGTCCGACGCATTGTGCGCTGAGGCAGACATAACCAAGTGATCCCAAGGGGCGACCGATGGCCTTCATTGAAACGACAGAGGCATTAGAACGCATTTACGGGGCACCGGGTGAGGCGTCACTTGCCAAGGTCGCACGCAAAATGACGCCACTCTACCGAAAATGGATAAAGGCGTCGCGATTTTGTGTCCTGAGCACGGTGGGGCCAGAGGGCACCGATGGCAGCCCGCGTGGGGATGTCGGCCCGGTCGTGACTGAAATCGATCCGCAAACCTTGATGATGCCGGATTGGCGCGGCAACAACCGCATGGACAGCCTGCGCAACATCGTGCGCGATGGGCGTGTGTCGCTGCTGTTCATGGTGCCGGGCGCATCCACAATCGTGCGGGTGAATGGAACTGCGCGGCTGTCGGTGGACCACACCGTTATAGCCCGGTTTGAACAAAAGGGGCGGCATCCGCGATCAGTCATCGTGATCACCATCGGGGAGATCTACACGCAATGCGCGCGCGCGGTCTTGCGCGCCGAGCTTTGGGGCATGGTGGAAAAACCAGACCTACCCAGCCCCGGAGACATCCTGAGCGAAATGACAGACGGAAAAATTGATGGCCAGGCCTATGATAGGGCCTGGCCAGATCGTGCTAAGACGTCGATGTGGTAACGTGCAGCGGTCCGGCTATTCAGCGGCGGACATGGCCGCCATGGCAGAGGCCGAAACGACGGCTTGTGCAGGCGGGTTCACGTGCAATCGGCGTTGACCATCTTTTACCCGAGCAACAGCATCCGAGTTCATCACCCGGCGAGGTTTCACTTGGACGGGCTTAAAGGGGATAGGGTCGGTCAGCACGAGGCGCGCCTGGTCCTCTGGCGTTGTAGCTGCACCAATAGAGCGGCGGAATACCATCACCTCTTCGCGGAGCTTGCGCGCAGGGCGCAAGAACCGGCGTTGTTCCGAAATCAAGGTTTCGGAGCGCACATATTCCCACCCATGCGCGCCCTGATCATTCAGAATGGTGTTGACGGTATCCATTGCCACGGCTGATTTCTTGCGAAACAGCCCCTTGCGCTGAGTGTCAGCGGGCGTCGGAATTACTCTGTACTCATATTTATTCATTACTTGCTCCAACCAGTCTTCCAGAACCCTTTTAAGGGGTCAGACCGCGGCGGCGCCAAGAGAATGTGGCAGAAATCTGGCAATACTCTGTTCACGAAAATGCGACGATGCACGTTCGGTTGCCCAGCTAGCTGTCTAACGCCTTGAAAAGATGCGTAAAAAAATGATGGTTAGTTTTCTGTGGCGGAATTGTGGCATAGAGCCGAGGCTTTCGCCACATTTCTGCCGCAGACAAGCGGGCGAATAAATTCGAAACAATTTCCAGAATTCCGGCAATCCGTTTCCGAAAAGGGGAAAATCAGGCGGCCAAGCCCTTGGAGCCGATGTCCAGATATTTTTTCCGCCGCGCGTTTCGCAGGTCTTCGGGTGCTTTCTTGGCCAGTTCCGACAGGATTTTTTCCAATGTCGTGCCAACCGAGGCGATGGCAGCGGCCTTGTCGCGATGTGCGCCGCCGACAGGTTCCTTGATCACCTGATCTGCCACACCCAATTTCGCCAGGTCCTGTGCGGTCAGTCGCAGGGCTTCGGCGGCTTCGCGCATCTTTTCTGCATCCTTCCACAAGATCGACGCGCAACCTTCGGGAGAAATGACCGAGTAGATCGAATGTTCCAGCATCGCCACGCGGTCGGCAGTGGCGAATGCCACGGCGCCGCCAGAGCCGCCTTCGCCGATGATCACGCAAATCACCGGCACTTTGACCTGCAGGCATTTCTGTGTTGACCGCGCGATGGCCTCGGATTGGCCGCGTTCCTCTGCGCCCTTGCCGGGATAGGCGCCGGGCGTGTCCACCAAGGTGACAATTGGCAGGCCGAATCGATCCGCCAAATCCATCAAACGGATCGCCTTGCGATACCCTTCGGGGCGCGCCATGCCGAAATTGCGTTCGATACGGGTCTTGGTATCGCTGCCCTTTTCGTGGCCGATGACCATGACCGCGCGGTCGCCCAGGCGTGCAAGCCCGCCCATGACCGCATGATCATCGGCAAAGTTCCGGTCGCCGGCCAGCGGCGTGTATTCGGTAAAGAGCTGTTCAATATAGTCGCGGCAATGGGGACGGTCGGCGTGGCGGGCCACCTGGCATTTGCGCCAAGCCGACAGATCTTTGTACATATCGACCAACATTTGTTGGGCTTTCTTGTCCAGCGCGGCTGCTTCCTTTTCTACTTCCATCTCGGAATTCGCGCGCGCCAAAGCCCGCAATTCCTCGGCTTTGCCTTCGATTTCAGCCAGTGGTTTTTCAAACTCAAGATAGTTGGTCATTGCGTGCCCTGCGTCCCGATATTTCAACCTATATGGCGGCCTCTTTGCCCGTTTGCAACAGGGTCTCAGCGCGCCATGACCCTGCCGTCTGTCGCGGCAATTCGCCGAACGGCCAAATTTTTTCTTGCGCAAACGGGCAAGCACTCGCTAATGTTAATGCCATTCACAATGTATGTTAATCTTGTTAACAAAGGTGGTGACCATGGATAGGCGGCAGTTTAATCTTGGATTGGGTGCGGGGCTGATGGCCGGCGCAATGGGTCGCCCGGCTGCCGCGCAAGCGACATATCGTGGGCCCAATGTCATTCTGGTGCGCTTTGGCGGGGGCGTTCGACGCGCCGAAACCATTGATGCCGCGACCACCTATGCGCCCTATCTGCGCCACGTGCTGACCGAGCGCGGCGTCCTTGTCCCGAATATGCAGATCAGCCAGATGGAAGGCGGCAACACCAGCCACGCCGAAGGCACGTTGAACATATTGACCGGACGCTATGAGGCCTATCGCGATGCCGGGTCGGGCCTGCTTGATGACAGGCTGGAGCCGACCGAACCCACATTGTTTGAATATCTGCGCGAAAGCTTTGCCATTCCGTCGCACCAGGTATTGCTGATCAACGGCGAGGATCGCGCCCAGGAGGAATTTTTCACCTACGGGATGCATGGTCACTACGGGATCAACTATCGCTCGGAAATGCTTAGTCTGCATCGCTTCAAGCTGCACAAAACCGCGCGCATCTTGCAAGAAGGCGGGTTGGACGAAGCGCAACTGCGCAAGGCCCGAAAAGCCTATGCCGAGCTATTGGCCGCAGATCATCGAGAGATCGTTCCCGAGCAATCGGCCCCCCTGCAACGGTTCTGGGATGATTGGCGCAGCTATTACGGCGATGATGGTTTCAAGAACCCGCGCGGGGATCGATTGCTGACCGCTTTGGCGCTTCGGGCGATGGACGAATTGCAGCCGCGGCTGATGATGATCAACTATCAGGACCCCGACTATGTGCATTGGGGCAACGCCAGCCACTATACGCGGGCAATCTCGGTCATTGATGATGGAGTGCGCCAATTGGTCGAGGCCACCGATCGCTCCGAGCATTATGCCGGCAACACGGTATTTGTCATTGTTCCGGACTGTGGGCGAGACACCAACGGGTTGATGTCGGTGCCCTACCAACATCATTTCAATTCCCGCTCTGCCCACGACATCTGGGCGTTGATATTCGGGCCGGGCATAGCGCGCGGGCGTGTCATGGAACGCGAAGTGGATCAGACTGCCATTGCGCCCACAATCGCGGCGCTGATGGGTTTCGCTGCGGGCCGAGCCGAAGGGGATATTTTGTCGGGGATCGCGACATGAGCATGGCCGAAATCACCCCGACCCGCGCCGCTGCTCGTCCTTGGTTGACCGGCCTGAAAAACCTTGTTGTGGGTAGTTTGCTGGCATTGATGCCGGTGACAGCGATACTTGTTCTAGGGTGGCTCATGCGAGATATGCGTCGCGCCGCTATGGCGCAGGCCACAGGCGTGAATGCAACTCTTCCCGGTTGGATCGCAGGTGAGGGCGATGGCTCTATCGTTGCTCGCGCATTCGGCGGCCTGGCGCAAAATATCAAGGATGGCCTTGGGACATGTGTCGCATTGGGCTTGAGCACATTGCCCTTCGCGGGCTTCTGGATCGCCTCTTGGTGGGCGGGATGGGACAATTCCTTCAACAAAGGGTATGAGCAGGCGTTCATCGGGCCCGCGAGCGGATTGGCAGGTCTGGCAATTTTCATGATTATGATGATCTACATCCCACTGGCACAGGCCCATATGGCGGCGGAAGCGCGGTTGAGCGCCTTTTTCGAATTCGCCCGGGTCCGGTCGGTGTTCCGACACACCGGGTGGGCCTATGTGATCTGGACTGCGGGCATCGCCTTTTTCGCGCTTCCGGTTTTCGCGGCCCGTGGTCTGCCCGCCTTTGTCGAAGGATTGATACCTCAATTTGCCGATTTCACACCACAACAGGTCAATGATCTGGCGATGGCCATCGCCTTGGTGATGTCAGTCTATATATTCGTCTCTCTGGTGATCTTTCGCCGCTGGCAGGCGCGGATCTATGCCGGCGCCGTGCGCCGGGCATTGGGCGGCAGGGATCGGGCTATCTGGGACGGCAGCGCCTTGGCACATGCAGGCGTGCGGCCCGACACCCGTGGCGGCTGGCAACTCTTGCGGCCTATCCGGTTCCTGTTGCTGGCGGGCTTGTGGCTGTTTGTCGCGATCCTGATCTATGTCGGGCAATTCCTGAACCATGATTGGCAGGTCTGGCTGACCCACCCGCTGATCTTTTTGCCCTGGATGCCGTAAGATCGCTGGACGCTCGCAGCGCGGCAACTTAGCGTCGCGCCATGCAAGCTACGGCGCTTCACGATACAGGCTATTCCTGGTTCAGATTGGTCATCACGCTTTGTGTGGCGGTTGTCGGCAATGCGGGAACCTGGGCCATTGTCATCGTCTTGCCTGCGCTGCAGGCGGAATTTGGCATTGATCGTGCGGGTGCTGCCTTGCCCTACACAGCCACGATGATCGGATTTGGGCTGGGCAATCTGATTGCCGGCCGCCTGGTGGATCGCCATGGGGTAACCTGGGTTCTGATCCTGGCCGCGATAATGATTGGGCTCAGTTTCGGGCTGAGCGCCGTCGCCGTTTCCGTGCCCTTGCTGGCGTTGCTGCATCTTTTCGTCGGTCTGGGTTCAGGTGCCTGCTTTGGACCGTTGATGGCGGATATTTCGCATTGGTTCGTGCGCTTTCGCGGCATTGCAGTGGCAATCACAGCCAGCGGCAACTATTTGTCGGGCGCCATCTGGCCGTTGCTGTTGTCTGGTGTCGCCGCGCAGTATTCCTGGCGCGGCGTGTTTGTTGTCTTGGCGGCGCTCAGCGTCCTGACCATTGTGCCGTTGGCATTGGTGCTTGGGCGCAGGCACCAGGGAAAACTGGAAAAGGCCTCTGGTGGGCCAAAGTATATTCCAAACGGTGGCCGGGGGATTTTTGCGCCAAATCAGTTGACGATCCTGCTTGGAATGGCGGGTATCGGGTGCTGCGTTGCCATGGCCATGCCGCAAGTCCATATCGTCGCATTATCCGTAGACCTGGGATTCGGCGCTGGCACCGGGTCGCGGTTGTTGGCAGTGATGTTGGTTGGTGGGGTCATCTCGCGGCTGGTTTTTGGCGCGTTGTCAGATCGTCTGGGCGGTTTGCGTGTGTTGCTGATTGGCTCGTTCGGGCAAATGCTGGCACTGGTGCTGTATCTGCCCTTTGACGGATTGACCGCGCTTTACGCCACCAGCCTGATATTTGGCCTCAGCCAGGGCGGGATCGTTCCAGCCTATGCATTTGTGGTGCGCGAATTCATGCCCGCCGAGGAAGCAGGCAAAAGGGTTGGGTTCGTGATCTCGGCCACTGTGTTGGGCATGGCGTTGGGGGGGTGGCTGTCAGGCATGATCTACGATCTTTCCGGCAATTATCAAATGGCCTTTCTCAACGGGATCGGCTGGAACCTATTGAACCTGGCGATCATCACGTTCTTGCTGTGGCGGTCCGGAATTGCCGGGCGCAAGCGCAAGCCGCTGGCCGCGTGAATTGACGAAACGCGCACGTGCATTAGCTTTGGTGTCATGACCGCTGTATTGTTGATCGGAGCGTCTGGCGGGATTGGCCGGGCCATGCAGGGCGCTTTGCGCGCCCGAGGCCATCGCGTCACCTCCTTGTCGCGGTCCGAAGATGGGCTGGATCTGACCTGCGAGGCCAATGTCGAGGGTCACATGTCGGCTCTTGATGGCCCGTTCGACATGATCTTTGTGGCCAGCGGCGCGCTTGAAATCGACGGTCTTGCGCCCGAAAAATCGCTGGGGCAGTTGTCACAGGCGGCTTTTGCCGCCCAATTTGCAATCAATGCCATCGGGCCCGCGCTGGTCTTGCGCCACGCGTCCAGGTTGCTGCCGCGCGGCAGGCGTGCGGTTTTTGCGGCACTTTCGGCACGTGTGGGGTCCATCAGCGACAACAGATTGGGTGGCTGGTATTCTTACCGTGCCAGCAAGGCAGCACTGAACCAGATTGTCAAAACGGCGTCAGTGGAATTGGGGCGCAGCCACCCGCAATCGATCTGCGTTGCCCTGCATCCGGGCACGGTCGCCACGCCTTTCACAAGAAAATACTTGTCACGGCATCCGGCCGTTGCGCCCGAACAGGCGGCACGCAATCTGTGTCGCGTGATCGAACAATTGCGGCCCTCGGATACGGGTGGGTTCTTTGATTGGTCGGGCGCGCGGCTGGATTATTGAGCGTTGATCAACTCGGATTGCGAAACGATCACTTCGGCCTGTTTGATTGAGGCGATATCCACCAGGCGCCCTTTGTAGACTGTGGCGCCTGCGCCGTCCTGTTTGGCCTGCGCCATTGCGGCCAGAATTTCGCGGGCCTCCTTTACCTGTTCCGCTGATGGTGTGAAAACCTCATTGGCTAGCGCAACCTGTTTCGGGTGGATCGCCCATTTGCCCACCATGCCCAATGTGGCCGAACGACGTGCCTGGGCCACAAAGCCCTCATCATCGGAAAAGTCGCCAAATGGCCCGTCGACGGGCAAAACCCCATGGGTTCGGCAAGCAGCGACGATCGCGGCTTGCGCCCAATGCCAGGGATCGGACCAATGTTTCTGCCCGGCGCGATACATATAGTAATTTTCCTGTGTGCCACCGATGCCGGTGGTCTGCATGCCCATTGAGGCCGCAAAATCTGCCGCGCCCAGGCTCATTGCTTGCAGGCGCGGTGAACTGGCAGCGATCTCTTCGACATGGGCGATGCCCGCTGCACTTTCGATGATGACTTCGAAGCTGATTGGTTTAGCACGTCCGCGCGCGGCTTCGATCGCACTGGCCAGCGCGTCAACGGCATAGATGTCTGCCGCGCAGCCGACTTTTGGGATCATGATCTGGTCGATACGATCGCTGGCCTGTTCCAACAGATCCACGACATCACGATACCAATAGGGCGTGTCCAGCCCGTTGATTCTGACCGACAAGGTCTTGGTGCCCCAGTCAATGTCGCCGATCGCCTGAATGATGTTCTTACGGGCCGCTTTCTTGTCGTCGGGCGCGACGCTGTCTTCCAGATCCAGGTTGATCACATCCGCGGCGGATGTTGCCATTTTCTCAAAGATGGCCGGGCGCGAGCCGGGGCCAAACAATTGGCACCGGTTCGGGCGGGCAACAGGGGCGGGTTGTATTCTGAAGGACATGATTGGCAGCCTTGAGTAATGATGTTTCATTTTTGTTGGCTCATTGGGTAGATTATTGCGCGAGCCGCTGCAAGTGCATCTTTGCAGCTGCAGCATTCAAAACTGATTGCCGTTTGGCGCCAGGAACGTATTTGGCAGGAGTATTTCGCGTTGCTGCTAGATTTTGTGCAAAGACTTCTCACAATTTCGGCGCCAATGCAGGCATTCGCAAAGAGCTTGCGCAAGAAATCGCGAAAATCGTGCGCAGATTCGAATTCAAGAGGGCTGTCATGATCGAAACACCATATCTTTTGTTCCTGGGCGATGCGCCTGACCCGCTGGCGGCCAAGGTCGCTCAAGGCATCAAGGATTGGCGCCCTGACTTTGCGTTGGGGCAATTGCGCATGGAAGGCTGCAATGCGGACATGGGCCTGCCTGACATGAGCCTGGCCGAAGCCCGGGCGGCGGGGTGCAAAACCCTGGTCATCGGTGTGGCCAATCGGGGCGGGGTGATTTCGGCTGCCTGGAAGAAGGTGCTGGTTGAGGCCCTGGAAAATGGCTTTGATATTGCCAGCGGGTTGCACAATCTGCTGCGCGACGAGCCAGAGCTTATTGCTGCCGCTCAGACGCATGGCCAGACCTTGCATGACGTGCGCGTGCCCACCGTGGCCTACCCTATTGCCACCGGTGTCAAGCGGTCCGGCAAGCGGTGTCTGGCCGTGGGAACCGATTGCTCGGTCGGCAAGATGTACACCGCTTTGGCAATGGATGCGGAAATGCGCAAACGCGGGTTGAAATCCAGCTTTCGAGCCACAGGTCAGACGGGCATTTTGATCACCGGACAAGGGGTGCCGCTGGATGCGGTAATCGCCGATTTCATGGCCGGCGCGGTTGAGTATCTGACGCCAAATAATGATGAGGATCACTGGGACATGATTGAGGGGCAGGGCAGTTTGTTTCACGTCTCTTACTCTGGCGTCACGATGGCGTTGGTGCATGGTGGTCAGCCCGATGCGCTGATCTTGTGCCATGAACCAACACGCACGCATATGCGCGGTCTGCCGGGGTTCAAACTGCCCAGCCTGCAAGACCTGCGTGACACGGCTCTGACGCTGGCGCGGGTTGCCAATCCGGCGGTTCAGGTCGTCGGTATTTCAGTGAATACCAAGGGTCTGAGCGAGGACGATGCAACAGCCTATCTGGCTTCGGTCGAAGCCGAGATGGGCTTGCCGACCGTCGATCCTTTCCGCCACGGGGCCGAACGTCTGGTGGATGCGCTGGAAGCGATCTGATAGCGTTCCTGAATGCGCAAGGGGCTGGCTGCCCCCGCGCTCCCCGCGGATATTTCAAAGAAAAGAAGGGGCGACGCCATGCAGATTGAAGTAACCCGCGATGTCTTCCGTCTGGCCGAGGTCTTTACCATATCGCGTGGCTCGCGGACAGCGGCGGAAGTGCTCAGCGTTCGCGTCGAACATGAAGGCGCGCGCGGCTGGGGCGAATGTGTGCCCTATGCGCGGTATGATGAAACGCTGGCAAGCGTCGAGGCACAGATTGCCGGATTCTCCGGGCGTTGGTGCGACTTGCAAGAAGAGCTGCCGGCGGGCGCGGCGCGCAACGCGCTGGATTGTGCGTTGTGGGACCATGCGGCCAAGCGGGCAGGCAAAGCGGTTTGGCAATTGCTGGAGCAGCCAAGGCCCGGGCCGATGATTACGGCCTTTACCCTATCTCTAGATACGCCTGAAAACATGAGGGCTGCGGCGGCCAGACATGCGCACAGGCCGCTGTTGAAGATCAAACTGGGCACGCCCGACGATATGGCAAGGCTTGAGGCGGTGCGCGCGGGCGCTCCTGAGGCCGGGATCATTGTTGATGCCAACGAAGGGTGGAGCGCCGAGGTCTATTCTGATCTGGCGCCCCATCTGTTGCGTCTTGGTGTCTTGATGGTCGAGCAACCATTGCCCGCGGGCGCGGACGAAATGCTGGCGGAAATCGCGCGGCCCTTGCCTGTATGTGCGGATGAGAGCTGCCATGACCGCGCCAGTTTACCGGCGCTCAGGGGCAAATATGACATGGTCAATATCAAGCTGGACAAGACGGGTGGATTGACCGAGGCTATGGCCCTTAAATCCGAGGCTGTGGCCCAGGGATTCAAGGTCATGGTGGGGTGCATGGTCGGCTCTTCCCTGGCCATGGCGCCCGCGGTTTTGGTTGCACAAGGCGCGGCCGTGACCGATCTGGACGGGCCCTTGTTGTTGGCCGAAGACCGAGATGTGCCGTTGCTGTTTGATGCGCATGGGGTTCATCCGGCCGACGCGGCATTGTGGGGGTAGGATATGGCAAATCATTCGCTCAGGAAACGCGCGTTGATCGAAGGACGCGCCGCGTTGTTGGTGATCGACATTCAGGCCAGCACTTTCGTTGATGACAGCGAATTGCGGGCGATCGACAATATGCCCGGCTACAAAGAGCGGATGTTGTTGGCACGGCGCGCAATTGATGCCGCTCGGGTGGCGGGTATTCCGGTCATTTTCGTTCAGGAGGTTCACCGCCCCGATGGCATCGATTTCGGGCGCGAGCTGGACGGCTCGGAAGATGTGCATTGCCTGGAAGACAACCCAGATACCCAGTTGGCGGTCACAGAGATGGGCGTTTGGCCAGGCGACTACGTGGTTCCAAAGCGCCGGTATTCCGCCTTTTATGGCACCGACCTTGAGATCCTTTTAAGGGGGCTCGGGGCAAAGACATTGATCATGGTGGGCGGATTGACGGATGTTTGTGTTCACTACACATTTGTTGACGGGCATCAGGGCGATTATTTTTGCCGCGTGATCTCGGATTGTGTGGC
>Ga0316205_10003684_pt1 | contig 14203 bp, 15 predicted proteins | sample 3monthpyrite_MG_FD_204941 | JGI IMG/M metagenome (GOLD analysis project Ga0316205, IMG submission 204941) | Microbial mat bacterial communities from mineral coupon in-situ incubated in ocean water Damariscotta River, Maine, United States -... | ecosystem: Environmental > Aquatic > Marine >... | reverse complement strand
GCAGACAAGCAGAAATTCTTTGTTCCGATACGGGAGTTATTGTTAATCATGCTGATCTTCGCCATGTTACTGGCATTAATGATCAGTTTTATGGTGACGAAAGACCGTCAACAGGCAGAAAACAAGTTTTATCACGAAGCTGAATTCCTTCATCAGGAATTGACGCAAAAAATAACTGATATGAATGCGACTTTGAGTGGTCTGGTCGCACTGTATAACTCTGTCGGAGTTGTAGAAACAGGGCAGTTCAGTCGCTATGCGCAGCAAATTCTGGTGGCATATCCTGCCATTACACAAATTAAAATCTTAACTCGTCTCGATCACACCTTGTTAGATAGCTATGCAGACGTTATGTCTGGACAAGGTTTTCCTGATGCCCTGATTGTTGAGGGAAAACGACAGGAACCGGAGAAATGGTCGAAAGTGAGCCAACGCCCCATTTATTTTCCAGTGACAGCGATTGTCCCTTTATCTTCGACAAACTTGAAAGAAATTGGATACGACTATTATTCCTCATCAGCGTATCGAACCTTGATCGATGCATCCATCATCCGAGGTGAATCATTAATTCTTGAAGACTACGATATTACGGCCAAACAGACTGGCTTAAGCATAATAAAGCCAATTTTTTCAAAAGAATTAATGTACCCCGCAATTGAACAGCGTATGAAAAGCACCTTGTACATGGCAATGGTGTTTATGCCTTATCAACATTTGATATCCAATTTACCTGTGATGCTGGAGCCTGTTCATTTATATTTAAAAAATCCGGTGACTGGAGTAGATGTACAAGTCTATCATCAAACAACAGAGATTAATGAGCCACGTTTCTTTAAGCTGGCTGAGTTTTCCTATAGTAAACCGATTAATATAGAAGGAACTTCTCTGCTGCTTTCAATTAATAAACCTGTCGGTTGGGAAATAGTAAGACTGGAATTTATAGCAGTAGCGATCTTAATCGGTGGCTTATTTGCCTTGCTGATGCTTATTATTCTGAATATAAATTATCGACGCCGATTTGAATTAAAAGAATCACTCAGCGCCTGGCAATGGGAAAAAGAACGTGCTGACGTCACTTTGCATTCTCTTGCGGATGCCGTTATCACTACAAATCTCGATGGTGTTATAGATTACATGAATCCGATTGCAGAAAAATTGACTGGTTGGAAAGCTTACCATGCCATCGGCCAGGGAATTGAGGATGTGATCAAGCTGGTAGATGAACAGACTGAAGAAAGTTTAGTGTGCCCGGTTATTGAATGCATGCAACGATCTGTCATGAAGCATTCGGTTGATGATGTATTGCTAATAAAGCGTGATGGGGAAAGACTCTCCATAGATTATTCTATTGCACCCATGCGAAATAAAGAAAAAACGATATTGGGTTCTGTACTGGTTTTTCAGGACGTAGGCTCATCACGCATGATGTCACGAATGCTCACCTACCAGGCAACGCATGATGATTTGACCGGTTTATACAATCGACGTGAGCTGGAACGCCGCTTAACACATGCGATAGACCAGGTTTTTAAGCAAAAAGCCGAGTATGTTCTGATTTATATGGATCTGGATCAGTTCAAGGTCATCAACAACCGCTGTGGGCACGTCGGTGGTGATCTGGTGCTGAAGCAAATTTCAGAGTTACTGGTGGCAATCGTGCCACAGAAAACAGCGATTGCACGCCTAGGTGGCGATGAGTTTGGTATTTTACTCAAGTCATGCACATTAGAAGCCGCGCAATCGATTGCTGAACAAATACTTGAATCAATCCGAGGTTACCGCTTCAGCTGGACAGGTAAGATTTTCGAGATTGGTGTCAGTATCGGAATCGTGATGATTGATACGGGGCTAAAATCGGTTAGTAATATTATGGGGAATGCTGACACTGCCTGTTATCTAGCTAAAGAGTTACGTGGAAATAATATTCAGGTCTACCGCGTTGATGATCAGGACTATCAACAGCGCAAGGAACAAATGGAATGGATCCAGAGAATTACTCAGGCGTTTGCGGATGACAGATTTATTTTATATGCGCAGAAGATAGTATCCATGGTGCATGCCAATGATGAACACTATGAGGTATTAATGCGCATGCTAGGTTCTGATGGTTCATTGGTGGTTCCTCAGGAATACATTATTTCTGCAGAGCGTTACGGTAGTATGCAGGATATTGATCGCTGGGTAGTACGCAATGCTTTTATTCATATTAGTAAGTATGTCTTGAATAGAGAACAGAGTCCTTCATTACCTCATCGTCATTTTGCCATTAATCTTTCAGGACATACGCTGGGAAGCGATGTGATGATTGAATATATCACTCAACAATTAGCTGAGTTTCCGGAGATTATTCCACATATTATTTTTGAGATCACTGAAACAATAGCCATCAATAACATGACAAGAGCACAGCATTTTATCAGTGTTTTTCGAAAAATGGGTGTGCGTTTCTCGTTGGATGATTTCGGTACGGGTGTCAGTTCATTCAATTATCTAAAGAATCTTAAAGTGGACTATTTGAAAATAGATGGTATGTTTATCAGAGAGATGATGAATGATCCTGTGGATTACGCGATGGTAAAATCCATTACCCAAATAGGGCGCATCATGCGGATAAAAACGATTGCTGAGCACGCAGAAACCAAAGAAATTTGTGATAATTTGAATGATATCGGCGTAGATTATGCTCAAGGGTATTTTTTACATGAGCCTGAGAAACTCGATAATCTACTGGATTGAGTGACTTTAGTGTGTAAAGCTTATCCGCAAATATATAGTGATACTTAAAAGATTATGACTGTCGAGGAAAAACCTTCTTGAAGGGTTTAATCAGGACATCTGCATAAACTCCCTCAACCACATAGGGGTCTTCGTTAGCCCACGCACGAGCAGATTCCAATGAACTAAATTCAGCGACAATCAGGCTTCCTGTAAAACCCTCACTGCCCGGGTCTTCAGCATCAATTGCTGGTAATGGACCAGCAATGACTAGCCTGCCTTCATCCTGTAATGCCTGTAGTCGTTGCAGGTGACTTTCTCTAACTGCCAGTCTTTTTTCCAGGCTATCTGGATGATCAGTTCCCAAGATACAATAAAGCATAACAATTGGTTCCTTTATTCAGTGGTATTTTCATCAGACATATAACGAGCCAGGTAGATACCCTGGAACACAATGAAGATAAATGTCAGACCCAGCAAACCATAGACTTTAAAATCAACCCAGAGTTCTTCACTGTAGTTTTTGAAAATATAAACATTTAAAAAACCAACACCGATGAAAAACAGAGCCCAGCTAAAATTTAATTTGGCCCAAACTCTGGAGGGCGCGGTGACTGCTGCTGACATCATTCTTTCAGTAATATTTTTCTCACCGATAAATTGACTCCCGATAAACACTGCACCAAATAACCAATTAACAATACTGACTTTCCATTTTATGAAGACAGGATCATGTAATATTAGAGTCAAACCACCAAAAAAGGTGACGAGCACCACGGTGATGATATGCATTTTTACAACTTTACGATGCTTGAACCAGTTATAAACGACCTGAATGATAGTGGCAAGAATGATGACGCCCGTAGCTATAAATATCGCATTGTCATTCTCACCATAAGCTTTGCTGATCTGATAAGCGGCATAGAAGGCAATAAGAGGAAAAAAATCAAAAAGAAATTTCATAAGTGAGTCGAATCAGCGTTCAATTAATAATAGTGTGGAGTATAATACGGCAACTTTTAACATTGTCCTAACTAATATGACACCTGGGTTCAATGTGACAAATAGTCTTTTTCAACAACAGGCAGCAATACATGCTTTACGATTTACACAGTCATTCTACAGCTTCTGATGGCACTTTGACACCAGCAGAACTGGTCATGCGAGCCATAGAAAAGGGCGTAGATGTCCTCGCTTTGACAGACCATGACACCACAGGTGGTCATGAAGAGGCTATTCAGGCAGCCTCGGGTCAACCAATCAGGCTGATTACTGGCGTAGAAATATCAGTAACATGGGAACGACAGACGCTGCATATCCTCGGGCTGGATATTGATAGCAATAATGAAAAGCTGCAGCAAGGCTTAACTGGTTTGCGTGAATTTCGGGTCTGGCGTGCGCAGGAAATTGCTCGCCGCTTGGAAAAACATCAGTTTGAAAATGCATTGGAAGGTGCACAGCAATTTGCGAAAGGTGATTTAATCAGTCGCACGCACTTTGCTCATTATATTGTTGCATGTAACAGGGCGAAAAATGTCTCGGAAGTATTTAAAAAATTTCTGGTGAATAACAAGCCAGGACATGTCTCTGGTCAGTGGGTAGCATTGGAAACCGCTATTGAGTGGATTAAGGGCGCAGGTGGTTATGCCGTCATTGCTCATCCGGCACGTTATCGTATGAGTGCGACCAAGCTCAGGCGTCTTTTTGAGGAATTCAAAGAATTAGGCGGTGTGGGTATTGAAGTGGTATCAGGGAGTCATCGTCCTAATGATTGCCATCAAATGGCTAACTATGCACGCAAATATGAATTCATGGCTTCCGCAGGGTCTGATTTTCATGGACCTGAAAATCCTTGGATTGAATTGGGACGAATCTCGCCCTTGCCCAAAAACTGTGAACCGGTCTGGCAGCTCTTCAAGTGAGTCAATACTTTCAAATTCACCCGGTCAACCCCCAGCTTCGATTAATCAGACGGAGTGTAGAGCTGTTGCGTGAAGGAGCAGTTATTGTTTATCCGACCGATTCCAGCTATGCACTGGGTTGTTTAATGGGGAATAAGACCGCGATGGATCGTATACGTAAAATCAGACAAGTTGACAACGATCATAATTTTACGCTGGTCTGCAGAGACCTGTCAGAAATTGCCACTTATGCAAAAGTCGATAATATCGCCTATCGACTTTTAAAAAATCTGGTTCCTGGGCCATACACTTTTATTTTCAAGGCAACCAATGAAGTACCGAGGCGATTGCAGCATCCAAAACGTAAAACTATTGGTATTCGAGTCCCCGATCATCCCATTGCCCTGGCCTTGCTTGATGAATTGTCTGAACCAATTATGAGTTCCACATTAATATTAGCAGGCGAGAGTGTCCCGATGACAGATCCGGAAGATATGCGTGCTCGCTTGCAACATCATGTGGATTTGGTGATTGACGGTGAGAGCTGTGGTTTTGAGCCGACAACCGTGATTGATTTCCAACAAGGTAGCCCTGAAATTATCAGACAGGGTCGCGGGGACGCGGCTATGATCGAGTAGTTGCTATGAACACACTGCTTCTATTGGTGTTTTATCCAGCCGTTGCGATGCTGGTTTATACCTTACTGGTGATAAGAGGAATGTATTTACGGCAGGCACGTAATAATCAAGAGTCGCCTTTAAGCTTCATTCAATGGATAGCCACAACTGCACGCATGCGCAGCAGGCGGCGGTATTTAATTTATCTGCTGGTATTGATGATGGCTATCGTGGCTATTTTAACAATTTTGATTCTTTATCCGTTTAATAACTGAAGTATGTGTACGCAAAGAAAGTGATATATTTCCTGTTTACCTCATAGAGCTCATAGAGACAGGTTCTCTATTTCGGTACAAAAGTGGATTCCCCCTCTAGGGTAAGCGGGGGCGGGAATCCATTTTCTATATCCTAACGAAAGGATGCTTCCGATTTGAACTCCGGCTGCAATATGCACGCAATAATACTCAGCGGGTTAAAACATAAAAAGGGTTATTATTAGTATAGGCGTACGTTAATATATATTAAAATCAAATAGATATTACAACTATCCAGAATTACTATTACTAGGCAGAATATGCCATTTCACTATAAAGCATCGGCCGCTTGAGGGTATAATCAATCGATGGAAGAATTCAGCACGTTACAAAAAATATCAATATGGATACTGCCTGTTTTATTCGCTATCACCATTCATGAAGTGTCACATGGTTGGGTTGCTAATTTGCTTGGCGATCCTACTGCAAAAATGCTGGGACGTTTAAGTATCAATCCCATCAAGCATATAGATCCGATCGGAACGGTGCTAATACCCGCCATGACATTGCTATTTACCGGTTTCATATTTGGCTATGCAAAGCCCGTTCCTGTCACCTATGAAAATTTGCGCAAGCCGAAAAGAGACATGGCCTGGGTGGCTTTAGCTGGCCCCGGATCGAATTTATTAATGGCTGTCTTCTGGGCACTGTTGATCCGATTAGCTCTGCAGCTCTTTCAGTCTTACCCGACAGTGGGACTTTTTATGATTGCGAGTGGAATTGCAGGTATAATGGTTAATTTGATTTTGATGGTGCTTAACCTCATTCCGTTGCCTCCTTTAGATGGTGGCAGGGTAATGACAAGTCTGCTGCCTGCGCCACTAGCAAATCAGTTTGCAAAAATAGAACCGTTTGGATTTATTATTCTGATTATATTGCTGGTTGTCGGCATCCTGGGCAGTATTATCTGGCCAATTGTGCTGCAATTATTACTGGGTTTTTCGCAAATCGCAGGTTTAACAGAACAAGAATTATCAGCTTTACTAATCGCTATTGGCGCGCTTAGAGCTTGATCTAGGGAGGTCTTTTGAATTCGGTCGTATCACATCAGCCACGGGTTCTATCCGGTATGCGCGCAACTGGCGCGTTACATCTGGGTCATTACCATGGGGTATTGAAAAACTGGGTAAAATTACAACACGAGTACGAATGCTTCTTTTTTGTCGCTGACTGGCATGCGCTTACTACGCACTATGAAGACCCAAGCCTGATAGAGCAGCATGCCTGGGATATGGTGATTGATTGGTTGGCAGCCGGCGTTAATCCGAGTTCTGCACGATTATTTATTCAGTCACGAGTTCCAGAACACGCAGAATTACATTTATTGCTGTCCATGATCACGCCAATTGGCTGGCTCGAACGAGTTCCCACCTATAAAGATCAACAGGAGATGTTAAAGGAAAAAGATCTGGCTACTTACGGGTTTCTTGGCTACCCGCTGTTGCAGAGTGCCGATATTCTCATGTACAAAGCGGGCATTGTGCCGGTGGGCGAAGACCAGGTTGCCCATGTCGAACTCACTCGTGAAGTGGCTCGTCGATTTAATCATCTTTATGGCCGTGAGCAGGATTTTGCCGCCAAAGCTGAGCAGGCGATAAAAAAAATGGGCAAGAAAAATTCCAAGCTCTACAATTCATTAAAAACCCGCTATCAGGAAAAAGGCGATCAGGATGCATTAGAAACCGGTCGGGCGCTCTTGGTCGGGCAAAAGAATCTGACTATCGGAGATCGTGAGCGCCTGTTTGGTTTTCTTGAAGGTGGAGGCCGTGTCATCCTCAATGAGCCGGATGCCTTGCTAACGCCAGCCTCCCGTATGCCCGGCCTGGATGGTCAGAAAATGTCCAAATCCTATGGTAATACCATCGGTCTCAGAGAAGATCCGGAAGTAGTTAAAAAGAAATTAATGACCATGCCAACAGACCCGGCACGTGTTCGTCGCACTGATCCAGGTAATCCTGCCCGGTGTCCGGTATGGCAACTCCATGAAATCTATTCAGATGATGGCGTCAGAAAATGGGTGCAAGAAGGTTGTACGACAGCAGGCATAGGTTGCGTGGATTGCAAACAGCCAGTTATTGATGCCGTATTAGCGGAGCTTCAACCCATTCGTGAGCGGGCGCAACAATTTATTGATGACCCTAACGCTCTGCGTGGTATTATTGAGGACGGTTGTGATGCAGCGCGATCAGTTGCGAGGCATACCATGAAAGAAGTTAGAGAAGCCATGGGACTTATCTATAAAAACAAATAGTTAGAAGATAATATTAATGTACTTATCAACATAGTGACCAAAGATGGCGGATACAAAAGAAGTTAAACTGACCCTGGTCAGTAATCAGGCCGAAGCGCCAGAGTCGATAGCAGAGCAATCTGTTGAGCCCGTGGGCCCTCAGCAAACCGAAATGCCTTTTGCTATTGTTCAGGGCGAAGCGGTCACGTCCTTGCCGCAGGATCTATACATTCCGCCAGATGCACTGGAAGTGTTTCTGGAAGCATTCGAAGGCCCGTTGGATTTATTGCTCTATCTGATTAAACGTCAGAACCTGGATGTATTGAATATACCTATCGCTGAAATCACGCGTCAGTACATGGAATACATCGATTTAATGCAAAATATGCGCTTGGAGCTGGCGGCGGAATATTTGGTGATGGCTGCTATGCTGGCCGAGATAAAATCCCGGTGTTTATTGCCAAGACAAGCTGAAGAAGATTTAGATGATCACGATCCGCGAGCAGAACTGGTGAGACGCTTGCAGGAATACGAACGTTTCAAGCAGGCAGCCATCGATATCGATAGTTTACCGAGAATGGGCAGGGAATTATACCAAGCTAACGTCGAAATCATCGATACCAAAGTCGTCAATATTCAGCCAGAGATTGAATTAAAAGATTTATTGAGTGCTTTCAAGGATGTTCTGCAACGAGCGGAGATGTTTAGCCGTCATCATATTGCCATGGAACCCTTGTCAGTTCGTGAACGCATGTCCAGCGTGTTAAGTATGGTGCAGGCCGATAAATTTACCGACTTTAATGACCTCTTTGATATTAAAGAAGGAAAAATGGGAGTCGTGGTCACTTTTCTGGCCATTCTGGAATTAATCAAGGAATCCCTGCTGGAACTGGTACAGGCTGAGCCGTTTGCCCCAATCCATGTAAAAGCAGTCGCTGCCAGCGAACAACTAAGTGTTGTTAGCGAAAGCGATAACAACCCATAGAGCGGTATAGGAAGGTATACACTTATGAGTGATACAAAACTGAAGAATATTATTGAAGCGGCCCTACTGGCTGCGGGTAAACCCTTGTCTATCGATCAATGTCTGGCACTCTTTCTTGATGATGAGCAGCCTACTCGAGATGATATTCGTGAAGTCATTAAAGAGCTCACAGACGATTACGCAGAGCGATCAATTGAGCTAAAAGAAGTAGCGAGTGGTTTCCGTATTCAGGTTAAAGAAGATTATTCTACCTGGGTTTCGCGGCTATGGACGGAGCGTCCATCGCGCTATTCACGTGCCTTGCTGGAGACGCTGTCATTAATGGCTTATCGACAGCCAATTACCCGTGGTGAAATCGAAGATATTCGCGGTGTCAGCGTCAGTACAAGTATTATTAAGACCTTAATCGAAAGAGACTGGATCAAAGTGGTCGGGCATCGAGATATTCCTGGTAAACCAGCAATGTATGGGACCACAAAACATTTTCTGGATTATTTTAATCTCAAAAAACTGGATGAATTACCTTCACTGATTGAGTTACGCGATATCGATACGATAAATGCTGAACTGGATTTGGATATACCTGCGGTCGAAGTCTCTTCAGAGTCGGATCAACAGCAAACTGACATTATTGAGAATGATAATGGCGAAGATGCTGATCTGATAGAAGATCCAAGTCAGCATCACGTCAATGAGCAAGATCATGAAGCCAGTCACTTTGACGACGAAGACAATCCTCAACTCGTAAAAGAAATCAATGATGAGAAGACCAAGCTGGGCGCAGAAGCCTGAGCTGATATGTCAGAAAGAATTCAAAAAGTCCTGGCCCGTCTGGGTGTGGGCTCCAGACGTCAAATAGAAAGCTGGATACGCGAAGGTAAAATTACCCTCAATAACAAGCCGGCTGTGATCGGTGATCACATCAGTGAAAAAGATCGTGTCATTGTTAATGGTAAGCCTGTCGATCTTGCCGCGTTTGAAAAACCTCAGCGTCGCGTCATTATGTATTATAAAAATGAAGGCGAAATTTGTAGTCGAAATGATCCAGAACACAAAGATTCGGTCTTTGATCACTTACCCACGCTTAAGAATTCTCGCTGGATATCCATAGGTAGACTGGATCTGAATACCTGTGGTCTGTTGTTATTTTCAACTGATGGAGAACTGGCTAACCGGCTCATGCATCCTTCCTTTGAAGTAGAAAGAGAGTATGCGGTCAGGGTTCTGGGAGAAGTCCCAGACAAGGCGATATCAAACATGCTGGAAGGTGTTGACTGTGAAGGAGACATCCTTAAATTTGATCACGTTAGGGACGCAGGTGGAGAGGGTGCGAATCATTGGTACCATATCATTCTTCATCAAGGACGCTACCGGGAAGTTCGGCGTTTATGGGAATCACAGGGTATTCGTGTCAGTCGCCTGAAACGCGTTCGCTATGGGAGTGTTGCCTTGCCGCGTTCCCTGCGACAGGGGAACTGGCAGGAGCTGGATGACGCTGAAATTAATAAGCTGCTTCAGTTAACCGGGCTGCCACCTCAGCAGGTAAAGAAGCAGAGCAAACAATCTATAACTGATAAAAATAGACGTCAGTCCAAGCGTCGATCTTCGCCCTATGGCCGCAAGCCCCGAACATCTCGACATTGATGTGGCAGGTTTCAATGCATACTTTCTTGTTCTAACTATGTCTACATAAGTAGAACGCCTCCCTAACGATCGTAATACCCATTAATTTAAGTTGTGAAAACCGGTACAAGATAATGTCAACGATTCAAAACCTTCGCGATAAGTTCCCAGGCAACAATATTTACTTTCGAGAATTGGAAAATGGAATGATTATTGTTGATATCAAAAATCAACACTGTTCCGCTTCCATCAGTTTGCTGGGTGGGCAAGTTGTAGCGTGGGAACCCATGGATCAACAGCCTGTTATCTGGTTATCAGAAAAAGCAATTTTCAATCAAGGAAAAGCAATTCGCGGCGGCATACCCGTGTGCTGGCCCTGGTTCGGTGCACATTCCAACGATGCGAGCCAGCCTGCCCATGGTTTCGTCAGGACCCAAAATTGGGAATTGCTGACAATTAATAATCTGGAAAATGGGTCAACCGACATTCAGTTGAATTTCCCTTATCAAGCCAGTCCTGTCTGGAAACACCAGTATGAACTCAGTCTCCAAATTTTAGCAGGAGAGACACTGGAGTTGTCTTTGCAAACGCGTAATACTGGGAGTGAGTCTTTTAGCATTACTGAAGCATTGCATACTTATTTTCAGATATCAGATATTCAGTTTGTCGATGTCACAGGTCTTGATTCGCTCGACTATCTAGATAAAGTTCAAGATTATCAGCAATTCAGTCAACAGGGTGCGGTGGCTGTCGAAGAAGAAATCGACCGCATCTATATTAATCATAGTGGTGATTGTGTGATTGATGATTCTAAATGGCAGCGAAGAATTCATATTAGTAAACAAAACAGTTTATCAACAGTGGTATGGAACCCAGGCGAACAAAAAAGCCATGACATGGCAGACATGAATTCAGACGGATATAAAAATATGCTCTGCGTTGAAACTGCCAATACAAACACGCATGAAGTTAGCATTGAAGCCGGCGAGAGCCATACCATGATGGCGACCTACCATATAGAAAATTATTGAATATCATGAAAACTGAAAGTTTCAACATTGAACAGTCTGACTATATTGAATTGAATAATTTACTCAAAGTGACTGGTTTATGTGAAAGTGGTGGGCGAGCTAATCAGTTAATAGTCACAGGCCAGGTGAAAGTAGACGGACAAACTGAAACCCGGAAACGCCGTAAAATAAGGGCGGGTAATTCTGTTGAGTATGAGAATCAAATCATCACTGTGTGTGATAATAAACAGTAGCCACTTCCTTTGTCAGCTAACCCAATACTTTATTACGCTCATGACCCCATGTGTAGTTGGTGCTGGGGTTTCAAACCTGTCTATTCACGACTGGAAGAAATTCTACAAGACAAGCTCACCATCCAGCCACTTCTCGGTGGTCTTGCTGAAGATACGCAAGAGCCGATGTCAGATGAAATTAAAGCCTATCTATTTAAAACCTGGCAAACCATTCAACAACGTATACCTGGCTGTGAATTCAACTATGATTTTTGGGAACAACCTGACCTGATACGCCGAACATATCCTGCATGCCGAGCCGTCATCGCTGCCCGACAGCAACAGCAGAGCTACTCAGATGATATGATTACTGCCATTCAGGAAGCCTATTATCTGCAGGCCAGCAATCCAGCTCATGACGTCGTACTGATTGCCCTCGCTGATGAAATTGGTCTAGACGTCAAACGATTTACTAACGCACTCAATTCAAAAAAGACCCAGCAGCTTTTGCTGAAAGAAATACACCATAGCCGCCAAATGTCTGTCAGTAGTTTTCCAAGTCTGGTTCTGGAAATTGATAACTGTCAATGGAAAATTCCAGTGAATTATCTAGATGCCACCGCCATGCTGACATGCATTAATGAGATTATTGAATCTGAAAATGGAGTGGTGTAAATAGAAAGGGTTGTAAAAAAAATGTTAGTGTTTGAATTTAACCGCTACCTGATTTTTATAATCTTCATCAAAAACCAGGTCAATAGTGACTTCTTCATGGGTATCGTTGATTTTTACCTGTTTGAGTTCGGGTAGACGGATGGCAAGGTAGGTACACAATGAAGCTGCCTTGGCTTCCTCATCACTTTTTATCGCATGAACAAGGTTTGCAGCAATAAACTGAGCACGTTGATTGATATCCGGATTTACAATGCGTTTGTCCGCTACGAATATGCCTTCATCCATTTTCATATCCATTTTTTCAAGATACAGTGCCTGATGTTCCGGGAGAGGCTTATTCCGGTCAAACTCGAGTTGGGCGATGCCATTTAATAATACTGCCATGATATTGCTCATAGTCTCAGGTACTCATCCAGGGAATTTATATTGAGGTTAATGAGGCTTATTTTATCGCAGACAGAGTTGCTTATAAAGCACTAGAAACAATATTTCAAATAGTAGGTATTAGATCTCAGATAGTAGAGCGCAATTTCTGCCGCTATCTTTAGCATTATAAAGCGCATCATCAGCACGTTTAAATAGTGCATCCTGAGTTTCATCATCTTTTAAGCAGGCAATACCCTGGCTAACGGTCACTTTTGTTGAATTCGAGTTAAAGTTACATTCCAGTTGACTCACCGCTTGTCGAATACGCTCGGCCAGTAGCAGAGCGCCGGTTTCTGAGGTGTTGCTCAACAGTATGACAAACTCTTCGCCGCCATAACGAAATACCATGTCCGAATCACGGATCTGGGCCTGAATTACCTGTGCCACATCACGAAGAACGCAATCGCCAAATAGGTGACCATATTGATCGTTGACTGCTTTGAAATGGTCGATATCCAGAATAATCATCGCCAACGGATTGTCATATCGCATTGCCAGTGATATTTCACGAGAAATACTGGAATCATAAGCCGCCCTGTTTTTGACGCTGGTTAGCGGATCAATTAATGAATTCATAATGGCCTGCGAGTACATCAAACCATTATGTAAAGGGTTCAACAGACAGGTAATCGAGTATTCCAGGCTGATAGTTTCAGATTCCGTGAATTTCTTAGTGCGGGTAAAGTTGATCTCGCCAAGATTTTGTCCGCCGATTAATAAACGATACTGACAACTATGGGGTTTCTGAGTGCCTTTGCTGAATTCGAAGGTGTTATCAGGATGTTGATATTGAATATGGTCAAAGTTGACAATTTTGGCCGACTCTTCAGTGAACATATCGAATAGCTCATCGAGGTTGAGTGTGCTGTGCAATCGATTGGACAGTTCAAGCGCACGAATAGCCTCAACTTTCAATGCAAATTGTTTGTCTGCTTTATTTATGTGTCTGGCCATTGTGATCAACCCTTCTTTATTACTATGAATATTATTCGTAGTGACACCAATTTGTGTAGACATAGTTAAATCCTGGTTACAACTGTTTGTGTGTATGATGCGATTATCATGCCAAATGGATATAAAATATAAATATCAGTTAGAACAATAAGTTATAAAGCACACAATAGGTATTGTCTTTCAAGTGACGGTCTATTGACGGCAAAAGCTTGCCGTTAGCCATGGGTTATTGTTTTAATACCGATGTGATTAACTCTATAGAGCGATTGCCATGCGTCAGACAGCCTTAATTGTTTTTGGTTACATGTCATTATTAATTGGTAATGTCATGGCCGCCGGTGAAGAACAAAAATTGGAAGCAGGAATGGTTAACCCTGGCTACGTTGATAAGCCTAAGTGGTTCAAGCTTTCCTTAATGGAGCTTCCCGATGATCTTAGTGAGGCTCGTAAGGCCAATAAGAGACTGGTACTGTATTTTTATCAGGATGGTTGCCCTTACTGTGAGATTTTGATCAAAGAT
>Ga0316205_10003683_pt1 | contig 14205 bp, 12 predicted proteins | sample 3monthpyrite_MG_FD_204941 | JGI IMG/M metagenome (GOLD analysis project Ga0316205, IMG submission 204941) | Microbial mat bacterial communities from mineral coupon in-situ incubated in ocean water Damariscotta River, Maine, United States -... | ecosystem: Environmental > Aquatic > Marine >... | reverse complement strand
TGATAAAGTTGCCACCGAACTCGATCTGCTGCCGACCATCGCTGGCTTAACGGGTATTGAGTATGTAAACACTACGTTAGGGCGTGATCTGTTTGATGTAAACTTTGATGACAAACGCTATGCCTTTACTATCTTTCATGGTAGAAACTCAACGCTGGGACTATTGGGGGATAATTTTTATTATTCAATTATGGAAGATGGTAGCAATGCAGCGCTCTATGATATTCATGCGAAGGACAGCCGCCAGAATGTCATGCAACAAAATCCGGAACAGGCAGCGAAGATGCATAAATTAACGTTTGGTATTTTTGAAACCACAAAATATATGTTGCACCATAACAAGCCACCCAAATAAATTTATTTACTCTAAAATTATTTATTCTGACCTATTCTAAAATCAATTTTACGGAAAACAGACATGAACATACTCATCATTGGTAGTGGCGGCCGCGAACATGCATTGGCCTGGAAGGCAGCGCAATCTGACAATGTCAGTAAAGTTTATGTCGCGCCCGGAAATGCGGGCACCGCACAAGAGAATAAAATTGAAAATGTGGCCATTGGTTCAGAAGACATTCCGGCACTTATCAATTTTGCCAAACAAAATCAGATTGCCCTGACCATTGTCGGGCCTGAAGCCCCGCTGGTGATTGGTATTGTTGATGAATTTACTGCTAATGGCCTGGCCTGTTTCGGCCCAAGCAAAGGCGCAGCGCAACTAGAAGGCTCCAAGGCCTTTACTAAAGATTTCCTCGCCCGGCACAAGATTCCGACTGGTGCCTACCAGAATTTTACCGAAGTGGATGCCGCCCTGGCTTATATAAAGGAACAAGGTGCTCCCATCGTGATCAAGGCGGATGGTCTGGCGGCCGGTAAAGGCGTCATCGTCGCCATGAACGAAGATGAGGCCAATGCCGCGGTCAAGGACATGCTGGCGGGTAATGCCTTTGGCGAGGCCGGCCACCGGGTCGTAATCGAGGAGTTTCTGGACGGCGAAGAGGCCAGCTTCATCTGCATGGTCGACGGCGAACACATCCTGCCCATGGCCACCAGCCAGGACCACAAACGAGTCGGTGAAGGCGATAGCGGCCCTAACACAGGTGGAATGGGTGCCTATTCACCTGCCCCTGTGGTGACGCCTGAAATCCACGACCGAATCATGCAAGAAGTCATCGAGCCCACCGTGCAAGGTATGGCAGCCGAGGGCAATGCCTACACTGGCTTTCTCTATGCCGGCCTGATGATCATGGCCGACGGCTCCCCCAAAGTCATCGAATACAATGTCCGCTTTGGCGACCCCGAAACCCAGCCCATCCTGATGCGCCTGCAGTCCGACCTGGTCGAGCTCTGCCAGGCAGCAGTAGAACAGAAACTCGACCAGCATAGCGCCCAGTGGGACCCCCGCGCCTGTATGGGCGTAGTAATGGCCGCCGGCGGCTATCCTGGCAGCTACAAAAAAGGCCTTGCCATCACCGGCGTCGGTACTGTGGATGCCGGACCCGATACCGGCCCAGATGTAAAAGTCTTCCATGCCGGCACCACCAACCAGAACGGCACTATCGTCACCAGCGGTGGCCGCGTCCTCTGCGTCACCGCCCTTGGCGAGAGCGTCGCCGACGCCCAGCAAAAAGCCTATACGCAGGTTGAGAAAATCTCGTGGGAAGGAGCGTTCTATAGGAGGGATATAGGGTATCGGGCGATTGCTCGGGAACAAGCTTAATTTCTGCTTCATATACTTGGCGTGGGGAAAGCTTTCTTTGGATCTCATTTCTTTTTCGCCCCACTGGAGCGAAAAACACAATTTTCAGCCAAGGAAAAATACCCCCGTCAAGGGTTACAGGAATAGGTCTTTTCAGTACAATAGGCGGCTCGATTTCAGGGGGACCGGACAAAAATAGTGTAAAAACAAACACTTATCCGAGTCTGATTAATTTTTCCACAAGATTTTAGGAGTACCTTATGTCTGCGAAGCACCCGATTATCGCAGTAACGGGCTCATCTGGCGCCGGTACCACCACCGTTAAGAACGCCTTTGAGCACATTTTCTTCCGCGAGAAGATCGACCCATTAGTGGTTGAAGGTGATAGCTATCACCGTTACGACCGTGCCGCAATGAAAGTGGCAATTGAAGAGTATGCCGCCAAGGGCAAACAGTTGAGCCACTTTGGTCCTGAGTCAAATCACTTTGATACCTTAGCTGAGACCTTTGAAACTTACGGTAAAACCGGTAAATGTAAGCGTCGTTACTATTTACATAGTGATGAAGAAGCCGCGATGCATAATGCCCGCCTGGGTACAGAACTGACTCCAGGCCAATTCACCCCATTTGAAGACATCACTGAAGATACCGACCTGCTGTTTTATGAAGGTCTGCATGGTGGTGTGGTTGACGGTAAGGTCGATGTTGCCAAGCACACAGATTTGTTGGTCGGTGTTGTACCGATTGTTAACCTTGAGTGGATTCAAAAGATTCATCGCGATAATGCTCAGCGTGGTTACTCTGCTGAGGCGATTGTTGATACCATCCTGCGTCGCATGGATGACTATGTGCATTTCATTACACCTCAGTTCTCGCGCACGGATATTAACTTCCAGCGCGTCCCGACTGTTGATACTTCAAATCCATTCATCGCGCGTGATATTCCTACTCCTGACGAAAGTTTTATTGTGATTCGTTTCCGTAATCCGGACGTGGTCGATTTCCCATACATCCTGAACATGATCACCGATTCATTTATGTCTCGCCCTAATACGATCGTGGTTCCAGGTGGCAAGATGGGCTTTGCAATGGAATTAATCCTGAATCCAGTTATTCATGAATTAATTGAGGCAAAGAAAAAGAGTTAATGCCTTTTTTCAAAGGTGACTCCAAAAGGCCGGATAGTTCTCCGGCCTTTTTTTATCCCTAAATTTAATCAGTATTTTTATTTACCTTTTTGTATTAGGCTTAAGGCATGGAACGCTTTGCACTTGCACATAGTGAAAATCAGGATTGGGATCAGGCCGTCGATGACTGCCTCGACCAACTTGGACAACTACCTGAGCGCGCATCACTGGGGTTTGTATATTTCACTGACAAACATGCAGCGCATAGCGGCGACATCTTACGAAAACTCAAAGAGACCACTCCCGTTAAAGATTGGGTTGGTACCATTGGCATGGCCATTTGTTGTAGTAGTAAGGAATTTTACGACCAAAGTGCTATCGTATTGTTAGTCACGGACCTTCCAGAAGAACACTATCGATTATTAGACAGCCCGGAAAAACTGCCTAAGTTCGACTCAGATGAAGGTGTTAAGGTCGCTATCGTGCATGGTGATCCGCGCAATGGCCAGTTACCCAATATTATTCACGAATTACCGGACAGAATTGGCAATGGATATTTAGCTGGCGGCCTGACCTCATCCGATACTTTTCATTATCAAATCGCCAATGACTTGCATGAAGGCGCACTCACCGGTGTCATTTTTGATAGTACGATTTCCATTGCAACCGGCATGACTCAGGGCTGCTCACCGATCGGTGAAACCCATACGATTACAGAATGTGAAGGTAACATCGCCATCGCAATCGATGGCCGCCCCGCACTGGATGTTATGAAAGAAGAAATTGGGGAAGTGCTCGCCCGCGATCTCAACCGAATCGGCGGCTATATCTTTGCTGGGTTTCCAGTGGCGGGTAGTGATACGGGTGACTACATGGTCAGAAACCTGGTGGGTATTGATCCCGACTCAGGCGCCCTGGCTATCGGTGAATATCTGCAAAATAACAGTCCGATTATGTTTTGCAAACGTGATGGCGCTAGTGCGATACACGATTTACAACGGATGCTCGATAAACTTAACAAACGAGCAAAAGGTAATATAAAAGGCGGGTTGTATTTCTCCTGTCTGGGGCGCGGTCAACATATGTTTGGTGATATCAACAAAGAAATGGAGATCATTGCAGAGACACTCGGTGACGTTCCGCTAGTCGGTTTTTATGCTAACGGTGAAATAGCCGGTGACCAATTATATGGTTACACCGGCGTTTTAGTTTTATTTATTACCCCTGAAATAGGTAATTAGAGTCGTTATTCCAACAATTCCAAAAACTGATTAGATTTTTTCCACGCCAACCTATGCGCTGACTCATCATAGTTTTTTGATGTTGGTTTATCAAAACCATGTCGTGCATTATAAATATTCACCGACATATAAATTCCTGCATTGTTAATTTCAGAAACAAATTTATCCCGTTTTGCTGGTGTTAAGAAAAAATCTTTCTGGGCAAAATGTGCCAGCATAGGTGTATTTATTTTTCTTAACTTATTTTTATCTGTTCCTAATTTGCCATAGGGATAATACATGACAGTCGCCGAAATCTTTTCTGGTGCTGCCATTGATGCCTCTAATGCCTGCATAGCACCAAAACTCCGTCCAACCACTGCCAGTTTTCGATCATGTTTGGCAAGATAGTTTAGCGCTGCAATATATTTTTCATTCGCTTCAGATTGTTTCATGTCGGCAATAAACTTCTTAGCAACAGTCGGGTTCGTCGTTACTTTATTATTGAAAAGATCCAGGGCAATCACCCGATAGCCTAAGCTGGCGAATTTGTTTGTCCATGATTCAACTTCCTGATTCAGTCCCCACCATCCATGGATAAGCAAAATACCTTGCTTCGCACTTTCAGGACCCGCTACATAAGCACGGAACTTTAACTTACTATTCGTCTGTAATGAAACATATTCACCCGTTGTAATATGTATCTTACCTTTACCGGCATAGGCTGTTTGCAGTATCAAAGATAATGATAAAAACAAAATTAATTGTGTCGCTTTACTTTTTAACATGTCATATCTCCTAAAGTTAGTGATGTTAACTATCGATTACTTTTTATTACTGATTTATTTTTACGAGTTTTTTACTTGACTGACTTATTAGTATGGCTTTATCTAGCCAGGTGGTTATGGTCTGTACTAATTCATTTTCAAAACCTTGAAAGAAATGATTGGCACCTTTGATTTCAATTTGGCGAGATTTTTCATCGAGAGCCTGATAAATAACATAGGCACGACGATCGACTGATTTGACGACCGGCTCGATCGCCTCTGAACCGTAAATATCCAATACCGGCACTTTCACCTGAAGCAGTCCAACAACGTTATCCAGTACTTCGAACTTTTTAGGCTGGCGAGCAGCTTCCATACTGACACCAACGAAGGCTTGCACACGATTATCTCGGCTATGCGCCAGAAAATCTGTTGCCATATTGTTACCGAGGCTGTGACCCATCAGGACAATATTCTTAAAGCCCCGTTGTTCCAGATAATCGAGTGCTGCTTTAATACGGACAGGGGACTCCTTAAACAGAGGTACATATTCTTCAAGCCCAGCCTCATTTGGCAGTATGGGTAACTGTATCGAGAGCGTGGCCCAGCCATTCTCTGGTAACTGTGTGCGTAATGGCTGAATGACCTGTGGCCAGTCCGGGTGCACCCCACGGCCATGTAACAGAACAACGGCGCCTTTGGGTCTCTCTATTGTGCTCGGCGTGTAGATACCAAGAAACCGATGTTCTCCTGCTCGCAGCCATTGCGACTCACCTTCAATTAAGAAATCAACAATCTGATTTGCCCATCGCTGTTCTTTGTCAGTATCGGAGGTGAGCCTGTCGCTAGCCGCGACGGGTAGTATGTATATTGCGCTACATAAGAATGCTAATAAAACCTGTTTGTATGTATTCATGGTTCAGCCCTCACTGTTAAAATCACTGGATTACGTTGTCAGCTTGAGTATTGGCTGAGACAGGCTGGATAGTCTCGACCAAAGCGCGGCGGGAACACGACGGAAAAACGAAGAATATATTTTACAATAAAAACAATGGCTTAGACTGTGCATGAATAGACACAGGCTTCTCCAGCACAAGGAAAACGATGGATGATTTGAACCAACAGCGCTTCTCACTGGATGACTGGCAAGTATCCCCGCCCGAAGGTTCGCTATTACGTGACGGTGAAGAGGTACGAATCGAGCCCAAGGTCATGGAGGTCCTCGTCTACTTCGCCTCAAGACAGGGAGAAGTCATCACCCGTGATGAACTAGAACAGGATGTCTGGCATGGCGCCCTGGTGGGCTACGATGCCGTTACCTCGACCATTATCAAATTACGTAAAGCCCTGAAGGATGAAGCGAAAAATCCTCGCTATATCGCCACCATCCCGAAGAAAGGTTATCAACTAATTGCAACGGTCCGTCCTGCAGGTAAGGAACGAGTGCAAGGACTGCAAGATAAAACAGAGCAGCATGACCCAAAGCACAGTAACTCAACAGACAGCAGACAAAGTTTTTTTACAAAGCCAGTACTCGCCTTCACCCTGCTAATCACTCTTTTATTTACTTTCTGGCTCTGGTCTTCACAAACAGGGAACGAGTCAGTCAAGACACCATCCATCCTGGTACTACCGTTTGAAAACAATAGTGATAGTAACCAACATGATAACTTTGTTGATGGTATTACTGAGGATGTCATCACTGACCTGTCACGCCTTTCCCGTTTGTCGGTAATGGCGAGTAGCGCGACATTTAAATATAAAGGTAAACAGGTCACGCCACAGGATATTAAAACCGAACTCAATGTTGATTATGTACTGCAAGGCAATATTCGCCGGCTAGGTGAAAGGCTTCGGCTCAACATACAACTAATCGATACAAACACCGGCTTCAATGCATGGGCAGAACGTTATGATCGCAAACCCGATGAGATATTTGCACTGCAGGATGAGATTACCGGGAAGATAATTGATGCGCTTTCCATCCAACAGAGTCAGGAGGAAATACAGCGATTAGCGCAAAGGGCAACCAATAATTTTAAAGCATATGAACATTTTCTGGAAGGACAGCGTTTATCGAAAGTCTTTTCAAAAGAATCCAGTGCACAGGCCAATGATGCCTATCGAAAAGCGATAAAGATTGATCCCACTTATGGACGTGCATATGGTGCATTGGCCTTTGTGCTTGCAGTTGATTATCTACGCGGGTGGACCGACAACCCTGTTGAAACTTTGGAGCGTGCCTTAGGTTTGGCCGAACAGGCCGTTTCACTCGATGGTTCTATTCCACAAACGCATTGGGCGCTCGGTTATGTCTATTTTATGCGAAAGGAACATGCCCTGGCAGAAAAGGCCGTGGCCGAATCAATACGCATTGCCCCAAACTATGCTGATGGCTATGGCCTCCTGGCCCTAATCAACAATAACCTTGGCAACGCCCAACAAGCATTAGACTATGTTGAAAAAGGTATGCAACTCAATCCCTATTACACATGGGACTATCTTTATAATAAAGGACGTGCGTTATATACACTTGGCCAGTACCAAGATGCTATTAATTCTCTTGAGCAGGCCCAGCTGCGTAATGAAAACGCCGTTCCTATTAAATTGTACCTCGCCGCCAGTTATGTCAGATTAGATCGGCTGGATGATGCTGAATGGACTATTGATCAATTGCTTGTTATTAACCCGGCGACAACACTAAGCCATACCGATAAGACGATCCCTATAGTCGTACCGGAACTTAAAAAGGCCTTGCTAGATGACTTACGCAAAGCTGGATTACCGGAAGGAGAGTAGATATGGAATATAGAAAGCTTGGTAAGACAGACATCGATGTCAGTGTCATTTGCCTCGGCACGATGACCTGGGGTGAGCAAAACACTCAGGATGAGGCCTTTGCGCAGATGGACTATGCCATCAATCAAGGCGTTAATTTTTTTGATACTGCCGAACTTTACGCCATTCCCCCAAAAGCAGAGACCTATGGCAAGACTGAAGAGTTCATCGGTAACTGGTTAAGCACTCGTGCTAAACGCAGTGATGTTGTACTGGCCTCAAAAGTTGTTGGCCCGGGTGAAGACTGGTTACCGCACATTCGAAATGGAAAATCACGGCTCGATCGAAAAACCATTGAAGCAGCACTGGATGCCAGTTTAAAACGTCTACAAACAGACTATCTCGATCTGTATCAACTACATTGGCCCGATCGTAAAACCAACTTCTTTGGCCACCTGGGTTATAGCCATGAACCTGATGATAATCCTATTCCCATCGAAGAAACGCTGGGCGTATTAAACGATATTGTTCAAACAGGTAAAGTAAGACATATCGGCTTATCCAATGAAACCCCGTGGGGTGTCATGGAGTTTTTGAAGGTCAGTGAAAACAAAGACTGGCCTCGAGTAGTCAGTGTTCAGAATCCTTATAGTTTGTTAAATAGAAGTTTTGAGATCGGTCTGGCTGAAGTCGCGATCCGTGAGCACACTGAGTTACTCGCCTACTCACCACTAGGTTTTGGTGTGTTATCAGGTAAATACTTAAACAACCAACACCCCGCTGGCGCCCGTATAACCAAATGGCCTGACTATAGTCGCTATATGAATGAACAGGCTGTTTCAGCCACAGAATTATATGTTAGTCTGGCAAAAAATCACCAACTCGATCCGGCTCAAATGGCGCTGGCTTATGTTAATAGTCGTCCTTTTTTGACCAGTAATATTATTGGTGCCACGACACTGGAACAGTTAAAGAGTAATATCGCCAGCGCTGATCTAAAATTAAGTGATGAAGTGTTAGATGGGATAGAGAGTATCCATGTGCAACACCCAAACCCATCACCTTAAAAATTTGAAAATGGAGGAAACATGTCTGACTGTCTATTTTGCAAAATTGTAAACGGTGATATTCCAACTGAACTTATCTATGAGGATGATGATGTTGTAGCGTTCAACGATATCAGTCCACAGGCACCTCATCACTTTCTTTGTATTCCGAAACGCCATATATCAACCACTAATGATCTTGATGGTACCGATGCAGAGACTATCGGGAAGTTAACCCTGGCTGCGAGCAAGATTGCCAAACAACGTGGTATCGCCGATGACGGTTATCGCATGGTGGTAAACTGCAATAATCACGGCGGCCAAACTGTGTTCCATATTCACATGCACGTGCTCGCGGGTCGGCAAATGACCTGGCCGCCGGGTTAGTATAACTCTAGCGTCTGCTGTCGACCCAAAACAGACAGATCAAGTCATTCCCTGGGAGCAGAGAATCCACACCCAACAGCAGCTATTCATCTTACGAACTCAAATAGGATACAGCGAAGCACTGTATTAACTGATTCTTATATCGCAAGAAGATTGATGTGATTGAAGCGCGAAAATAGAACAATAATTACTCACCAATTCCGCTTTTTCAGCTTTATCAGGTATTATACCGACGTCCGTCTGATAAGGTAAATTACGGACGTCCGTCTATATAACTGTTAGGCGAATAAAAGAGGTTTTATGCCAAAACAAATTACAAGTGACATTATTTTTTCTTTCAAGAATCAACTTGAAAACCATCCAATATACGAAGCTGTTTCAACTATTGAAGATCTGCAATGTTTTATGGAACATCACGTTTATTCTGTATGGGATTTTATGTCTCTTATAAAGTACCTCCAATACCAGGTTGCACCAACAAACTACCCATGGACACCGCAAGGTGAAGGCAGTGTAAGAAGATTCATAAATGAATTGGTTCTTGAAGAAGAATCCGATGAAACTAATATCTCAGGTGAGTATTCAAGTCATTTTGAGTTATATCACAGAGCTATGAGCGAAGTAGGTGCAGACATCACCGCGTCTTCGAAATTTGTTTATGCCGTTGAAGACAAAGGCATTAACAAAGCACTAGCGATGCCTGGTGTTCCATATCCTTCCCGATTATTCACATCAACAACATTTCAGTTTATAGAAAATAATAAGCCCCACCAAGTTGCTGCAGCTTTGGCATTAGGTAGAGAACATATTATTCCCTGTATGTTTAGGGCCATTCTCAAGAAAATAGGTGTTACTGATAAGGAGGCACCAATTTTTCATTTTTACCTTAATAGGCATATTCATCTAGATGAGGACTTTCATGCTCCGCTATCATTAAGACTTCTCAATGGTCTATGCAATGGCGACGAAAGCAAAATTCAAGAAGCGATTGATGCCGCAAAACAAGCAGTAACAGCTCGAGTAGAATTCTGGGATGGCGTCCTTGCAGCAATAAACTCGTCTAACAAGGTGCTCCAGCCGTCGCCAAAAAACGGCGCGGCTGAGCTTTAACGTTAGGTTTATTAATACGCATTTCAAAGGAGACCATATGAATCCTTCTAATAGTACTGAGGAATGTCTTCACTCTTATCATGTATGGGATCGCTCGGTAAGAATATTTCACTGGGTAAATGTGATATGTATTATTGGATTGATATGCCTGGGACTCATACTTTTGAATAATAAAAGTTTTGGTGTAAGTGCTGATGGCAAGATACTGCTAAAAACCCTGCATGCATACTTTGGTTACGTTTTTGTTATTAATCTTGCGTGGCGGCTGGTATGGGGGTTTGTCGGAAATAAATATTCCAGATGGAAAGCGGTTCTACCATTTAGAAAAGGATATATTAAATTATTCAAATCATATGCAAAGGGATTAGTTAAGAATAACACGCCACCCTATGCAGGCCACAACCCAATCGCAAAATTAATGGTTAGTATACTATTCGCATTGCTAATAACGCAGGCCACTACTGGGCTAATACTCGCTGGAACTGATCTGTACCTTCCACCTTTTGGGCATGAAATAGCAGAATGGGTAACAGGTTCAGGCGAAGATCATAGTAAACTGGCCGATCTTAAGCCGGGCTCAAAAGAAGGAGTGGACCCGGAAGGTTACAAGGAAATGAGGGAATTCAGAAAGCCATTTATTACGGTTCATGTATATGTATTCTATATACTTGTAATAGCAATACTGCTCCATATTATGGGTGTTATTGTTACAGAATTAAAAGAAAAATGCGGACTAGTTTCAGCAATGTTTACTGGTAAAAAAGTATACAGAAAGAAACCTATTGATTATGACGCCAATGAATAATAATGAAAACCTAACAAATCATTCGAACGGGACACTGTAAACAGCGCCCCTCAATTCAAAGTTGAATGTCTGCTTTTAACCTTACAACCAGGAAATTTCATATTAGCTTGAATGACCGCTGCTGGCCGCAAGCCGCATTTTATATTTCCTGGATTCCTGCTTCCGCAGGAATGACGAGAAGTGGCTGAAAGCAGTCATTAACCAAAGAAGTAGTGCTTACCGCACCAAATCCTGGGCCATTACTTTAATACCACCATTCAGGACACTGGCATTAAATCCATTTTGCACTAATAAAAAGGCCGCGGCGCTACTGCGTCGACCAGTGCTGCAATAACAAATATAGTTTTTATCTTTATCCAGCTCATCCATACGTAACCGGACTTCGTGCAACGGGATATTAATCGCCTTGGGTAAACGAGAGTGAGCGTATTCTTTGGCATGGCGCACATCCAACCATATTGCACCTTTATTCACCTTCTGTCTGGCTTCATCCGGTGATTCTCGCTCTAATAATGGATCTTTTAACAGAGCGGTAAAATTCTGTTTGGAGAGACGCATTAACATGCCATCCGTTTTCATCGTAATCGAGGCATTGCGCTTTGTTTCTGATACCAGCGCTTCTTCACCAAAGCTGGCACCGGGAGACAATCTTGCTAACTCGACCATGCGCGTAACCACTGCCTCGCCTTCGGTGAGCACATAATAGTAATCACCCTCGGTACCTTGCTCGACCACCACATCACCTTCTTCAACCAGGATGGTTTCCATTTTTTCCAGCAGTGCCTTGATGTTAGCCGGCGGCATATTCTTAAACGCCATAATGTGGCGCATTTTTCTGATCCAGCTGCGATCTTCATCTGTAGACGGAATAGCAGCTGGGTTCGGTTCGTCTGGTTTTTCTTTTTGATTCGCTGCTTTTGATTTTTCTTGTTTGTCTTTTGCCTTATCAGTTTCCCGTTCAGCTTCTGGCTCTTTTGCTTTTTGTTCCTGTTTGGCATCAGCTGGTTTGTCTGTAGACTCAGCCTTTTGTTCGACTTCTTCTTTTTCGGCTTTTTGTTTGGCAGCTACTTTTGGTTTTTCTTTTTCCTGCGCTTTTTCTACCACCGCCTCCTCTACATCTTCCTCGGCGGCATTTTCTTCGGATACCGCTAACTGATCCCACATCATCATGTAATCCAGCACACTGTTATCAATGCGAATAAGCTCTACCCGTGACAGGGCATTGCAGGAGACTTGTCTGGGCTGGCTGTCATCGAGGGGAAATTTGGCCTCCTCTTTATTGCCTGATATGACCTTGTCGATTTTTTGATCGGATGAAATAAGCTGTGCATCGCCGTCGAGCAAATAGACCGTCTGGTTATCGATGTCACCCTCATGAAAAATACTCACACCAATGGGTAATTTTTCGACATAAGAGAGGGAAACCAGTTCTTCCAGGCGCTCGACAGACAGGGTCGAGAGGGGCTCGAGTTTTTGTAACCGCTCAACCGTGATTGATAGAGGATCACTCATTTTATTATTATTTCCTCACAATATTTACAGGCAAAAAGTTTAGCATTTTCGTCTCATGAATTCAGGCATGAAATGTGAGAGAGCTCGCAATTCATCTATAATTTTATTGCTACATAGTTAAACATTTTTTTTGGGTTGCCGATATAATTTTTACCTACCCCCTCATCCATAAACGCAGTTGTAATTTTAGCGTATGTGGACGCTTCTCTGTAACAATTGTTTACAATGTATCTGTGCGGATCATTAAAGTAATGGCTGAGTATGCCGATCTGGAATTGATAAGCCGTACAGAGAGTAGTTCTAAAACTATAAAAAGGAAACGATCGTGTCTGCTAATGACTTGATCTCTATTTTGCTAGATGTCCAACATGTTCCATTCAATTTAATAAACGCACCTGATGCGGTGAGTTTAAAAGAGGATTGGATTGAACAAACCGTGCCCATACACAGTGTGAGCAACGTTGCGGTGCTACAGGACGGTAAAGGAATGGTTATCGCTCTTTACCCTCGGGACCACGAATTTAGCCTTACCCAACTTCAGACGACCTTGCATCGCTTAGTCCATCTCATCGATAGCAAGCCTGCGCTGGAGAAGATTAAAGCATTAACACAATTACCTGAATTTGAACCCAGTCAGGAACACGGCGTCCAGATAATCATTGATGAGCATCTGAGCAACCAGGATCAGATCCACTTTGAGGCTGCCACGCCATGCACTTTATATGAAGTAGAAGCGGCAGACTTAGAACGGCTTGCCAACGACGTCTTGATTGGTGCTACTTTTTCGGAACCACTCACGGTGCACAAGCCAGGGATTAAGAATACGCCACAAGTGACACTCAAGGACAGGATCAGCAAACTTGATCGTCTGCCGGCCATGCCCGACATGCCTAGCCAGATTCTGGAAATTCGCAACAATCCTGACAGCACAGTTGATGATTTGGTGGCGATTATCGAGACTGACATTTCGCTCTCGGCACAAATCATCCGTTATTCAAATTCAGCCATGTTTAATAACAATGAACCTGTGACATCGCTAAAGGACTCAATCTTTCGCGTACTGGGATACGAGACTGTCTTACATCTCTCACTTGGTTACGCGCTTGGTCGGGTGTTTAAACTACCTGAAACTGGGCCACTGGGGCGACAGGATTTCTGGAAGCACGCCACTTACACCGCTGCACTAGCGCAACAATTAGCAACCGCCATGCCCAGAAACATCCGTCCAAAGCCTGGCATTGCTTATCTAGCCGGCCTATTACACGATATTGGCTTCCTGGTCATCAACATGTTCTCCAGGAATGAATATGACTGGTTGAATAAAATGATTACAGCCAACCCAGATGCCTCAATCCTCAAGACTGAAAAACGTTTACTTGGCACTACGCATAGCGAATTAGGCGCCTGGTTAATGCAGGCATGGAACATGCCAGAAGAATTAATCGTCACAGTTGAACAACATCACCACCTTAGCTACATCGGCCCACATGCAGCATACGCTAATTTAATGAATCTGACTGAACGTCTACTGAAAATGCACGGCATGTCAGATTCAGAGACCGATGAGATTCCTGATGAGTTACTTGCGCGCTTAGGTCTTACTGAGGAAGATGTTTTCGAGATTACGGACGAAGTACTACAGGGTGGAGAGACCTTAAAGGAAATGGCGGTTGCAGTTTCAGCCTAAGTTTCGTCTCTAATAGCCCTAATTCAATAGCGCAGGCCACCGAGACGCTTCATGGTTTGTTTGCGAT
>Ga0316205_10003682_pt1 | contig 14206 bp, 18 predicted proteins | sample 3monthpyrite_MG_FD_204941 | JGI IMG/M metagenome (GOLD analysis project Ga0316205, IMG submission 204941) | Microbial mat bacterial communities from mineral coupon in-situ incubated in ocean water Damariscotta River, Maine, United States -... | ecosystem: Environmental > Aquatic > Marine >... | reverse complement strand
TGGCGATGAACTCGACCCTTCCGGCCAGCCTAGGCTGCACCTGTAACGCTCAGTCCCCATAGCACCAAAACCCGCCCGCGCTTTCCTCCTTGTCAGATTTGTCGCCGCTGCAGCTCACGCTGACAGCAGCCACAAACCTTAGACAAAGTGTGAATTCGCTGCGATTGCGCCAATGGTTGGTTTGTCACACCAACCACATCTAGGGACGGTCAGAGTGGTTCCACACAGGTAGGGGGTCATTCCGCGCTTTGGAACGCTGGGTTCTGTTTCAGAGATTTAGTTCGCTCAGACCCGGATGATCCTCGGGGCGACGACCCAAGGTCCAGTGAAACAGACGCGACGCTGCCTTTATCGGCATATCGTTGATGCTGGCAATGCGTCGGCACATCCGCCCATCTGCCGCGAATTCCCAGTTTTCGTTGCCATAGGATCGGAACCAATTGTCGGCCTCATCAGACCATTCGTAAGCAAATCGCACCGCGATCCGGTTTTCCGTCCATGCCCATAGCTCCTTGATCAGGCGGTAATGATGTTCGCGTTGCCATTTGCGCGTCAGGAACGTTTCAATTTCGGCATGCCCGGAGAGGAATTCAGACCGGTTCCGCCGCTGGCTGTCGTCGGTATAGGCCTGTGTTACCTGCTGGGGATTGCGACTGTTCCAGCCATCCTCAGCTGCGCGAACCTTTTGGATGGCAGTTGTTTCAGAAAATGGCGGAAGCGGGGGACGGGTCATTAAATGTCTCCTGACAGATGGGATGAAGTTGAGGGCGCAGCACCCCAGGCGGGCGAAGTTGACCGGGTGGACCGAGCCTCCGTAACGGCCTGGAAGAACCTCAAACGATGGCTGTAACAACTGAATTTAATGCCATTTTTCAGCCAAAATGGCGAATTGGGCTGGCTTATTTACCCATTTCCAATGGCCGCAAGAAGTGGCGATCATAACGTTTGATACAATCCGTATCCTTAGCAAATTGGTAGGCCTTCTGGCATTCGCTGTCTGTGAGGCTCTCTACGCGATAGACTTCATAATCAGCCAAAGAAGGGAATGAAAAAAGGCAAACCGCCAAGTCATTTGGACTTTCATGCGGCAAATAGTACCCATGATGGGTACCGCCAAACTTCTCGACCAAGGGAACCCACGTATGCGCATATTCTTCAAATTCAGCAATTTTCGATGGGTTCAGTTCATATTGTATGTAACAGGTTATCATTGGCTTTTCCTCGCGAGGCTTTTGATATTTCCATCTAAGGGTATATTTCATTTAGTATTGAGGGATGTTGTCACGGGTAGCTGCTGGGGCATAACGAAGGCGACAGCAAACAGCTCTACGATGGAAATCCCTGATGTGCCTCGACCTGGTCAAGGCATGATGACCACGACGGTTGTTCGGCGACGAAAGTCCTAAACTTGCCGGCCACCTTCGGTTCACCTTGCAGAGAGCCCGCCGGAACGACCATTTTTGATCCGTCGCCGCTGGACCAGGGAATGCCGGAGCCACACAACCGGCAGAACGATTTGGAGATGTTCCGACCGGGCATTTTGTAGGTGACAATTTCGTCGCTGCCAGCCAGCCAGCTGAACCTCTCGGCCGCTATGAACAGATTTGATGTGAAGGCTGATCCAGTGATCTGTCTGCATTGATCGCAACTACACAAGAACATCTTGTCGAACGCGTTGACGACCTCGAACGAGACCGCGCCGCACAGGCAGCTTCCCTTGACTTTCTGCATTGTCCTGATCCTTTGTGATTGGCATTGACTGCTGAACTGACCGGCTTAGGTTGCGATGTTATCTCGTAGAAATCCGGCAAGGGCTTCGAGAATCTGGCTCGGCGCTTCGAGTTGCGGCATGTGCCCCACGCTGGGAAACGATTGAAACGATGCCTGCGGGATTCGTTCATGGAGCGCCCTTCCCCGTTCGAGCGGAATCCACGGATCGTCCGCGCCCCATAGAATGGTCACCGGGCATCGGATTTGACCGAACATCGGTTCGACGTCGGCGGTGAAGCGCTCGTCGGCTTGAGAGAATTGCCGATAAAAACTCCCGCGACCGTCTTCATCGAGCCACGGTTCGACGAGCTTCGAGAAGTCTTCACTGTCGATCTCGTTGACGAGAGCACCCCTTATATAGGCTTCCACCACTGCCTTGTGGATATGCGGTGGCAGGCCGGTGAAGGCCTCACCATGCCGCCTGACATGATCGAAAAAAACCGACCCCCAAGGGCGCATTGCGACAACGTTCATCAAGGCATATTTCTCGTAATCGCAGCCATGCAGAAGATGCGCGCGCAAAGTTGCCGCGCCGCCGAAATCGTGTGCTACCACGCGGGGACGATTCAGCTTCCAGTGCGCCAGCATCTCCACGAACACGCTGCCCTGTACGTCGAGCGCCGTGGCTTTCTCGGGTTGCTTGTCGGATTGCCCGTAGCCCGGCATGTCATACCAGTGAACGCGGTAAGTTTCAGCCAGTGCCGGAATAACGCGATGCCACGAAAAAGAAGACCAAGGCCATCCATGCGCGAGAACTAGGTCCGGTCCATCACCTGCACTCCCGGCGGCAACCGGACCTGCGCTTGTCATGACGGTTTCGCCCAACGACCAGCTCCATTTGAGTCTCTGCATCGCTTCAATCCTTTGTGACGAGTTCGACAAGTTGGCCAACGCGGTGCAACCGATGCTCAGCCTGCGAGATCATTCTGTGAAGCGTGGCTTGCGCGGGTTCGCGGGACCGGATGAGATCAGCTGCCTCGCCGACAATTACAGCGGCAACGTCTGTGTCGTCAGCCGTTCGCGAGGCCTCGAAACGCTCTTTCTCGACTTCGATGTTTTGCATGAGACCGTCGACATCTGCGCTCCATTGCCGGGTGAATGCATTACGCATCGTGCGCAGGTTCCAATCCGAAGGCCAGTCGAGCCCACGTGCTATGTCAAATACGGAACTGCGTTCCGTATCGTCCCCCGAACCGCGAACGGCTGCTTGTTTGGCATTTTCACTGGCGAGAGATTCATTACTTGCAAAAAACGTGGTTCCGCACAATGCGCCTGAAGCCCCGAGCGCAAGTACCGCCGCCAACCCGCGCCCATCAGCGATCCCGCCTGCGGCAATGACCGGTATTCCTTGCGCGATATCCACAACCGCTGGAACTAAGGGCAACGTTGATCTGGTGCCGCCATGTCCGCCTGCCTCGGTGCCCTGCGCCACAATGGCATCCACCCCAACGTCTACAGCCTCACGCGCTTGGTCCAGCGTCTGAACTTGCACGATCAGCTTCGTCTGCACGTCTTTAATTCGCCGGAGGAATGGTTTGAAATCACCAAACGAGAGCATCAGCGCAGCAGGATTGCGACCAATGGCAAGATCAAGCAGATGCGGCTGACGGGCCAGAGACCAAGTGATGAAACCGACCCCAATCCGTGCATCGCCCGCGGTGTCGAACTCGCGCTCGAGCCAATCGGCGTCGCCATAACCGCCGCCGATCAGACCCAAACCGCCCGCGTTGCTCACGGCCGCAGCAAGTGCCCCACCGCTGACACCTGCCATCGGCGCCAATAGGACTGGATGTTCGATGTCGAACAGATCACATAGTGGTGTGCGAATAGACATTCAGGTTAACTCGCCACTGAGCGTCGGTACTGTTCAACTGGCAGGCCACCGATCCCCCAATCCTCAAGTGCCACTTCGTCGATTACGACAAAAGTTGTTGCCGGGCTTTTGTCGAGAACCCGGACCAGCAAGTCAGTAACGCCATTGATCAAGTCGGCCTTTTGATCGGCGGTGACGCCTTCACGCGTCACCTTGATGTTTATATAGGGCATATTGGTTCCTTTTAGCTCTCACGTTCAGTGATTTGGAAAATTTTTGCCATGATTTGCCATACGCCATCGGCTCTCACCAGAGTCAGAAAGTCGACGAAATCCTTCGTGCCAATGGAACACCGCACGCGGGCAAAGGCGGTGTTCTTACCGGCAAACTCTATGGATTCGATCAAATCACCCCGGGGTTCATTGCGCGATGCTGGAGACACGCGCTTTGCTACCACCGGGAAATATTCATCCATCGTGCGATAGAGCAACGGCACCTCGTCCGCCGTGGCGTAGATCGCTTTCGGGTGAAACGCGTTTCCCAACCTTTCGATGTCGGCGTGATAGAGACCATCGAAATAGGTCTCCAGCACGCCGGTTACGGCGGCAAACTCGCTCATGCCGCTTGCTCCTTCTCGATGAGTCCTTCAGCAACCATCGCCTTCACAGCGGCAGGACGCGCCGCGATACGCGCCACATAGGCTTGCGTTTTCGGCCACCCGCCGAGGCTCACCCCAACAAAACCTGCCCAGTTGAGCACAACGAATGCATAGGCGTCCGCGACGGTGAAGGTGTCGCCGAGAAGAAAGGCGCGACCATCTGCGAGGTTTCGTTCGATATGAGCGGCGCGGCATCCGACACCAGCCTCGGCTTTCTGTCTTGCATCGCCATCAAGTTCAGTACCCGAGAAAAAAGGACCGAAGGATTTATGCAGTTCCGAAGATACGAAATTGAGGGATTCCTGAAGCCGCGTGCGTTCCAGCGTGCCGTTCGGCGGCGCAAGCCCGGCGTCGGGCGATTGATCAGCCAGATACTGCAGCACGGCAGGGTTTTCCGTGATAATCTCACCGTCGTCCGTGACCAACGCCGGAACATAGCCGTTCGGGCTGATCTTGCGAAAATCCTCGCCCCCTTCGGTCTTGCCCGCTTCGGTATCTGTCTTGTCGAGTTCGAACGACGCGCCGATTTCGTTCAGGATGATGTGGGATGCCATTGAGCAAGCACCGGGTTTGTAATGAAGTTTCATAGTACATTTCTCCAGTTGGTTGGTTTGGTTAAGTAGAAATGGGATAATCGATAACCGTTGACAACTAGGTTTCCATGAGATACTTCATTATCCGGTTACCGAATGGAAACCTGGTTACCCACTCATGCCGCTTAAAGTCCGCAAGAACCAAAGCCCGAGCCCGCCGCCGCCCTGCATGCTGACGCACTGCATGGCCGTGATTTCCGGCGCGTGGGCTACCAACGTGATCTGGTCGCTGCGTGCTGGCCCACGCCGTTTCAACGAATTGCGCACTGACATTCCGCCAATTTCGGCCAAAGTCTTGTCTTCGCGGTTGACTGAGCTAGAGCACCGCGGCGTGCTGTCCCGGAACGTTCAGCCAACCTCGCCACCATCCGTTGAATATGCCTTGACTGATCTGGGGGGTGAACTTGTGCCTGCACTTGAGGCAATCGTGGAAGTAGGTCACAGATTGAAGATGCGCGACGACGGATGAAGTCTTGACATGTGACGGGGATTCCAGGCTAGGAGGCTTGGATCAATTCGATTTTGTAGCCGTCTAGGTGCTCGATAAAGGCGATGATTTCACGCTAACCGGTTTGGTTTGCTACCATCTTCATCAGGCCGAGGGTCCGTAAATATCTACACTCTACTTGAAAACTGCCGTTCGTTTTTGCTGCAGCATCGGTCATTCTGGGCTCTTTAGTAGCATTCGCCGCACAAACCGCGAGGGGTCGGTCCGACAAACATCGCCGTTCGCTGCGCGGCGCACAAACGGGTAAGATGCGGGACAAAGCGTACCTTGAAACCCACTAGGCCAATGTCTGCTTCTACCTAAATCGGGAAAATTTCAGATTGCCGGCTCACGCTTGAGGGTGGGTAAACGTGAAATTGACCATTGATCCCCCGTGGTTGAGATTTTTATACATTTGCAGAGCGGTCGATCAAATATATGAATAGGTCATGACATTTGATCAGATCAAAACCTTCCTGTGGGTGGCGCGGTTGGGCGGGTTTCGCAGGGCGGCTGAGCGGCTAAATCTGTCGCAGCCAGCCGTTTCCACCCGCATTGCTAATCTAGAACAAGAGCTTCGCGTCCCTTTGATTGAACGTGGTCCGGGTGAGCTTGTTCTGACAAAACATGGGGCATTACTTCTGTCTTATGCCGAGCAAATGCTGTTCGTTGAGGAAGAGATAAAACAACGTGTCGCAAATCCGTCCGAAGCAGAAGGCCTGTTCCGTGTCGGCGCGTCCGAGACTATTGCTCAAGCCTGGCTACCAGATTTTCTGAAGGCTTTTAGCGAGCAGTACCCACGCGTAAACGTCGACCTTACAGTCGACATTTCACTTAATCTGCGCGCCGAGCTGCTTGAACGAAAGCTTGATCTGGCATTATTGATGGGTCCTGTCTCAGAATTTACAGTTGAAAACGTCGTCCTGCCATCCTTCGACCTGCATTGGTATCGCTCAACTGCAAACCCGCAGACGGATCTGAAGATCATTCCCGTGATTTCATATTCCAACAAAACCCGCCCCTACCGCGAGTTGATGTCGGAATTGTCGCGCAGGGTCGGGCCGAAACTTCGGGTCTATGCATCTGCGTCGTTGTCCGCGAGCTTGAAAATGATCGCTGCGGGAATCGCTGTTGGTCCTTACCCTCGCGCACTTGCCAATGATTTCCTGGAAGCGGGGCAAATTGTCGAATTCGATCCCGGCTATCGCCCTCAGCCACTGTCATTCACCGCATCCTACCTGTCAGAACCACGCAGCTTTCTAGTTGAAAACAGTGCAGAAATGGCGCGATCCGTGGCCGAAAAGTGGGACGAAACTCACCCCAAGTAGTTCCAAAAAATCTATCACGTTAGATCAAAAATGATAATTTGATTGGTGTTGCGCCGTCATGTGATGGTTATTCGTATACCTGGGGCGCGCGCATGACATCAAGACTGACATCACATTCCGAATTGATCGCTTCCGCAGCGGTCGACGTTCGGGCGGCCATCCGCAACGGCTCTTACGCTGGACATACGGCTGGGCTGGCGGCGGGCAAACTCCAATGCAATCTTGCGATTTTGCCGGAGCGATTTGCCCTCGATTTCCTGCGATTTTGCCAGCGTAACCCCAAACCTTGCCCGATTGTCGGCGTTGGTGACACGGGTAAGCCAAGCCTGCCAACCCTTGGCCGTGACATCGATATTCGCACAGATGTTTCAAAGTACCGCGTGTTTAGAAATGGCACGCTGGGCGAAGAGGTCACCGACATTTCTGATGTTTGGGCCGATGATCTTGTTACCGTTGCTCTTGGCTGTTCGTTCACGTTCGAAAACGCGCTTTTGCGCGACGGTATCCCAGTACGGCACATCGAAAAGGGGCTGAATGTTCCGATGTATCGCACCAACATCGATCTGGTTCCGGCGGGGAGGTTTGGTGGCAAAATGGTTGTTACCATGCGCCCGATCCCGCAAGCACAAGTTGCTCAAGCCCACGACATCAGCCGTCGGTTCCCGCATGCACACGGCGCCCCCATCGCGACAGGCGACCCTGCACAGATCGGCATTGCAGACCTGTCGCAGCCCGATTGGGGTGACGCGGTTGAGGTCCGGAGCGGCGAAGTGCCCGTCTATTGGGCCTGTGGCGTAACCCCCCAGAACGTTCTTCTGGATGCAGGCCTGCCAATCTGCATCACACATTCGCCCGGTCATATGCTGATCGCTGACGTGGCCGAGGACGCTGAGACAACAATTCTGAAAACACCAAAAACCACCAACTAGGAGACTAAAACTATGAAACGCACCCTATCCATTCTTGCCGCGACAACGGCGCTCGCTGCGCCGGCTTTCGCCCAAGATCTATCCGTCGTTGGCAGCTGGTCCAGCCTGCCATTGCACAACCAGTACGAAGTTCCGTTCTGGACAATGACGCTGCCCGAAGCATCCGGTGGCAAGATCAATGTCGAACTGACGACGCACAACCAGATGAACCTCGGATTGGGCGATGTCTATCCGCTGCTTGGCCAAGGCGTTTACGATGTGGCGATGACTGTGGGCGATTATGCCGTTTCTGATGCGCCAGAACTCGAAGGGCTCGATGTGCCGCTTCTTGCGCTGACAGCAGACGAAGCCCGCGCCATGGTCGATGCGGCCCGTCCGATGGTCACCGATATTTTCCATGATCGCTTTAATAGCCACGTTCTGGCAATTGCGCCTTACCCGCCTCAGGTCGTGTTCTGTAATCATGAGATCAATAGCCTCGCCGACCTCGAAGGTCTAAAGGTGCGCGCGTCCGGGCGGATGACGGCACTTCTGCTCGAAGCACTGGGTGCTGAGGGCGTGAACGTGTCCTTTGCCGAGGTTCCGGGTGCATTGCAGAACGGCGTTGTTGATTGTGCCGTAACCGGTGCAGGCTCGGGTTACAGCGCGGGCTGGTGGGAAGTTTCGACACACCTGTTGCCGATCCCGCTTGGCGGCTGGGACCCCGTTGTTACGGCCATGAACCTCGACAAATGGAACAGCCTTGATGCGGACACGCAGGCGCTGATCTCGTCCGAGATCGTCACCGGCTTTGAGGACCCTGCTTGGGCCAGTGCGCAGGATGCTCTGGTCAATGATGTTGCATGCCTGACTGGCAACGGCGAATGCCCCACTGGTGATGCACGCTCGATGGTGTTGGTTGAAGTTAGCGACGAAGACTTCGCACGCGCCCGTGACTTGCTGACGTCCGAAGTTCTCCCTGATTGGGCAGAGCGCTCAGGCGGGGACTGGGCCACGCGCTGGAATGACAGCGTCGGTCAGGTCGTCGGCGTCACAATCGAGTAACCTACAAAAAAGGGGACGTGCCGAACATGGAACTCAAGATGATACAGACCCTTCGGGCTATCAACAGAAAGGTCGCCCTGATGGTCGGCTTTGGATTGCTCGCCTGTGCAGCCTTCGTGCTGACAGATATCATCATGCGCCGGTTCGGTACGTCGCTGGGCGGGACCGAGGAAATCGCGGGCTATGCGATGGCCCTCGCGACGTCCTGGGGTATGTCCTACACGCTTCTTGAACTTGGCCACGTGCGCATCGATCTGGTGCGCACGCGGTTCAAAACATTCGGTAAGGCCTTGTTTGACGTCTTTTCCATGATCGTCATGACAGGCGTAATCATCACCATCGCAATCAAGGCATGGCCTGTCGTTGCCCATTCGCTCACCAATGGGTCACGGGCGAACACGCCGCTGGAAACGCCTCTGGCTTGGGTGCAATTTCCGTGGTTCGCAGGCTGGGTTTGGTTTGCCGTGATGTCGACACTGACGACACTTTGCGCGCTTGGGCTCTTGCTCAAACGCCGCCACGCAGAAACTGAAAGCATCATTGGTGCCTTCGCAGAACAGGACACGTTGCAATGATCCCCTTTGTCTCCGCAGGCCTTCTGGCGCTGCTGGCGCTGTCCATTCCCGTTGGTATCGTGCTGTTCCTGCTTGGTTTTGGCATTGATGCCTTCTTTTCCGGTTTTCCGCTGATCCGCGGCCTTGGCAATATGGTTTGGTCGTCGTCCAATTCGGCGACACTGATCGCGATCCCGTTCTTTGTACTGTTGGGAGAGATCCTTGTGCGCAGCGGTGTGGCGACCCGCACATATGCAGCACTTGATCGCTGGGTATCGTGGCTTCCGGGCGGGTTGGTGCACGCCAATATCGCCACCGCGACAATGTTTTCGGCCACCTCGGGATCATCCGTCGCCACCGCTGCAACTGTCGCGACTGTTGCCATGCCGCAGGCCGAAAAGCTGGGGTATGATCCGAAATTATTCTCAGGTGCGATCGCTGCTGGCGGCACGCTCGGCATCATGATCCCACCATCCATTAATTTGATCGTTTATGGGTTTTTGACCCAATCCCCGATCCCACAGTTGTTTCTTGCAGGGCTTATCCCCGGCATCGCGCTCGCGCTGATGTTCATGCTGGTCACAGTGATCATCTGCATGATCCGTCCCGATCTTGGTGGATTGCGCCGCACGTTCCCGATTGCACAAATGTTGCGGGCGCTGGTTGATCTGATCCCGATCATTATCCTGTTCGCGATGATCGTCGGGTCTATCTATCGCGGCTGGGCCACCCCGACCGAGGCGGCTGCCGTCGGTGTTGCAGGCGCATTTCTGATTGCTTTTGCGTTCGGCGGAGTCTCGTGGGACATGCTCACCCAAAGTCTGACTGGGACGGTTAAGATCACGTCGATGATCATGCTGATTGTCATCGGTGCGTCGTTCCTGAATTTCACATTGGCGTCCGCCGGATTGGGCCGCGAATTGACCGCATTCATGGAAGGGCTCGGCTTGTCACCGTTTGGTTTTATCCTCGTGGTTGTTGTGCTTTATATCGTGCTCGGCTTCTTCATCGAAACCCTGTCGCTGATGGTTGTTACGATCCCGATCATTGTACCCATGGTTCTGGTGCAGGGCTATGACGTGATTTGGTTCGGGATTTTGATGATCGTGCTGATCGAAATGGCACTCATCACCCCGCCCGTCGGGCTGAACCTTTATGTGGTGCAAGGTGCGCGCAAATCTGGCAGTTTGAACGAGGTGATGCTGGGCGCGTTGCCCTATTGCCTGACGATGTTGTTGATGGCGTTCCTCTTGATCGCGTTTCCAAACATTGCTCTCTTCCTTCCGACCTACCTCCAATAGGATTGAGATATGCGTATCGACCTCAACTCTGATCTAGGCGAGGGCTTTGGGCCTTGGAACATGGGCAGCGACGCACAGATGTTGTCTATTGTGACGTCGGCCAACATCGCCTGCGGCGGTCACGCAAGCGATCCGGAAACGATGTTTCGAACGCTCGAACTTGCGCGCGAGAACGGGGTCAGTGTCGGCGCGCACCCCGGCTATAATGATCTGATCGGGTTCGGGCGGCGTGTTATCCCGATGTCCCCAGCCGAGATCGGCAGGATGTGTGCCGCACAAATCGGCGCATTGATCGGCATTGCCGCGCAAGTTGGCGTGCCTGTCACATATGTAAAACCGCATGGCGCACTTGGAAACCTTGCAGCGCGTGATCGCGACGTCGCCGATGCGATTGTCGCGGCTGTTCAAAAAATCGACCCCGAACTGGCCATTCTCGCGATTTCTGGCACCCAGAGCGAACATGCCGCCCGCGCTGCAAACGCCCCTGTGTTTTCCGAAATATTCGCGGATCGCGGGTATCTGTCCTCCGGCCAACTTGTCCCGCGTGACCAAGACGGCGCAATGATTCACGACGCCGCTGAGGCGGCTGATCGTTTGATTTCATTCCTTGAAAGCGGTCTCATGCCTGTTATCGACGGCGATCCGATTAAACTGGCCGCACAGTCAATCTGTGTCCACGGCGACAGTGTGGGTGCGGTCGATATGGCCTGTGAAATCCGCAAGAGGCTTACGGCCCAGGGCGTTCAAATCGCCAATTTTGCAAGTTTGTAAGGTCCGTGATGGAACCCCGGTTCAAAGCCATTGCTGATCACGCATTGTTGGTGAAATTTGCAGACGACGCCAGTGTAGAAGCCCACACCTGTGTCATCGCACTGGACAGGGCAATCGCCTCTGACCCGCCCGTTGGCATGATTGAAACGGTGCCAGCGTTGGTGAACCTTTTGGTGACTTTCGATCCCGTCTTAACGGACCACTTAGCCGTCGAGGGACATGTGCGCAAATGCCTCAAAGGTTTGAAAGTAGAGGAAATCGCAGGTGTCCGACGGCATATTCAGGTGTGCTATGAGGCCTCGTTTGCACCGGACTTGGAGGCTGTCGCATCTGCGACCGGGCTTTCGACGGATGCAGTTATCAATGCCCATCTGGCGGGTGACTACCACGTTTTGATGTACGGGTTTTCACCGGGCTACGCGTATCTTTCTGGCGTGACAGAAGAAATTCAGGTGCCGCGAAAACCCGCGCCGATCCGCGACGTCCCGGCAGGCAGCGTGATCATCGCCGGTCCGCAATGCCTTATCACGACCCTCACCATGCCAACAGGTTGGTCGATTATCGGGCGTTCGCCCAACGCGATCTTCACCGGTGATGCGACCCATCCGTTCCTATTCGATGTAGGGGATAACGTGACCTTTGAGCGGGTCGACTTGGCGACGTTTGAGCGTCTCAGCAAGGACATCGATCATGGCTAACGCCGCGTTTTCCGTTTCATTCGCCGGACCGCTGGTCACGGTGCAGGATGCCGGTCGTCCCGGAAACATGCGATACGGTGTGTCTGCCTCGGGCCCGATGGATCGTTTGGCATATGACGCCGCCAACGCGGCCCTTGGTAATCCGCCGGGCGCAACAGCAATTGAAATCTCCCTTGGCGGCTTGGTGTTGCAGTGCAAAGAGGGTGCCATAACCCTTGCCATTACCGGCGGTGACTTCGTCGTCGAACACGGGCCGCAAAAGACCGGGTCTTGGACGGTCCTGACGATAAGCAAAGGTGAGCGGCTCGCGATCCGTGCCGGTAAGGCTGGAAGCTGGGCGTATCTCGCCTTTGCGGGGTCATTGGAAACAGAAGATTGGCTCGGCAGTCAGGCAACGCATTCGACATCCGGTTTTGGCGGTGGTGCTTTGCAATCGGGGCAAACTCTGGTGATCTCTGACGCTGGAATTCGCGACGACCGTCTGGGCGAGATCGTGCAGCCAGATTTCACTCCTGATGGCCCTATCCGCGTCGTGACCGGCCCCCAAGACCATCATTTTTCTGAGGGAGCCGTCGAGCGGCTGTTGTCCGAAGCCTACAAAGTCACAGATGCCTATGACCGGATGGGCATGCGGTTGAAGGGGCCTTTGCTGGAGCTGGATGGCGCGCTGTCCATTCCCTCAGAACCCATTGTACGCGGATCGATCCAAGTCTCAGGCGACGGCGTGCCCACGATCCTTCTCGCCGACCATCAAACCACAGGTGGATACCCCAAGATCGCCACAGTCATCTCATATGATACGGACAGACTGGCCCAGTTTCGAGCGGGGCATTCTTTGCGATTTACATCGATTTCAAGTGAACATTCGATTGACGACGTAAGAACTTTTATGGGTATGAAAACTCAGTATCTGTCGCAAATATCTGTGCCGCGCGGCTCATTGGAACAGCGCTTGATGGGTGAGAACCTGATACACGGCTGTGTCTTCGACTAAGTGTCCCGTATTCTCGACATCACGATATGAGCGGAAGCGCCGAGACGCCGTAAGACAGCGCGATTGCCTTGCCGTTTGTGGGATCCGACAACTCCATCCGGTAGCTGTCCGAAGGGCGAACGCCACCGATCGCCGGGAAAGTGCCGCAAAGCATCGCCATTCCGTCCGTAAAACCTGCCCCCTCGCAAAGCTCAGCTAGGGGGCGAATACTGCTCAAAGTGCCCTCTTGATAAAGGATTTCGCGCCCGTTCTCTTTAATCCAGCATCTCAAAGTGATGTCATCCAGGTGATCTTTGATCTCGTCAAAATCCCAAAGCGCGGCGGCGATGGGTTTGGCGCAAGCTTGTTTGGATGCCGCAACGGAATGCACCTCAAGATCGCGGTCCGTGTGATCTGATGCCAAGCCAAGAAATATCTTGCCGTTGGATTTGATCAGCAACGGCTCCACTTCTCCTGACGACCCGTCCCCCAACACTTCGATCATGTCGTCCTGGGTCAAAAGCGGATGTGCGACACGATAATACAAAGGGACTTCGCTGGGAGGCGCGATGCCCAGCACAGCCAGTTCGTCAATATGGTGTTGAACCGCATCGGCGTCCCGCGCTGTCCAGCCAGCAACAACAACCGACGTAACGCTCAGCACGACGCTCGTGTTCGCAACATTGAAAGCGAAATCCATTATTCGTTATCCTTTCTGGCAAACAGGGCCACCTGCAAGAGAACTATGAACAGATTCACTATTTAAGGGAACTCACATTTGGCGGGTGCCTATGCGTCCTCAGCGGCAGTGGCGTGTCAAGCCAAGTCATAAGATCCCCAAGATGGTTAAGCGCGCACCGGTACAAATATTGTCCCTAACAATGCGAACCCATCGCAAAAGCGGACGTTGCTCCAGCCTGCGGCATTCGAAACATTGGGCTCTTTAGTAGCATTCGCCGCACAAACCGCGAGGGGCCGGTCCGACAAACATCGCCGTTCGCTGCGCGGCGCACGAACGGGTAAGATGCGGGACAAAGCGACCACTTCTAAGTCTTTCCTTGTTCGTATGAAGCCAGATCAGGTTTGATCACCGACCATTTGACCTTGGACTGGCACCAACTCTCGTGCGTGGGCAGGATTAGTGACTGGTCATCAATCACGCCAGCTTTGACATAAACCATCTTTGGATGATGTTGGGATGTCCCGTATAGTGGGGCACCGCATCCAAGACAGAAGTTACGGGTCAATTCATTTCCACCATCAGAAGTCTTTGTAAAAGAACCAATT
>Ga0316205_10003681_pt1 | contig 14213 bp, 12 predicted proteins | sample 3monthpyrite_MG_FD_204941 | JGI IMG/M metagenome (GOLD analysis project Ga0316205, IMG submission 204941) | Microbial mat bacterial communities from mineral coupon in-situ incubated in ocean water Damariscotta River, Maine, United States -... | ecosystem: Environmental > Aquatic > Marine >... | reverse complement strand
CTAGCTTCTTTTAAGGCTTTTAACGGGTCTGGTACAACAGCAAGAATCAGGTTCATCAGGACAACGTCAAAAGTATTGTCATCAAAGGGTAGTTGCATTACATCGGCTGTGTGTAATTGCATATTTAAATTATGCTGAGGTAATCGCGACCTGCACTTATCGAGCATGGCTGGTGTGAGGTCAGTGGCTGTGTATTTGTGATTGTCAGGTAAAAAAGGCAGATCGAGCCCTGTACCTATGCCGTTTATTAATACTTGTTGAGGTGTTTCTATATTAATGCGCTTAAGACTGTTTGAGCGCATGGTCTGAGTTGCTGAGCCAACTATCGAGTCATAGACTGGTGCTAACAAGGTGTAGCTTAGTTTCAGCCCCATATTGTAAGCCTTATAATAAAACGTATACTTAGTGCAGCGTACTTGGGGCAAGTAAGAAAAATTCAGGTATATCGGCATCAAAATGAAAACCGTCATCTGAAATCATTTGATAACTACCCGTCATTGAGCCGTTGGGTGTTTTCATCATTGTGCCGCTTGTATATTGAAAGCCTTCACCAGGTTTAAGGTAAGGCTGTTCCCCAACGACACCATCACCCTTAACTTCCTGAGTTTCGCCCATTGCATCAGTGATCACCCAATGGCGTGTTAGAAGCCGAGCAGGTTTGTCACCATCATTAACAATTGTCACAGTGTAAGAGAATACATAATGACTCTGCTCAGGTTGAGACTGGTCTTCTATGTAATTAGGTGTTACATCTACACTAATCTTATAAGAGTCATTATTCATACATACCACCATTTGATTTGAGTCCATCCTATCAAAATATAGATAATATTTCAGGTGTTTTTATCAGGATGGTCTTTTTGGGATAACTGATAAATATCAGCAAACTGTTGTAGTGAGAGCGACTGAGCTCGAGTTGTAGGGTCTATACCAATAGACTCTAGTTGTTGCGGGCTGACAATGCCTTTTAGCACATTGCGTAATGTTTTACGGCGTTGTGAAAATGCCTGAGTAACCAGTTTGCCGAATGCAGCATCATTATCGACTTTTACTGTTTTTTCGGCGTGAGGAACCAGGCGAACAATTGCCGACTCAACCTTAGGCATAGGTTCAAAAGATTCAGGTGGAACCAGAAACAAGGCAGTTACATCAAAGTAATATTGAGCCATTACAGACAAGCGGCTGTAATTACTGGTATCGGGTTTTGCTGCAAGCCGCAAAACAACTTCTTTTTGCAGCATAAAATACATATCCTGTATGATTTCACTGTGTGCAACCAGATGGAATATTATGGGTGTGGAAATGTTATAAGGCAGGTTGCCGATGATACGTAAGGGCTCTTTATAAGCCAGATCATTAAAATCAAAATTAAGAACATCTGTATTATGTATTCGAAGTTGATTATTTTGAACGGCATCAAGGCCACAATTTAATTGAAGCTTGGGCACAATATCACGATCAAGTTCAATCACATCCATTTCACCTACAATTTTTAAAATCGGGCAAGTGAGGGCGCCCAGGCCGGGACCAATCTCAATAAGACGCTGACCAGGTTTTGGGTTAATGCTTTGAATTATGCGGTGAATAATGCTCGGGTCTGATAGAAAGTTCTGACCAAAGCGCTTTCTTGCACGGTGTTGTATTGCCATAATTAATTTGCCGTAGTAATGGCCTGATTATTTGCCAGATGAATTGCTGTTTTTAATGCGGCAATATAACTGCCAGTATCTATCTTTGATGTAGCCGCAAGATCAAGGGCTGTTCCATGATCAACAGATGTTCTAATAATGGATAGACCTAAAGTAATATTTATAGCATGGCCAAAGCCAACATGCTTCAATACGGGCAGGCCTTGATCATGATACATGGCTAACACAGCATCAGCGTTATGTAGATACTTTGGTGTAAATAAAGTGTCAGCTGGTAAGGGGCCGCTTAAATTTAAACCCTGCTTACGCAGTTTATCTAATACCGGGGAAATTATTTCAATCTCTTCCATGCCCATGTGACCATTTTCACCAGCATGTGGATTTAGTCCGCATACTAAAATATGTGGGTTTTTGATACCGTACTTGTGTTGCAAATCAGTATTTAAAATAGTTATAACTTGTTTTAAATTATCTTTATTTATCGCAGCACTAACCTGGCTGAGTGGTAAATGAGTGGTAACCAGTGCGACGCGTAATTTCTCTGCTTCAGCGGCTAGCATCATAACGGGTATTCCCGAACTTAATTTTGCCAGGTATTCTGTATGTCCGGAAAAAATGATACCAGCTTCATTTATGACGCCCTTATGAATTGGTCCAGTCATTAAAGCATGTGTTTCTTTATTTTGTTGTGATTCTACTGCCAGTCGTATGCAATCAAGTACATACTGTGCATTTGATTTGTCGAGTACTCCTGGTGTTACAGAGCTGGCTAGCTTTACTGGTACCACATGCATTGTGTCGCCGTGGTTTACAGGTACATGAGCAGCTGATGGAATGACTTCGATATTAATATTGATGCCAAGCGCCTGTGCTCTTTGAGACAACATCTCTGGGTCTGCGAAATAGACTCTATTACAATTTAATTTTTTCTGTGCACTAATGATGGCAAGGTCTGGGCCTATGCCGGCAGGCTCACCTGGTGTAATGGCAATAACAGGGTTCATTATTAGCTGTCATTCTCTATTCGGTATTCAACATAAGCTTCGTCACGTGCTCGACGTAACCAAAGTTGTAGCTCTTCGTCTGCTTTACGATTTTGTATGGCTAATTCTGCTTTTTGTCGAATAAGTTGTTCAGTTTCATCTTGTTGGCGACGCTCTAAAACCTGAATAATATGCCAACCAAACTGACTTTTAAATGGTTCTGATGTTTGGCCTTCTGTAAGTGTGTTCATCACTTCAGTAAATCGTGGTACAAAAGTGCCTTCAGTTTGCCAGCCTAAGTCACCACCATTATTCTTTGAACCTGGATCCTGAGAAAACTCGGCTGCAAGAGTTGCAAAGTCAGCACCTTCATCAAGTTTAACTTTTACCTGAGTGAGTTTTATTCGAGCCTCTTCATTGCTAGTGATTTCATCTGATTTGATTAAGATATGTCGAGCGTGTGTTTGCTTAACAAGATGTTGTCGGGTTTTTTTGTCGATAAGTTTAAGCACATGAAATCCACCGGCACTACGTAACGGATCTGTGACCTCATCAACGCTAAGACGTCGAGCAGCATCTAAGAATAATGAAGGCAGTTCAGCTGCGCTACGTAAACCCAGATCGCCACCTTTCAGTGCATGACGACCATCGGAAAAACGAAGCGCCACATCGTTAAAAGGTTGTCCTTCATTTAAGTGAGTCACTACTTCTTTTGCTTTGTTAAGTGCCTTAGTCACATCTTCAGGTGAGGCTGCTTCGGGTGTTGCAATTAAGATATGTGCAAGATGGTATTTGTCATTTGCAGCGTCACCTGACTTTTCTTGCTGTTCAAGAAAAATATCAATTTCCTGTTGAGATACTTTTACGCGGCTGTAAATCATGCGTTTTTGTATTTGGCGTATCATCATGTCTTTGCGTGTTTGTTCGCGAAAGTTTTTATAACTAATGCCTTTGTCTTCTAACATGCGGTGCATTTGATCTAAGGTCGTTCTGTTTTTTCTGGCAATAGATTCGAGGGCCTTGTTTAAACTAAGGTCATCGATATGAATTCCTTGTGCTTTTGCAAGTTGTAGTTGAATGCTATCAAGAATAATGCGTTCAATTACCTGTTTCTTAAGTAGCTTTTCTGGAGGTAATGTTTTTCCCTGTAGTTGTAATTGTCCTTTAAATTCTTGCAGACGGTCATTGATTTCCTGGTTGCTGATGATGTTTTCATTGACGATAATTGCAACCGAATCAATTTCTTCAATCGCCATTAGCTGGCTAGAAAAAAACATAAAACTTGAAAGTAATAATAAAGAGATATAATTCATTCTTCTGTACTGCATTTTAATAATCCGGTTGATAGCCAAGGATAGCATGTTTAAGTGTGCTCGTAGTGTCTTTGTCGGTAATGCTACCAAAGCCTTTTAAGACAAACTGGAGCATTATAGATTCGTCGTATGGGTCTTCTTCTGTGTCATCTTTAATGTATCGTTGCGTTATTAAACGTAATGCCCAGCAACAAGATTCATACTGCAAACCGATCAGTGTTTGCACGTCACGTTCTTCGGTTAAAGAGTAATTCCAGCGACTTAAAAATGAGTAGTTATTAGTAAATGGCCACGCAAATGAAAGGTCAGTCTGCTCAATATTATCTGTCTCATCAACTGGATCTCGATGAAAGCGGTAGCCAATATTAAAAACAGCGTTTTCAGACGCAGCATATCCTAGTTGTACGCTACGTTTGTCTGACGTGTCAGTTTCGGTGTTCCACTGAAAAGTTGCTCTGGCTCTCCATTTACTCAAGTTGCCGCCGATTTCAGTGATAATATCTGAACTATCAGATGTGTTGATTGTGTTATCTAAAGAAACTTGCTGGTCTTCAAAGTAGTAAATTTGACCTATGCTCATATTAAAAAGTTCACGGCCTGTATTTTTATTGATTATGCGTGAACTTAAGGCCAGGGTTAACTGATTTGCGTCACCGATTCTATCAATTCCATTGAAACGATTTTCCCGAAATAGAGATGCAAAACTAAAATCCTGTTCTGACGTATCAAACACCGGATTCAAAGACTGGTCTTCATAAGGAATATTTAAGTAAAATAATCTTGGCTCTAAAGTTTGAAGAAAAGAGCTGTCAGATAAGTCGCGTTCAAAAAATAAACCACTATCGAGGCTTAATACGCTTAAGCCAATATTGTCCAGGTCGACGTCATTCCCTGAGGTATCTGTGGTGTCATATTGTGTAAACATATATCCAGCACTCGGCTTTATATACCAGGCGTTACCTTCTATTGGTAAGCTAAGTTTAGGGTAAATATGAAAACGTGAGCCTTGTTCTTTTGCAGTGCCCTCATGTTCAAATTCAACCCATTCAGTGTCTAGTGAACCCTGTAAATAACTGTTGTCCATTTCTAACAGCTCGTCACTTCCTTTTAATGTTAATTGTGGTAAACGTTTATAAGGTCTACTGGTTAGCGCAATATCGTCATCGATAGTTTGAAAAGTTTGAGCCATAAAGCCTGCTTGCCATGGTCCTTTGGTGTAACTTAATACAGCATTTCTTTCTAAATGGGTTGTATTGGTAACACTAATACTACTGCCCAGGTCTTTTAAATAATCATTGTCTGACGCATCGTTAAGTAGCAAGCTTAAAATTAAATTATTTGTTAATTCGCTTCTGTTATCAAAGTGAACCAGGTATCGTTCTTCGTTGTTAAACTCATTATCTTTGTTTAAGTATTCAAACTCCAAATTACCGCTACTGCTATGTGTTAGGTATCGATAATCAGTTGCTAACATTTCGCCGCGTTTACTTAAATAAGTCGGTGTGATCAGGGCGTCCTGATTAGGTGCTATATTCCAGTACCAGGGTGTACTAAATTCAAAACCACTTGAGCTAGATGAGCCCATTCCTGGCATCATAAAGCCACTACGACGTTCGTCTCCAAGTGGAAACTGTATCCAGGGCAAGTAAAACACAGGAACATTACTGACCCAGAAAACGGTGTGTTTTGCCGTGCCAGTAGCCGTGTTTTTATCTAGCTCTAACCAGCCTGAATCAAGATGCCAGTCAAGCTTATTTGTCGGACAGGTAGAGAACTGTGTGTCTTTCAGTATGGTTTTTTGCTCGGCTGAAATACTAAATAACGGTGTGTTACCCATAAGGCCTGTATCGGGCATGTAGTAAAAGCTATCAATAAATTCGCCTTCATTGGTGAGCATATTCATCCACCCACTGCTGGCATTGAGTGCCATGTTTTCCGTGTCCGCATGAATATTGCCAGAGAGTTCAAGCCTTTGGGCTGTTTTATCATGAGTGACTTTATCTGCCTGTAATCTAAGGCCATTACGCTCAATGATGACATTACCGGAAAATATACTGACAGCATTGCCTGCGTTCTGTACTTGCTCTGCACTGACATCGGTAGAATTCAATAATTCACCACTAAATTCTGGGGGCGTTTCATATTTTATAGAGGTATAGCTATCGGCGGGACAAGAACTGAGGGATCCTGCATAATTACGTTGATCTGCCGCCCATAATAGAGTTGGCGAGGTTACCAATAGAATGCTATATAAAAAGAGACGCTTGAAAGTCATTATTATTCGACAGTTAATGAGAACGGCAGTGTAATTCGATGCGCGTATTGTATCCGATTAGACACGATTAGTAGAAGGAATATCCATTGTCAGACAATGTTATAGATACAGATGAAGGTCAGGTTGCTGAAAATCATGCAGCTGAAGATCGGGAGCCCGAAGATCAGGCACCCGAAGTAGCTGAGGCTCCTCAACAATTACCTGAAGGTGCAGCTAATAAGCGGATTCACGAACGCTTTAAAATAAATTTTAAGGCGTTTATTCGTTTATCAGATGGCAGTATTGCTCAGGCACAGGCAGTGGATATCTCAATGGGGGGTATATATATTGAATATGGCGCGCCTGCCGAGGAGGGTAAGGTATTTGATCTGGCTTTTGATTTACCGTTCTCAAATGAGTTTAAAAGGGTGTTAGTTAAAGCTAGAGTCATTCGATCTGTGGTTATTGGTAGTCGAAGTTTATACGGGCTGGCTTTTGTTTATACTGAGTTTGGAAACGAAACGGATAAATTTTTAGAGCAATATATGAAATTACGTAAATCACAAACCTCGTAGTTATTATGCCACGAGGTTTGTTGGTGAAATCAGCTTAGCAAGAATTCAAGTAAGGCTTTTTGCGCATGTAAGCGATTTTCAGCCTCGTCCCAAACAACACTTTGTTTACCATCAATAACACTGGCGCTAACTTCTTCGCCACGGTGGGCTGGCAAGCAATGCATAAAGAGTGCGTCGTCATTGGCAAGAGCCATAACGTCATCATTGACCTGAAAGTTGGCAAATGCATTTTCCCGCTCTTTTTGCTCTTCTTCCTGACCCATACTGGCCCAGACATCAGTAACAACCATGTCTACATCGGTGCATGCATCTTCGGGGTCTCTAAATATTCTTACTTTATCGCCTGCTGCTTTTACTAATTCAGGGTCAGGGTCATAACCTTCAGGACAGGCAATATGCAAGTTAAAATCAAGCTGTCGAGCAGCATTAATATATGAATGGCACATATTGTTACCATCGCCTACATAAGTTGCTGTTTTTCCTTGTACGTCACCACGATGCTCGGTCCAGGCTTGCATGTCTGCTAGCAGCTGGCATGGGTGTAACCAGTCGGTCAGGCCGTTAATAACGGGTACAGACGAGTGTTTGGCAAGTGTTACGAGCTTTTCGTGCTCAAATGTACGCACCATGATGATATCCACCATGCTGGATAATACTCTAGCAGTATCTTCAATTGGTTCGCCTCTGCCTAGTTGGGTATCACGGGGTGATAAAAACATCGCGTGACCTCCCAGTTGAACCATGCCTGCTTCGAAAGAAACACGGGTACGAGTAGATGATTTTTCAAAAATCATTGCTAGTACCTTATTGTTCAATGGTTCATGAATTTCGCCCGCATGTTGCATTTTCTTAAGTTCACTTGCGCGCTTAATTAACTGCTTGAGTTCAGCAGGGCTTAGGTCTAAAAGGCTTAAAAAATGACGCGTCGCCATTGGGCGTCTCCGCTAAATTAGTTACAAAAATCTATAATGAGCTTGCTGACGATATCGACAATCGTGTCGGCCTGCTGATCAGATAGAATGAGAGGGGGAAGTAGGCGTACCACATTACCTGCAGTTACATTAATAAGGCAGTTTTGTTGCAGAGCAAGGCCTACCAGTTCAGGGCAATCTCGGTCAAGCTCAACCCCCAGCATTAATCCTTTGCCACGGATAGACTTAACTGCAGAGAGTGTATTGAGTTGCGATTCAAACCCATCGAGCATTCTCGTGCCGAGTTGTTCTGCCCGATGACATAAATCATTTTCATTGATCGTATCTACAACGGCTATAGCCGCAGCACACATGAGTGGATTACCACCAAAGGTTGAGCCATGGTTGCCCGGTTGAAACAGTTCAGCAGCTTTACCGTGGGCTAAGCAAGCTCCAATGGGTACTCCGTTGCCTAAGCCCTTGGCAAGGGTCATTACATCAGGAATGATATTGTGGTGTTGAAAGGCAAACCAGGCACCTGTACGACCCATGCCGGTCTGGATTTCGTCGAGCATTAATAACCAGTCATTCTCATCACAAATAGCACGCAATTCTGTTAGGTAGTTATCATCAGGTAGATGAATGCCGCCTTCGCCCTGAATTGGCTCAACCAGTACAGCAACTGTGTTATTGCTGTTTTGAGCAATTGATTTTATTGCTTCTATGTCATTATAAGGAGCACGTGTGAAACCCTGTACTAGTGGTTCAAAGCCGGCATGAACTTTACGATTACCTGTCGCGGTTAGCGTTGCTAGAGTACGTCCATGAAAGCTACCATCAGTAACGATGATTGAGGGGTTGTTTATATTCTTGTTGTTTCCGTGAAGTCTGGCCAGTTTAATGGCCGCTTCATTGGCTTCAGCCCCTGAGTTTGAGAAAAATACCCTGTCCATTTGTGAAACAGCACATAACCGGTCTGCCAGTTGCTGCTGATTTTGAATGCAATAAAGGTTAGACGTGTGTAGTAGTTTTTCAGCCTGATCCTGAATGGCTTTTGTGACCGTTGGGTGAGCATGGCCCAGGCCACAAACAGCAATACCTGCTAACGCATCCAGGTACTTTGTGCCTTTGTCATCAAACAGGTAGGCGCCTTCACCTTTGTCAAAACAGACATCAAGTGGTGCATAGGTTTTCATTAGATGCTCAGATCCGCTCATTTAATATTCCTGCTCGATCCCTTAAAGTTATTTTTAAAGGTCCTAAAATGCAAAAACGGCAGGTAAATGCTGCCGCGAAACGATTAATTATACTAGAGTTGACTGATTTCGCAAACCGAGCCGCACTTAAAAGATGTAGTCATATTTAAACTGTGAAATGTTATTCGCGTACGACGGACAAACTCGGGGAAAGGTCGGCGTTTTTTGACGCCCTGTCCCCTGTGGTAAAACCACCAAGAGCTGAGCAAAGTCATGAGTTATTCCCTGTCATTGTTAAAAACATTACCAATCACCGTGATATCGATAAAGGGGACAGAGCGGAAAAGCACCGTTCTGTCCCCGATGGAGATGGACTGGCTTTGCTTTTATCCAGGGCGAAAAAAAACGGTGAATCCGCATAAGCGGAATCACCGTTTTTAAGCATAGAGCCTGTAAAAATTATAGGCCGTGAGCAGAGCCTACCATACAAAGTAGCATAGGAAGAGAAAGTACAGTGTTTGTACGAGATGCTAGTAAAGCTATTTTCTTAGCGCCTGCAATTACGTCTGCAGAGTGTTCTTTTCCATCAAGACCCAGAATTTTCTTCTGGTTTGGCCAGATAAGTACCCATACGTTAAATAACATAATTGTACCTAACCAGGCGCCTAGACCAATAACTTGCATGCCATCAGCGAAAGTGAAAGCACCAACAATACCGCCTAAAGCAGAGAACTTAGGAGAAGCTAATAGACCTATTCCGACTAACCAGGTTACAGCTGCAGACATACGGAACCAAAGTAGAGCCGAAGGTGCTACGTATTTATTGATTGCAGCAGGGCCTGGGCCACCGCTGTCTTTTTCTGCAAGAGCTTTGCCTACAGCAGGTACTTGAACAAAGTTAAAGTAGTAAAGCAGACCGATCCAGGTAATACCTGCGGCAATGTGTATCCATGTCATTGCTACATTTTTAAAGGTTTCTGGAGAGCCCATGCCAAATGCTACTGCCATAGCAAGAATAAAACCAACGGCTAATGTGCCTTTGATTGTCATTAAAGGATTCATATCAATTTCCTGTTTATTTTCAGTTAAAATACTTGAGTGTTTTAGTTGGGCATTAAGATAAGTTAGAAGCGCCTGTATTTCAAGGTATTATTTGACTTTAATCATTGTTTTTAAGGAATCGAATGGATGTTATAGCGTTAAGTGTGTTTTCTAGCCGGATTGAAGCGGTTTGTGAAGAGATGGGAGCCGTTTTACAGCGGGTTGCCTTTTCACCGAATATCAAAGATCGACTGGATTATTCTTGTGCTATTTTCGATATTCAGGGGGAGCTGTGCGCTCAGGCGGCACATATTCCAGTACATCTGGGAAGCATGGCTTATGCGGCTAGGGATATTGTGAGAAAGATTAGTTGGGCGCCAGGAGATATGGTGGTATTGAATGATCCCTACCTTGGGGGGACTCATTTACCTGACATTACCTTAATAGCGCCCGTATTTGTTGAAAATCAGTTAGCAGGCTTCGTGGCTAATCGAGCTCATCATGCCGATATAGGTGCGTCTACTCCTGGCTCAATGCCAATATCGTCAGAATTGAGTGAGGAGGGGCTGATTATTCCGCCTACTCACATCATGAGGCGTGATCAGGAAGAAAAAGCAGTAATGGATAATTTACTGTCTGTTTTGCAAAACCCTAAACAGTCACATGGTGATTTTTCGGCACAAATTAGTGCAAACAGGCGAGGGGTGCGACGTTTGGGCGAATTAATTAGTGGCCTGGGTTTAAAGCAATATCGGTCGGCGTTAGCGGATCTAAACGACTATGCTGCCAGAATTGCCAAAGATGCTATGAAAACAATTCCACAGGGTGTTTATAAATTTACGGACGTGATGGACAATGATGGTCAGGTTAATTCAAATATAAAAATAATGGCAACGATCACCATCACGGAGACATTGATTGATGTAAATTTTGATGGAACAGATGTTCAGGTATCCGGCAATATAAATTGTCCTTTATCGGTCGCTGCCGCTGCCGTTTATTATGTATTTCGATGTTTAATGCCGGCAAATACGCCGGCGTGTGCGGGTAGCTTTCGTCATATTAGTTTCTCAGCACCTGAAGGCTGTTTACTTAATGCGCAAAGGCCCGCAGCAGTAGCTGCCGGCAATGTAGAAACCAGTACACGAATAGTCGACGTAGTTATAGGTGCGCTGGTAAAAGCTATAGCGGAAAAAATGCCGGCTGCCAGCCATGGCAGTATGAATAATCTGGCTATGGGGGCGGCGGAAAAAACACTAAAAGATAAGAAAGTAGATGCATGGGATTATTATGAAACCATTGGTGGAGGTATGGGGGCAAATTATTTATATAACGGTTTAAGTGGTGTGCAAACCCATATGACCAATACATTGAATACGCCAGTTGAAGTGCTGGAAATGAACTACCCGCTCAGAGTAAATGAGTATTCGTTGAGAAAAAACTCAGCAGGACAAGGGCAGCACTCAGGAGGAGAGGGTTTAATTCGTTCATTTACCTTTTTGCAGGATACACATGTCACCCTTTTAACAGAAAGAAGAGAACATGCTCCGTGGGGGATTAATGCAGGTGATGGAGCTGTTGGTGAAAACATAATTAATGAAAAGCTCTGTGCTGCAAAGTTTTCAAAAATAGTTAAAGCGGGTGATACATTAACAATTAAAACACCGGGTGGTGGTGGATATACAAAAGAGCACTGTTGAGGAACATCTCCCTCGGGGAAAGGTCTCGTTTTTTGAGCCCTGTCCCCTTAACCCATACCACCAAGGGTTGGCAGTGCAATAAACCGACTCCGTAAAACTTTTGATGGCATCACCACAGGGGACAGAGCGCAAAAAGCGCGTTCTTTCCCCGAGAGAGATGATCCATGACAGGGTAAAAAATTACTTTAATGCCTGTTGTACAGACTTCATACTTTTTACCCAGGGTTTTAATGAGCGTAATTGTGGTGGTAATCCGGCTATGGCATTGCGGGCTGTTTCACGGCTGTTATAACTGCCGTAAACCAGAACGTAATAAGGCTTTGAAGTTAACCAGGTTTTATACCATGCGGCATTTGCGGAAAGATTATTGCGTTGTGCAAACTTTAAAAGTGTTTCCGGGTCTCGTGCACCAAGTAATTGTAAGGTCCAGTTTTTAGAACTCTGTTTGCTTAACCAGTTAGCATTCTGTAATCCCATTTTATTTAGTTGTAAAAACACCGGGCTAACTGGTAATACAGTTTTGGCGGGTGTTTCTATTTTTGTTTCAGCAATTACTTTTACAGGTGCTATTGTTTGAGTTGATTCTGGCTTGAGAGCAGAAGGCTTTACTGGTTCTGGTATCCGTTTTGGCTCTGCTGCCGTAATGATTTGAGGCTGCGGATTAACAACAGGTAATGGCTTATTATCAATGGGTGGCGCTTCAGTATTTAATGGCTCAGTAGTTTCAATTTCATCTGTTTCAGAAGGAGTTGATTCTACAGCTGGCTCTCCTCCAGGTGGCGCTACTTCAGTTGCTTCAGTGTCAGAAAGAATTTTTTCGCTTTCAAGAACCTCAATTACATCAGTTATTTCATTATCAGTTTTATCTGCCAGAGTGTTTGTAACGGGTAAGTCGTTTACAGATGTCTGGCTGTCAGGCTTAGTGAATAGAAAATATAAATATGCGCCAGCAACTATAATTAATAAAACTCCAGTAATGATCAGTGATTTTATCCAAACAGGTGTCGGAGGATTTAATTTATTGTTTATAACTTTATCTATAATAGGAGCAGCCTGATTCATTATTTCCAGTGGAGTGCCGTTACATTTTTTTAACAGCAGCTGGATGTCATTGCTTGTGAGTAATGGCTCGCCAGAGTAACCTGCATTGCGTAAACGATGAGTTATAAAATTATCCAGCTGTTTTGGTGAAAGTTCAGGCATGTTCTGTACATATATCTGATCAGTTTGTATATCGGTTATTTTTTGTAATGTGTCCGACATACCTGAATTAGCAAATAATAGTATTTTTAAAGTAACTTCATGCTCTTGTTGTAACTGTTGCTGGTAACGAAATAATTCCTGTATGGTTGTGTCACTTAATACGTGGCTATTGTCCATAATTATCAAAGGAACCTGATCAAACATCTGTAAACTTTTCAGGTTTTCTTCCAGATGGCCCGCATCGCCCAAATCCTGTAAGTGAATAGACATTTTTTGCTGAATTTGAACCAGTGTATCGGTTGCTTCAGCTTGCATAGATAATGATTTAGTGTTGGCAATATCATGTTGAATAAACTGACGGAAAAGGGAGGTTTTGCCTGATCCATGCATGCCTTCGACCAGTAACAATAGATCGCTGAATTGTACCTGATGAACTAGGCTGTCTAAAATTTTAGTTAGAGACTGGGTGTTAAAGAAGCTTTTATCAGAAAGAATTTCATTAGCAAATGGTTGTTTGCTTAAGTTTAAAAAATCCAGGCTCTGATCGCTTAGTTCGCCGGCAGATATATTGTTGTTTTTATTTTTTTTGGCCATAAAAATACTTTAAGGTATCAGGTTAGCAAATGACAATTGTCTGGGGTTAAAAATTCGTTCATATTCTACAATGGCATATCTATCCGTCATGCCTGCAATATAATCCGAAACACCTCTGGCAATTCCGTTGTCACCAATTTTATCTTTTAATTGATTGCAGTGCTGTAATGCATCAGGAGGTAGTATTCGAAGATCATTTATAAATGCTTCGAATAAAGAGTTTAAAACTCTCTCTGCTTTAGTCGTCATACGTTGAACGCGATAATGACGATACAGGTTCTTCATTAAAAACCGTTTTAATTCGAGTGTTTGCTTTTGCATGTCTTCGCTAAAGCCAACAATGTATTGCTGTTGTTTGCGAGCTTCATCCGGGTGGTTTAAATTTAGTCTGTCAATTTCTATTCTAGATGTGTCGATTAGGTCGACAACCATTCGGCTAATCATGCGTCGAATGACCTCGTGAATTAAACAGTTACGGCTAATATGGGGGTATTTTTGCATAACAACTTCATGCTGTTCTCTAAATAACTGAGTTTCCAATAATTGTTCAATAGTAATTAAACCGTATCTAACGCCGTCGTCTATATCATGATTGTTATAGGCTATCTCATCAGCTTTATCACAGGCCTGAGCTTCCAGGCTGGGTTGGTTCTTATCTAAAAAACGTTGGCCTAATTCGCCAAGGTTACGAGCATCTTTATTAGAACAGTGTTTGAGTATGCCTTCGCGTGACTCAAAACTTAGATTAAGCCCCGGAAATTCAGCATATTTTTCTTCCAGTTCATCGACAACAC
>Ga0316205_10003680_pt1 | contig 14213 bp, 10 predicted proteins | sample 3monthpyrite_MG_FD_204941 | JGI IMG/M metagenome (GOLD analysis project Ga0316205, IMG submission 204941) | Microbial mat bacterial communities from mineral coupon in-situ incubated in ocean water Damariscotta River, Maine, United States -... | ecosystem: Environmental > Aquatic > Marine >... | reverse complement strand
TTAGGTTACAATAGATCAATGGATATCATTCATACTCAAGCCGAGCTGTGTTCATTGATGCAGACATGGCGATCCCAATCCTGCACCACCGCACTGGTTCCTACAATGGGAAACTTGCATGCCGGCCACCTGCGCCTGGTAGCGTATGCCAAAAACCATTCTGACCGACAGGTGGTCAGTATTTTTGTCAATCCGACCCAGTTTGCAGCCGGTGAGGACCTGGATAATTACCCACGCAGTTTTGAACGCGATTGTGAGCAATTAAAGCATGCCGGGGTAGATGTTGTGTTTGCCCCGGATAATGATGAGATCTACAGCAGTACCCGTGAACGTCAAACCAGGGTGCATGTGCCTGAGCTGGCAGATAAATTTTGTGGCGCCAGTCGTCCTGGGCATTTTGATGGGGTGACAACGATTGTTGCCAAGCTCTTTAATCTGGTTCAGCCACAGCTGGCTGTTTTTGGTGAGAAGGATTATCAGCAATTATTCCTGATCCGTAAAATGGTGACAGATTTAAATTTTCCAGTAAAAATACATGGAATTGCGACTGAACGCGCCGCTGACGGTCTTGCCCTGAGCTCCCGCAACAGTTATCTGACAGAGGTTGAAAGGGCGCGTGCTCCGCGTTTGTACGCAGCGTTGCAGCAGGCTGCCAGTGAGCTTCAGGAGGGTGAGAAGGATTTTAAAAAGATTGAGAAAAATGTTGTTAAAATACTCGAAAAAGACAAATTTATAGTCGATTATGTTCACATCTTGCGAACAATTGATTTGCAGCCGGCCTCCCAATCCGATCAAAACCTGGTGATTCTGGTAGCAGCCAGCCTGGGTCAGGCGCGACTTATCGATAACATCAGCATTCAGTTATCTGATACAATATAATCTGTATTAGATTCACAATGTTATGGAACGAGAGATGCTAAGAACATTCCTTCGGTCGAAGTTGCACCATGCTCGAGTCACGCACGCTGAGTTGGAATATGAAGGCTCCTGCGCGATTGATGGGCACCTGTTGGACACTGCCGAAATTCACGAATATGAGCAAATCCAGATATATAACCTGGATAATGGACAGCGTTTCATTACTTATGCAATTCGTGCAGAAAACCATTCTGGCATCATTTCCGTAAATGGGGCGGCAGCTCATAAGGCCAATCCAGGCGACCGGCTGATTATTTGTAGCTATGCATCAGTGGATCAGAATGAGATGGCGCATTTCAAGCCCAGATTAGTCTATTTGGACGATGCGAATAAAATCACCCGTACCAGTCATACCATCCCCGTACAGGTAGCTTGATCAAATATTGAGTTTTATTGCAAGCGGTTGGATGAGTCCTGCTGAGCACCGTGATCTGACAATACGCGTTGATGAGTCATACGCCAGGTTTCATCTTCTTCTTTGCTTAGCGCCACTTCAATGGTCATTGTTTGAGTGTCACCTTTGGAGGTTTTAATGGTTTCAATAGTGGTGAACATTAACTGGCTGTCCTGGCGCGGAATAATTTTGAGGTCTTCATAACTCACTTCGGTAATCAACTGGTCGGCGAATTCTTGCTGGCATTGAGATTTCCATTGTTCATAGCCGATCACATCCTGGCCGGGAACGCCATGCAACTGAACGCTTTCAGAAATAAGATTCATGTGCGCATCGAGGTCATTGTTTGTCGCCGTCTCGGCCATTTCCTGCAAAAAACTACTAATAATAGCCATGCTCATAATGTTTCCCTGTGATAATTGAAGTCATGAAGTGAAGTTGTATTCGCATGGTAAAGAATGGCACCATCACAGGCAAGTTAACAATCAGGATTAATCATGAATAAACCTTATTCAGAAGCTTGCGAGCAAAATAAAGATGTCATTTTTGAGGTGATAGAACGACTATTCAAAGCGCCTGGAGAGGTACTTGAGATTGGCAGTGGAACTGCACAGCATGCAGTTTACTTCGCACCAAAATTACCTCATCTGCAATGGCGTGCTTCAGACCAGCGTGAATATCATGCGGGTATTAAAGCCTGGTTGGATGAAGCTGATCATGACAACTTGCATGGTCCACTGGAACTGGATGTTAATCAGTCTGACTGGCCGGTTGAAAATGTCGATTATGTCTTTTCAGCCAATGCTGTGCATATTATGTCATGGCCATCAGTTGAAGCGATGTTAAGCGGGATAGGTCATATATTAAAACCACAGGGTTTGCTGGTTTTGTATGGTCCTTTCAATTACAGGGGTCAATACACCAGTGACAGTAATGCACGTTTTGACGTATGGCTAAAACAGCGTGATGCAGACAGTGGTATCCGGGATTTTGAAAAATTGAATGAACTGGCGATTGAACAGGGCATGCAATTTTTAGAGGACGTAGAAATGCCTGTTAATAATCGCATCCTGGTGTGGCAAAAAAATAGCTAAACATTTTAACCGGTATTACGCATGCCTGATGCAATCGCATTGATCGAACGTAACAGTGGATCCAGCCACACGGAAATTTCATCTTCAGGAAGTTCTTCTGCTCGATAGCGTTCGAGTAGAGTGATCTGAATATAGTTCAAAGGATCCAGATATGGATTACGGCGTGTCAGTGATAGTGCTAATGTAGGGTTATCTTCAAGTAATCCTTTTTGATTGGCTACGTTCAGTACCTGTGTGACAGTACGGGTGTATTCCTCGCGAATTTTTGCGTAGATTTCTACTTCGGTCTCTGGATTGACACACAGCGTTGCATATTCCTTGGCTATATCCATTTCACTCTTGAATAAAGCCATCTGGCTATTACTCAATAGCGAATGGAAGAAGGGCCATTCATAATACATTTTTTGCAATTTCGCCAGACGCTCAGGTTTGCTATCTCGCCACTCGGCCAGCGCCGCTCCAATTCCATACCAGGCAGGCAAGGTTTGGCGTGATTGTGCCCAACCAAACACCCAGGGTATCGCCCTGACAGAGTACTTGGAGCGGTCCTGTTTTTTTCGATGTGATGGCCGCGAACCGATATTCATCAATCCAATTTCAGATACCGGCGTGGCTTCATAGAAATAATCCAGTAACGCTTGCGAGTTATCGGTCAGTTCACGATATGTGCGCTCACCGATGCGGGTAATTTCATCCATAATCCCCATGTAATCATTACGCTCATCCTCTACAGGATGAATGATACAACGACTTGCTTTCATTAAGCCGGTGATCCCCATGGTCAGTTCGTAGATGGCTGTTTCGCGGTTACTGTATTTATAGGACAGGACTTCTCCTTGTTCAGTAAACTTGATCTGACCATGAACCGTATTACCCGGCTGAGACAAAATGGCTTCGTGTGTGGGGCCACCGCCGCGGCCAATGGTTCCCCCGCGACCATGAAACAGACGACATTTAACTTCATACTGATTAGTCAGACTGATTATTTTGTTTTGTGCTTCATAGAGACACCACGCGGAGGCAAGTATGCCACCGTCCTTGCAGGAATCTGAATAGCCGAGCATGATTTCCTGAATATTACCAGCTGCGCTTAACAAAGCCTTGTAGGTTTTATTACCCAGCAAATTGGTCAGCACTTCTTCAACATGTGACAGGTCTTCAATTGTTTCGAATAACGGAGAGATATTGATATGACAAAACCAGTCGTCACCATTATGGCCTGCCAGACCTTCCAGGTAAGCTAAATACATGACTTCCAGCACGTGGCTGGCGGAATGCGTCATCGAAATAACATAGTTGCCAAACGCTTTAGGACTGACTTCTTCACGAATGTCAGTCATGGTTTTGAAGACGGCCAGAGTTTCCTGTGTATTAGCCTCGAATTCCTTGCCTGCCAAAGGATTGTCCAATGGTTTTGATAGCTGTTCAGCCAGTAGCTGCAGTTTTTCCTTTTCATCCATTGCAGAATAATCATCGCAGATATTCAAGGATCGAAGAATTTCATTAACTGCTTCTGTGTGACGCGTAGATTCCTGGCGTAAGTCCAGTCGAACCAGGTAAAACCCGAAGGTTTCCACTAAGCGGATTAAATCCTTCAGTGCGCCATTGGCAATGTTATAGTCATCATGATTTTTCAAAGACTCCCTGATCAGTTTCAGGTCATCAAGTAACTCATCTTCGTTTTTGTAGGCTACGTCAGTGATGATTTCAGTGCCATCAATTCGTTTAGTAACGGCACGCATATTATTACGCAGTCGATAACGCATCACATATAATTTACGCCGATAGGGCTCATAAATGTATCGATTCGGCTTACCTTTAAAAGCGCCGCTGAATAATTCCTGATCGCTGGCAAGACTGGCTGTCAATTCTTCAGTGGGTGTGATCATTTTGGAAGAATGTGTCAAAACAGCGCTAAGTTGCTCGACACGAATGATATAAGCACGTAATGCTTCCTGACTATGCATGCGAACGGCCAGTGCAGTGGTTTCCGGTTTGACAAACGGGTTGCCATCACGGTCACCGCCAATCCAGGAACCAAATGTTAAAAAACTGGGTGTGCTAACCAGGTTTTCGTCAAAACCATTATTGCCATAATTCGCATAGATGGCTTTTTCAAGATAGCGATAAACTTGCGGGACTGCTTCAAACAGACATTCGCGAAAATAATACAGGCCATTTCGAATTTCGTCCCTGACCTGAGGTTTGTGCGCGCGCACTTCATCAGTTTTCCAGAGAATCTGAATTTCCGCTTCCAATTGTTCGCGGAGTTCACGCAATTCATCTTTGCCTAGATTTTTATCCTGCAGTCTTTCGCTGAGCAGGAATATCCGCCGTAAAATTTCCATGATTGTTCGGCGCTTTGATTCGGTTGGGTGTGCAGTAAAAACCGGGATATATGCCAGCTGGTTCATTAACTCCTGAAGTTGGTCAGCGGTCATGCCATCCATCATGAAGTGGGTCATGGTGTCGGAAAAAGACCCTGTCCATAAATTTGCGCCTGAACGCACCTGACGACGGCGTTGTTGATGCATAAAAGATTCTTCAGCGATGTTCACCAGGGTGAAATAAATGCTGAAGGCACGTAACACCTGACTCAGTTCTGAGGGTTCCAGGCGCTCAATCAATACCCTTAATTTTTGGCGCAGGCGCGGATTATCTTCTTCACGTAATTTGATATAACCCTTGCGCAAAGTCTCAATGGCGACATAGATACTATTGCCGCTATGTTCACGAATGACGTTACCCAGCAAATTACCAAAGAGTTTTACCCGAGAGCGAAGTTCTTTGTCACGCGGCAAGCTTGTTTTTAAATTTTCTTTATACATGAATGAGTTACAGGAATTTTCTGAAGGTCAGACCCCGCGCCTTAACCACTAATATGACGGTGAAAACTGATGAATTATAACGAATTTATTTACTTAAAGCTAAACACGAGGTTCGCTTCCATGATGAAATTGCTATAGCCATGTTTTAACTGATTTTTTTTACTCAAGTGTTACTATTAACAATAACCTTATCATATAAATTCATTAAAAAGGGTGAACATGAGCGAGCTAACATTGCTGAATAGTTGGCAGTTACTGCAACAGCATTGGGACGAAATCAATGATTTCCAGGTAAAGGATGCCTTCAAACAAGACCCGCAACGCTTTGAAAATTTTACAATGCAAGCGGCCGGGGTTTTTCTTGATTATTCAAAAAACCGTATTGATAGTAAAACCATGGCGCTATTAATGCAGCTGGCACAGGACTGTGACCTGGCAACATGGCGTGAAAAAATGTTCACTGGCGAGCCGATCAACTCAACCGAGCATCGTGCTGTACTGCATACAGCCTTACGTAACCGCAGCAATCGGCCCGTCATGGTAAACGGCCAGGATGTCATGCCAGATATTAATCATGAGTTACAAAAAATGCGTAACTTCTCAGAAGCCGTGCGTAACTGCCAGTGGCTGGGCTATACAGGCAAACGCATCAAGCACATCGTTAATATTGGTATTGGTGGATCTGACCTGGGGCCAGTGATGACCTGCACTGCGTTACAGTCATTTGGACATCCCCACCTGGAAATGTACTTCGTATCCAATATTGATGGCACCCACATTCTTGAAACCTGCAAAAAACTCGACCCTGAGCGCACCTTGTTCATTATTGCCTCAAAAACCTTCACGACACAGGAAACCATTGCCAATGCGTATGCAGCGCGAGAATGGTTTATTCATTCGGGTGCCAGTGAAAAACATATCGCCAAACATTTTGTCGCCATTTCCACCAATTCTGAAGCCGTGTCTGCCTTTGGTATCGACACCCGTAATATGTTTGAGTTTTGGGATTGGGTAGGAGGTCGGTATTCTATCTGGTCGGCTATCGGTCTGCCTTTGGCCTTGTATATCGGCATGGATTTATATGAAGAGTTTCTGACCGGCGCCTATGAAATGGATGAACATTTTCGGTTGACACCTTTGGAGCAAAACATGCCGGTGGTGATGGCGATGATTGGCATCTGGTATATCAATTTTTTTGCCGCTGAATCACAGGGTATTCTTCCTTATGACCATAAACTGTCACGTTTTCCTGCTTACCTGCAGCAAGCGGATATGGAAAGTAATGGTAAGCGAGTCAATCGGGAAGGTGGCATCGTGGACTATCACACCGGCCCGGTCATCTGGGGTGAGCCGGGTGCGAACAGTCAACACGCATTCTTCCAATTACTGCATCAGGGAACGCGCCTGATTCCGTTGGATTTTATTATCCCCATGCAAAAAAGCCATGCCATTGATGAGCATCACACGATGTTAATGTCCAATTTTATTGCCCAGACAGAAGCCTTGATGCTAGGCAAAAACATTGAGCAAGTTAAAAAGAAATTGAAGTCGCAGGGCATGTCTGCAGAGGGAATCGAAGCACTTGCCCCGCATAAGTGTTTTACCGGTAATCGACCTTCCAATAGCCTGATGATCGATGAATTGCGGCCAAAAAGCCTGGGCGCACTGATTGCTTTGTATGAACATAAAATATTTGTGCAGGGTGTGATCTGGAATGTTAATTCTTATGATCAATGGGGTGTAGAGCTAGGTAAGAAACTAGCGTTGACCATACAGAATGAATTGCGAGCTGGCGAAAAAGTGGACTCGCATGATGGCTCCACCAATGGGTTGATTAATTACTACCTTGGTCATCTGAACGATGAAAATACAAAATAACAAAGGGAATTACCTTAAGCAGATTTAAACTGTAGCTGAATTAAAGATGGATTCCCGCCCGTGCGGGAATGACGCTAATTTTAGGCTATATGCGATTCAATCTTGCCACTGTGTGTATGCTCATTGTGCACCTCCTTAGACCATTCTCCTTTTATGTCATTCCCGTGCACTAGGGCCTCCCCCGCGAAGGAGGGGGCGGGAATTGTCGAAGTCCGCTACCGTGAGACTGTAGTCATTCCCGCGCATGAGGGCCTCCTCTCGCGAAGGCGGGGGCGGGAATCCATTACCTTTGACCAGGTTTTGATAAAAAATGCATCTGTGGTATCTAGCGTAGTTGTTCCAACGCCCAAGTGCAGTGTTCTTTAATCAGATCAGAGTCGCAGTTTAATTTTTTCTGTAGAGCAGTTATGACCGCGTCACCACCCTGACTGTTGCCCAATGCGACGGCAATATTACGCATCCAGCTTTCGTAACCAATTCGCCTGATCGCCGTGCCTTCGGTGCGTTGTAAAAAAGTAGCTTCATCCCACTCAAACAGTGCCAGTAGCGTGCGTTCATCCAGTTGATGGCGAACCTGAAAGTCGATTTCAGCACTGGCCTGTGCAAATTTATTCCATGGGCAGACTAATTGGCAATCGTCACAGCCATAAATTCGGTTACCAATGTCTGCACGAAATTCGACCGGTATCGATCCACGTAACTCGATGGTCAGATATGAAATACAACGTCGCGCATCGAGTTGATAAGGAGCGACGATAGCGCGAGTTGGGCACACATCAATGCAGGCGTGACAACTACCGCAATGATTGCTGGCTGGTGTGTCAACGGGTAAAGGCAGGTCAGTGTAGAGTTCACCCAGAAAAAACCATGAGCCGGCCCGTTCATTAAGCACATTGGTGTGTTTGCCAATCCAGCCGAGGCCGGACTTTTCAGCGATGGCTTTTTCCAGTACCGGCGCACTGTCGACAAAGACTCGATGACCAAACGGTCCGATCAGGGTTTCTATATAGCGGGAGAGTTTTTTCAGTCGGGAGCGCAGTACTTTATGATAATCCCTGCCCAGTGCATAGCGTGAAACATAGGCGGTATCTGGATTCTGTAATACCTCTTCAGCCGGCGCTGCCGAGTCTGGCCAGTAATCCATTCTCACGCTGATGATGCGGCAGGTTCCTGCGATTAACTTCTCGGGTTGATAGCGCTTATGACCATGGCGCTGCATATATTCCATTTCACCGTGATATCCTGAGGCCAGCCATTGTTCCAGGTGTTCGCCATGGGCTTGTAAATCGGTATCGCTAATCCCGACTTGCTGAAAACCAAGCGCTTCTCCCTGACGCTTGATCAGTGTCGCAAGTTGGTCATAATCGGGTGTGGCTCGTTGGTTGGTCATGCTCGCAGAGTCTAACGTACTGCCTGCATAACGAATAGAGTGCAGACAAAGGAAAACTGTCTACTATGCACACCTGAATACCGATTTTCTGGGTTATACTTTAGCTATGTTAAAAACCGATTTTCCTTTGACACTTTACAGTGCTGCGCAAGCGCGCGAATTAGACAGGCTGGCTATTGAGCAGACTGATGTCAGTGCCTATGCATTAATGTTTAGGGCAGCGGAGTCTGCTTATCGGGTTCTCATGGCGCAATGGCCTGAAGCACATCAGCTAGTTGTGGTCTGCGGGCCGGGCAATAATGGCGGTGATGGTTATCTGTTAGCGGCATTGGCACAAAATGATGGTAAGCAAGTAAAGCTATTGGTGGCGGGTGGTGAGTCCCAATCGGAGGAAGCACAACGTGCTGCTCATCAATGGCACAGCGGTGATGCCCAGGCCATTGATCGTGAGCAATTCGCCGAAGCATTATCCACTGCAGATGTTGTTATTGATGCCTTAACCGGAACCGGATTGAAACGGGATATTGAAGGCGACTGGGCAGAATTGGTTGCACAAATTAACAGCAGTGGCATACCGGTACTTGCCCTCGATATACCCACTGGCCTGGATGCAGATAGTGGTGCAATAAGAGGTGTCGCTATACAGGCGTCGGTAACGATTACGTTTATCTGCCTGAAAACAGGCCAGTTGACAGCATCCGGACCAGATTATTGCGGTGAATTGTTACTGGATGATCTGGATGTACCCGCGAGTATTTATCAACAGGTGGCTGCAGCTTCTCAGATCATTGACGGTCAGCAATTAAAGCAACTCCTGGCTCCACGCAAACAAGCCAGCCACAAAGGCAGTAATGGGCATGTGCTCATTATCGGAGGTGATCATGGTATGGCAGGTGCAGTCGCTTTAGCTGCAGAAGCTGCTCTGCGGTCGGGTGCGGGGCTGGTTTCGGTTGCAACACGACCTGAACATAGTTTGCTGATAAACGCGCGCCGCCCTGAGATAATGTGCCACGGTATCGAAACAGCAGAACAGCTGCAGCCACTATTACGTCGAGTTGATGTGGTGGCAATCGGACCTGGATTGGGAGAGTCTGACTGGGCGAAAAGCCTACTGGTAGAAGTCCTGGCTACTCAGTTGTATCTGATCGTGGATGCTGATGCATTGAAATTGTTGAAAGACAGTGCAGTGAAAAGGGGACGCTGGATTCTGACCCCGCATCCGGGAGAAGCCGCAGCATTGTTAGAAACGACCACCCAAACCATCCAGCAGGATCGTTTTAGTGCCCTCAAGGCGATTTGTGAGCGTTACCAATGTGTCACCGTATTGAAAGGTAACGGCACACTGGTGCAAGCGGTAGCAAGTGATAAAGTGTATCTGTGTCGGCAAGGTAATCCGGGTATGGCAAGCGGCGGAATGGGCGATGTTCTGACCGGTGTGATTACAGCCCTGGTTGCACAGGGATTGTCTTTATCAGAAGCAGCTCGCATGGGTGTTTACCTGCATGCGAGTGCTGCCGACCTGGCGGCACAAACGGGTGAACGAGGCATGATCGCCTCCGACCTGTTTGGTTTTTTACGGCAACTCTCCAATCCTGATCAGGCTGTGACCAATTGACTTTTGAACCGATCAGTATCGATGTGGCGGATGAAGCAGGGATGAGTGCGCCCGCTGCCAGGCTGGCGAGTGCGCCTTCATCCGGTGTTATTTTTCTTCGCGGCGATTTAGGAGCGGGGAAATCGACCTTGGCCAGGGCCTACTTACACAGCAGGGGTTATCTGGGGCGCGTCAAGAGTCCGACCTATACATTGATAGAATCCTATCAACTACCCGATGGAGAAGTGCATCATCTGGACTTATATCGTTTGAAGGACCCCGAAGAGCTTGAATTTATTGGGATTCGTGATTTATTTCAGACGGGTGCAATGATCCTGATCGAATGGCCGGAAAAAGGCATGCAGGTACTGCCCGAACCAGATCTGGATATTTTGATAAAACCCAGGGAACCTGGCAGAACTCTGATATTTCAGGCGCATACAGCGAATGGACAGGATTTCATCAAGGCATTATCAGGCTTATCTAATAATCTGGACTAGCATAGCCGCCTATCTTATGGATTATATTGACAATATTCATTAGTCTAACTAGAATCCTAGTTAACACTCATCAGTCTTTTGCTGCATACACATATCGAGCCGGGCATTTTTAGCGTTCAGTTCAGGGTATGAGGGCGGCGGTGAGACAATTAAATAATTGATAATGGTTCTGGTATGAGAGTTACGGGCAAACTAATCCTTTCGTTGGCTTTATCCATTTTCACGACTCTGCTGTGGGCCAACCCGGTGATACGTGATGCACGCCTATGGTCTGCGCCGGATAGTACCCGCATTGTATTTGATGTCAGTGCCCCGGTCGATCATACATTATTCGCCTTGCATAACCCGGAGAGGATTGTCATTGATTTACATGGCACCAAGTTGGCCAAATCCTTAAAGGGTAGCCAGTATCAAAAAGGCGTCGTTAAGCGGATACGTAGCGGGGCCCATAATAAAAACGATACACGCATTGTTCTGGACTTGTCTGCCGATGTAAAAGCCAAAAGCTTTCTGTTGAAACCGCATCAATCCTATGGCCATCGGCTGGTGATTGACCTGCAGAACAAAACCAGTAAACAGGCAACAAAAGCCAAAGTCTCTGAGAAAAAAACCAGCCAACGCCGTGATCTGATTATTGCGATAGATGCGGGTCATGGTGGCGAAGATCCCGGTGCCATTGGTCATCGAGGAACACGCGAAAAAGATGTGGTGATGGCTATTGCCAGAAAGTTGGAAGCCTTGATCAACAAGCAATATGGTATGAAGGCCGTCATGGTACGTAGCGGTGACTATTATATTGGCCTGCGTAAACGCGTCGAAATTGCTCGCGAGAATAAAGCAGATATGTTTATTTCAATTCATGCGGATGCATTTCATGACAAACGCGCTCGGGGTTCATCGGTGTTCGCCTTATCGCAACGCGGCGCCAGTAATGAGACTGCCCGTTGGTTAGCGGAGAGTGAAAACGCGTCTGATTTCATAGGTGGCGTCAGTCTGGAAGATAAAGATGACTTGTTAACCTCAGTGCTGCTGGATTTATCCATGAATGGCAAAGTGGAGGCGAGCCTGGAATTGGGTGATTACGTTCTGTCTGAATTAAAAACAGTTACCAAGGTTCATAAAAACAGGGTAGGGCAGGCAGGATTTGCGGTGCTAAAAGCGCCTGATATTCCATCAATTCTGGTAGAGACTGCTTTTATTTCCAACTTGCATGAAGAGAAAAAGTTACGCAGCTCAAGACACCAACTTCGCATGGCAAAATCTATCCTGAAAGGGGTCAACAGTTACTTTCTGCGTAATGAAGTACCAGGAACCTTGTTGGCACAACGTCGCCATGTGATTGCAAAAGGTGAAAATCTCTCCACCATTGCTGATCAATATCAGGTGAGTCTGAAAGCACTCAGAACTTCCAACACCCTGAAATCTGATCTTCTGCGTGTCGGCCAGGTGTTAGTCATTCCAGGTAGCTAGTACTCTCAGATAGCCTCAACGTGCATGAATCGAGTATGATATGCTCGATGCTGAATAGATCAGCCATGCAACGTTATGACCATACGAAAACTTCCCTCTCAACTCATTAACCAGATCGCTGCCGGTGAAGTCATTGAACGACCGGCCTCCATTGTCAAAGAGCTTTTGGAAAACAGCCTTGATGCCGGTGCGACGCGTCTGGATATTGAGTTACAGCAAGGTGGAAAATCACTCATCCGGATCCGTGATAATGGCAGTGGCATCAGCGCTGACGATTTACCCGTGGCGCTACAACGTCATGCCACCAGTAAAATAGCAACATTGGAAGACCTGGAACAAATTCAGAGCCTTGGTTTCAGGGGGGAGGCCCTGCCGAGTATTGCTTCTGTGTCACGAATGACGATCAGTAGTCGAATCGATTCAGAAACCACAGGCTGGTGCATTCAAGGTCACGGAGAGCAGACAGTCTCCCCCTGTGCACACGCGCAAGGCACGACCATTGAAGTCAGGGATGTTTTCTACAATACCCCGGCCCGACGTAAATTCTTGAAAGCTGATCGAACTGAATTCAGTCATATTGAGCAAATTGTTAAACGAATCGCGCTCAGTCGAGCGGATGTTGAAATTCATTTGCAGCACCAGGGTAAAGTGATTTATCAGTTACCTGCGGCCAGTACTGACGAACAACAGCAGCGCCGGCTGCAGCAATTGTGTGGCAAAAGTTTTGTTGAACATGTGATGTCACTCGACCATCAGGCAGCCGGGCTCCGATTATCCGGTTGGATTGCGGTACCCGCTTTTTCACGTAGTCAGGCGGATTTGCAGTATTTCTTTATTAATGGGCGCATGGTCAGAGATAAACTGCTTGCCCATGCCGTAAAGCAGGCATATCACGATGTCTTGCACCATCAACGTTATCCTGCCTATGTTCTCTATCTTGAGCTTGATAACAAGCTGGTGGACGTTAATGCGCATCCGGCAAAATTCGAGGTTCGCTTTAGAGACAGTCGTCAGATCCATGGATTCATTACTCATAGCCTGAAAAAAATCCTCGCCGATCTTCGACCTGTGGATCAGGCTGAGTCGCTGACCGCGGCTGAAATTCCATCTTTTCGGCAGAATTCCGATATGGCGTCTGGCAATCATTACAGTGGCTATAAAGAAACCATCGGTTTGCCAATGCATGAACCGTCGCAAGCCTATCAGCAATTTGCACAGACAGCACTACAGTCTGTCCCTATGTCAGCTACCAGCGCGGTTGAGCATGATGAGCATATCCCGCCTTTAGGCTATGCCGTCGCGCAATTGCATGGTGTTTACATTCTCGCTCAAAACAGTAAAGGCATGGTGATTGTGGATATGCATGCAGCCCATGAGCGCATTGTCTATGAGCGGTTAAAGCAGGCCATGGATAGTAATGGGATTGTGGCGCAACCCTTACTGGTTCCTGCCACCATTACGGTGAGTGTCCGTGAAGCGGAACTGGTTGAAACACACGGCGATATTTTTATTGAATTGGGTTTTAAGGTAGACCGCATCGGCCCTGAACAATTGGTCATCCGTGAGGTGCCAGGGTTATTACGCGACACAGATAGTGGCGCACTAATTAAAGATGTGCTTTCGGATATAGCGGAGTACGGCAATAGCCAGCGGATTCGAGAAGCTTATAATGCAGTGCTATCAACGATGGCCTGCCATGGTTCTGTCCGTGCCAACCGCCTGCTCACGACTACCGAAATGAATGCACTGTTACGTGACATGGAATCGACTGAACGCAGCGGGCAATGTAATCATGGTCGACCCACCTGGAGAGAACTGAGTCTTGCTGAGCTTGATAAATTGTTTATGCGGGGGCAATAAGACTAACGAAACAGTTGCTGTTTGGAGTTAATCAGCTTTATTAAATTGAAATGCTCTAGTTCTATGCATTAACACACAGCGTAATGCAAAAAATTTCAAGTCCCAGGTATCAATACTGTTGCAAAAATGAGGTGGTTTCCTAAGGTTCGTTTCTCAATTCTTATTTGTACAATCCACCCAGTAAATTTTGCTAAGTTATATCCTTCTATGGTTTGGTTAATTAGTTAGTGTGCATAATTGCCCCGCTTGAGTTAGGTAGAATAACCTTACTATTTATAATAGCCTTT
>Ga0316205_10003679_pt1 | contig 14215 bp, 12 predicted proteins | sample 3monthpyrite_MG_FD_204941 | JGI IMG/M metagenome (GOLD analysis project Ga0316205, IMG submission 204941) | Microbial mat bacterial communities from mineral coupon in-situ incubated in ocean water Damariscotta River, Maine, United States -... | ecosystem: Environmental > Aquatic > Marine >... | reverse complement strand
AAAGATGCTGCCGCCCGAGCGTAGGGCAGAGTCTTTTCGCCAAACGGGAACGCCGTGGTCTGGGCCGGGTAAACCGGATCGAACTTGTCAAACGCGCTCTGGTCGTACGGATCGCAGCGGCCTGGGTGATTGCCGTGCCATCGGCTGGCACATCAGCAGCTATCTTTTTCTACATGATCCGTGGCATTATGTTGCCATCATCCGGTACGCATCATGATCACGGACCTCAATGCAATGGCGCTTTCAACCGGGCTGCTTGGCGGGCTGGCGCTGTTCTTGTTCGGGATGGATATTATGACCCGCGCCTTGAAACAGGTCGCGGGTTCCTCAATGAAATCCATGCTCGACCGGATGACAGGCAACCGGTTTTTGGGACTTGCAGCTGGTGCGTCCATCACGGCCATTATTCAATCTTCGTCGATCACGACGGTCTTGCTCGTCGGTTTCATCTCTGCCGGGCTGATGACGTCGGCGCAAAGCGTGGCGGTGATCATCGGTGCGAATATCGGCACAACAATCACCACGCAGATCCTCGCCTTCAAGGTCACGACGTTAGCCTTGCCAGTTTTGTCGCTGGGCTTCTTCGTCGCAGCTCTTGCGAAGCAGAAACTGACGCGCGAGCGCGGGCGCATCCTTCTGGGGCTGGGAATGGTGTTTTTTGGCATGGCGACAATGTCGGAAGCGATGGAACCCCTGCGGAGTTTCGAACCGTTCCTCGATTTCATGCGCAAGCTCGACAACTACTTGCTGGCCGCGATTGTGGGGGCGGGCTTTACCGCTTTGGTCCAATCGTCATCGGCAACAACTGGCATCTTGATCGTCATGACCGGACAAAACCTGATCGGTTTGGAACCCGCCGTTGCCCTTGCACTTGGGGCAAATATCGGCACCTGTGTCACAGCCCTGCTTGCAGCCCTGGGCAAGCCGAGCGCGGCCTTGCGCGCCGCGATCATCCACACGCTTTTCAATGTAGCAGGCGTTTTGATCTGGATAGGTTTCGTGGATCAACTGGCATCCTTCGCGCGTTCAATCTCCCCTGCCCAGGCGACAGCCGATGCCAGCGTGGTTCCCCGACAGCTGGCCAATGTGCATACTTTCTTCAATGTCTTCAATGCGCTCTTGTTCATCGGGTTTACCAGGCAGATTGCCTGGCTTTCCGAGTGGCTGGTTCCGGATCGCTCGGAGGTGATCGAACCGGGCTTCAAGCCAAAACACCTGGATCACAAGTTCCTGGATGTCCCGGCCATCGCAATAGACGCTGTCCGCCTTGAAATCCTGCATCTGGGGACGCTGGTGCGCGACATGTTTGCGCAGGCGATACCCGCAGTGACAACAGGCAGCCCGCTTGATATCGACAAGTTGCGGGTTATGGACCGACCTGTCGACCTTCTGCACCGCGAAATCATCGGCTACATGCGCAAGATCAGCATCACGAGTTTGCCCGCGGATCAGTCAGATCGGTTCATGGGATTGATCCGGATCTCCAACGATTTCGAACATATTGGCGATCTTGTGGCAACCAGCATGGTGACGTCCGCACGCAAAAAGATAGACGAAAATGTTAACATCAGCCCTGCAACAGCGTCGGTTATCGCCACGCTTCATAGGGAGGTTATCGACGCAATTGACGGCGTCCTTCTGGCATTGGAAACCCAGGACACAGACAGAGCCGTTCAGGTCCGACAGATGAAATCCGGGTTCTCGACACTGATCGAAGACATCGCACGACACGAAATTGAAAGGTTGCGCGCAGACGAACCAAAGCGGCTCCACACTTACGCCCGCGAGATCGAGCTGACGGAAACCCTGGACGATATCTTTAAGATCATCCGCCGCATCGCAAAAACAGAAATCGAAATCTACTAGGCAGTCGGCAAGGCCAACTCCATGCTATGGCGGGTCAACCTATTTGAGCTGCCGTTTGTGCGATCTGCAGCATCATGCATGTCGGGCTCGGAGCCGACCTCAGATGCAGCGCGGCATCCTATAATATGGTGGTTCGTCAACGTCGGGTTGTGGTTGAGGGAGGGCATGGCGGATCGGAGGAACAGTCGTGGAAACACCCAACTTGCCTGCCATTCGCGCGCTTCGCACAGCCTGGAACAAAGGCCGCATCATTGGCCAGTCTCGGCGCTACACGTTGCTCAACCTCTCGATCACAGGAGCAGCCAGTCAATCTGGAAATGCTTGTCTTCAACACCGTCAGCGGTGCCTTCTCGGACACTGTCGGGTTTGCTGATTCGACTGAACCGGGTATCAAACATTGCCGAACCGGACAAATCCACTGCGGCACTTGACCCGTAATTGGTTTTGCAAAATGAAAGTGCCATCATATTCTCTTATTTGAGTTACATGCCCCAGCCACCCCTCCAAACCCAAGCACAGATGCAAGACGTGGACCTCATGTTTCCCAACGAATTGATGCGCTGTGCCTGTGCGCATCGCGGTATGACGGAGCTGAATCTAAGCGGTCCACTGCGGCCCATCGACCCGAATGTGCAGGCGCAAATCACAGACCCTGCGATGGGGATTTATCCAACCACTTTGCCTTGGAAAGGAGGGATGGACCCATGACTTTGGTGGAAAATGCCGAAACCAAAAGCCGTGAAGAATTGCGACCGCTCAACCAGGCGGCATGGGAAAAGCAACGCGTCTATGTTGGTGCGCATTCTGCTTTCTACCAGGATTTATGGGACGGGGTTCAGCCACCAAAGGACCTGAAGGATCTTGCTCTTCTGCCCCTTTCGGACAAGGCGCAGCTTCGGCTGTCTCAGGCGGATCATCCCCCATTCGGCAACTATCTTGCTGCAGATAGGAAGCAAGCCGTCCGCCTTCACCGAACTTCGGGAACAACGGGTCAGGCCATGAACCTTGCCCTGTCTGCACAGGATTGCCGAGTGACCGAAATTGTCGGCGGACGGGCGCAGAGGTCGGCAGGGTTGGGGCCTGATCATACGGTCGCGCATTGCCTGAATTACCAGATGTGGATGGGCGGTTTGACCGATCACATGACGCTGCAGGAAACCGGAGCGCTGGTCATTCCCTTCGGCGTCGGCAGCACCGAGCTTTTGGTCCGCACCATCCAAGAGGTCGGGGTAACGGCGATTTCCTGCACACCGTCCTACCCGGCGGTGCTGGAGCGTGTGATCGAAGAGAAATTTCCGGGACTTGCCCCACGGGATCTGGGGCTAAAGCTGGGTCTTTTCGGCGGTGAGGCGGGGCTTGACGATCCTGCCTTCAGGGCGCGGTTGCACGAGACCTGGGGGTTTGAACCACGCAATGCGAATTTTGGCGTGTCGGATGTATTCTCGAACTTTGCGGCGCAATGCCCCGAGGATACCCGCCTGCATTTCCTCGCCTGTGATGTGCTGTTCCCTGAGCTGATAGATCCAGACTCCGGCGCGCCGCTGGACATCAAACCGGGGGTGACTGGCGAACTGGTGCTGACGCATCTGCTGCGCGATTGCCAGCCACTGGTCCGGTTTCGAACGGGCGACATCATCGCTATCGACGAAACCGACCCATGCCGCTGCGGCTGCACCGGGTTCAGATTTCGGGTCGTTGGCCGCTCGGATGACATGATCGTGGTGCGCGGGCTCAACATGTTCCCCACCATGGTGGGGGCGGTTGTTGGCGGGTTTACCGAATTGACCGGCGACTTCCGAATTGTCCTGACGCAGCCGCCGCCGCATGATGTGCTACCAGTTCAGGTGGAACTGACGTCAGGATACGCGCAGCCCATCGGTTTTGCCGAGCAGATCGAGCGCGAATTCAAGAAAGCCCTGGGAGTGACGGCAAAACTGACGTTGCTTCCCAAGGGATCATTCGAAATGACCGAGGGCAAAACCCGGCGTGTCATAAGGAGCTATCAATGAGTGACGCGACCTTTGCAACGATCCTGAGCACTTTGGGTGCCAAGGGCGTTCGGACCATTTCGCTGAATCGGCCTGACAGCCTGAACGCAATGAACCGGCAGCTGATTGACGATGTTGCCAGTGCCTTTGATCACGCGAATTCCGACCCGGCGACCCGCGCGATCATATTTACCGGCGAAGGGAGGGCCTTTTGTGCCGGTGATGACCGCCGGGAACATGTTCACCCGAATTCGGAAGAGGAAGCCCGCGATCTTGTGCTTGCCATCCAGCGGGCGACCCATGCCATCACCTTTGGTGCCAAACCGGTTGTCGGGGCGATCAACGGTTGGGCCGTTGGCGGTGGCTTTGAATGGGCCATCAATTGCGATTTCCCAATTTGGGGCGAGAGCGCCAAAGGCTTTTTCCCCGAGGTGTCGCTCAACCTATTCGTAACGGGTGCGGTCACGTCGTTGCTTCCGGCCATGGTCGGGCTGCACAAAGCCCGCGAGATGTTGTTTTTTGGGGATAAATACAGCGCGGCCGAGCTGTTGTCCTTCGGTGTTGCTTGGGCAGTGGTACCTGATGATATTTTGGTGTCAGAGGCGCGCAAAACAGCCGATCGGCTTGCCGAACTGCCCACGCTTTCGGTGCGCGCCATGAAACGGGTTTTGAACGCCGCCGCATCAACCGACTTGAACCGAGCCCTTCAACTTGAAACCGAGGCGACCGTGGCCGGTTTCATGGACCCAGAAACGACCAGGCTTCTATCGGCGTTTTAGGGCCGAATTCGAGGTGGTGACCGCCACATCGACATCTGCATCCTTGCTTTCACCGAAATACGCCATGGCGGCTCAAATAGGCTGAGCATGGGGTGCGCGCCCCCCAATCATGCAATTAGCCACCTCAGCGGAGCAAATTCCGTTAACGGCTCAATGATAGATGGCGAAGCAAGGGTTTAGATCGAATACCGGGGCACGAGCAGGCAAGGCCCTGGCAACTGACGCCCGTTCGCGCATTTTCCGGGGCCTGTCGAGCCAAGATCAGCGTAAAACCAAGTCCGGCTTACCTGGCATTCTCCTATTCCAACGTGGTTCAACAATACTCAGTTCGGCTCGAAGCGGCCCTCCGCATCGCAGAAAGCTGGTCGCAAATATCGTCCTGTCGATTGACGTTCCCGGACCAGAGTTGACATTCGTGGCTTCAAAAAACCAATCACGCTGTGTCCTCAGATCAGACATTCTTGCCCGCTACGTCAACCTGATCTCATCAAGTTCCGCTAAACGGAGCCTTGCTCCATTAGTCTTTGCATCTTGAATGGCGGCCAAATGCCCTTCTGAGCAGAAGCTATAAAAAAGTAACGCCTCGTAGAAACAACATGTGAATGCTGAAATAGGGTCTAACGCAAACCTTCGTTGATGCTGTCCAGGACGCGGCTGCCCGGACAAAGCTCATCTTTGCCCAACGTGTTCAGCGGCCGGGCCGCAAGCCTGAGGTTCTGGTTCAAATCCTGTGTGTTTGGGTCCAGATACAACAGACCAGTCAGAAGACGCCCCTCATCCTTGGCCTTTTGAGTGGATATCATCGCGGCGGTGCGATCGTCGGTACGGTAGTCTGCGCTAGCCTTATGCAGGTGGATGACCGAACCGTCATGCAGCGTCACACCTTGTGTGGTCCCGGCGTCGTATTGGGCGCGAATTTCTTTGCGCATGGGTACGAAATCCATCGACATCGCGTCCAGATTTTCGCGGGTCTCGGCATAGCTTTTGCCCGATCCCGGGTGGTTGTTAAAAGTCACACAAGGCGAGACGATGTCGATGAAGGCAAACCCATTATGGGCCATGGCGGCACGGATTAGCGGCTCCAATTGTTCCTTGTCGCCGGAAAAGCTGCGCCCGACAAAGCTGGCCCCTTGCAGCATCGCAAGGCTGGCCAAATCGATGGCGTCAAACGGGTTTGTTTGCCCGTATTTGCTGACCGCACCCAGATCGGCCGTGGCACTGTCCTGGCCTTTTGTCAGGCCATAACAGCCATTGTTGGCGACGAGATAGGTCATGTTCACATTGCGCCGGATCAGATGGATAAATTGACCCATTCCGATTGACGCTGTGTCGCCGTCGCCAGAGACGCCGATATAGGTCAGATCACAGTTGGCAAGGCTTGCGCCGGTCGCGACAGAGGGCATGCGCCCATGCACCGAGTTGAAGCCGTGGCTTTTGCCCACGAAATAGGTGGGCGTCTTGGATGAGCAGCCGATGCCAGACAGTTTGGCGATTCTGTGGGGTGGAATAGATGACAAAAAGCAAGCATTGCGGATCGCCGCCGAGATGCTGTCATGGCCGCAGCCTGCGCAGAGAGTCGAGATTGACCCGTCATAATCCGCAATCGTGTAACCCAGATCGTTTTTGGGCAGGTTCGGGTGCCGAAATTTCGGCATGACATAGGACATCAGACGGTCTCCGTGTGTAGCGGCACAACATCGGCTTTTTTGGTGTTCAAAGCCTGGCGGATCTGGCCCGCGATGTCGCGCGCCGTAATGGGCGTGCCGGAATAATTCAGCACCGGTGTCAGCTTGCCCGGTGGGATCTCGCATTCATTGATAATCAACCGCCGCATTTGCCCATCGCGGTTCTGTTCTATGACAAAAACCCGGTCGTGACCGTGGATGAACTCATCCAGGCTGATGTGGAACGGAAAGGCCCGTATCCGCATCGTGTCGATGGGATAGCCTTCTTCGGCCAACATCTCGACGGCTTCATAGGCAGGTGAGGCAGAGGTCCCAAAGAACAGCGCCCCCAGCTTCTGCTTGGTTTTGGGTTTCGTCACTTTTATGGGCGGGTGCGTCTTAGGTTGCGGCACATAGGTTTTCGCGGTCTCGAATTTCCGCAAAAGCCGGTCCATGTTCTGGACGTAGTCTTCGCCCAACTCGGAATAGACGGCCATTTCGTTTTTTGACGAGCCGCGGGTGAAAAAGGCCCCCTTGGTGGGATGTGTACCCGGCAATGTCCGATAGGGAATACCGTCGCCGTCCACATCCATGTAGCGACCCCAATTCTCGGTCTTATCCAGGCCATCGGCGTCCAGAACCTTGCCGCGATTCATTTGATAGTTGTCGTCCCATTCCAGGGGCGGTGACATCCAATCGTTCATCCCCAGATCAAGGTCGGACAAAATGATCACGGGCGTTTGCAACTGTTCAGCCAGATCAAAGGATTGCACGGTCATATCGAAACATTCGCGCGGGGTGGCCGGAAAGAGCAGCACGTGTTTCGTGTCGCCATGGCTCGCGTATGCTGCGGCCAGGATGTCAGATTGCTGAGACCGGGTTGGCATACCTGTCGAGGGGCCAGAGCGCTGCACGTCGATCAACACCACCGGCACTTCTGCAAAATAGGCAAGTCCCAAAAACTCGCTCATCAGGGACAGACCAGGGCCGGAGGTTGCCGTGAACGCGCGCGCGCCGTTCCAGCTGGCGCCAACCACCATGCCCATGGCGGAAAGTTCATCTTCGGCCTGCACAATAGCAAAGTTCCTTTTCCCGGTGCCCGGATCGATACGCATCCGCTCGGCGTATTTGGCAAATGCATCCACGACCGACGTGGACGGCGTGATCGGATACCAGGCCGCAACCGTTGCGCCGCCATAGATCGCCCCCAAGGCAGCGGCGGTATTGCCGTTCATCAAGATATGCTCGCTTTCCAGGATGTGTGGCGCGACATTGCCACCGCGCTGCAATCGGATCGGCAGCGGGCAACTGAACGTTTCGGTCGCATGTTGATAGCCCATCTCAAGGGCATGTACGTTGGACGAGATCAGCTTTTCCTTGCCCTTGAACTGGTCGTTCAACAGGCTCTTGAGAACGCCAAATTCAATATCCAGCAGCGCGGCCATCGCACCCACATAGACCACGTTTTTCAGCAGTTGCTGAAGGCGTGGCGTTGTGTATTCGCGCATGCACATTTCGGTCAGCGGGATGCCGAAATAGCTGATGTCGTCGCGTTTGAGATGCGGTGCAAGCGGCTTGGTTGAATCATAAACGAAGTAGCCACCGGGTTCGACGCTGGCGACGTCTTTTTCCATGCTTTGTGGGTTCACGCTGAGCATTAGGTCCACGCCGCCGCGCCGTCCAAGATAGCCCTTGGAGCTTACGCGCACCTCGTACCATGTCGGCAGGCCCTGGATGTTCGACGGGAAGATATTGCGCGGACTGACAGGGATGCCCATGCGGAATATCGCTTTGGCAAACAAGTGATTGGCGCTGGCCGAGCCACTGCCATTCACATTGGCGAACTTTACCACAAAGTCATTGATGCCTTCGATCTGTTTCATGTGACCTCCACCAGGTCAGGGCTTGCCTTGGCCTCGTTGTACAAGAACATCTGCATGTCCCAAGCTGCTGTCGGGCAACGCTCTGCGCAAAGCCCACAATGCAGGCAGACGTCTTCATCTTTCACCAGGACCCGCCCGGTTTTCAGCGTGTCAGAAACATAAATGTCCTGTTCGTTGTTGAGCGCAGGAACCATCAAACGATTGCGCAAGTCTTCTTCGGGACCGTTCTCGACAAAGCTGATGCAGCTGGTCGGGCAGATGTCGGCGCAGGCGTCACATTCGATGCAGTTAACGGAGGAAAAGACTGTTTGTGCGTCGCAATTCAAGCAGCGCTCGGCTTGAACAAAGGCGGTCTCGGCGTCAAAGCCAAGTTCGACCTCAAGCGTGAGATCCTTCAGCGCCGAGGCCAGATCGACCAAAGGCACGGCTTCGCGTTTGTCATCCACCGTTGTGCTGTCGTAGCTCCATTCGTGGATGCCCATTTTCTGGCTGACCAGATTCACATGCGGGGCGGGGCGCTGACGCATGTCCTGGCCCTGACAAAAGAGATCGATCGACACAGCCGCCCGATGACCATGCGCCACGGCGGTGATGATATTCCTAGGCCCAAAGGCCGAGTCGCCACCGAAAAAGACCTTTTTGTTGGTTGATTGAAACGTTTCGTCGTCATTGATGATGGGTGTTCCCCAACTTGTGAACCGGATGCCGGTGTCCTTCTCGATCCAGGGAAAAGCGTTTTCTTGACCGATCGCGATCAGAACATCGTCGCAGGGATAAAAGATCGGCTCTTCATCGGTTGGCACCAGTTTTCGACCGCCGTCGTCATCATACACGGCCTCAACCTTCTGGAAGGTCATTCCAACCAGTTTGCCGTCCTTTACCACGAACTCTTTGGGGACGTGATTGTCGACGATAGGGATACCTTCGTGAACGGCGTCCTCTTTTTCCCAAGGCGAGGCTTTCATGTCAGCGAATGGGCTGCGCACGATCACCTTCACGGCCTCACCACCCAGGCGACGGGAGGTTCGACAACAATCCATTGCGGTATTGCCGCCGCCCAAGACGATTACGTTCGTGCCGATTTTTTCGGTGTGGCCGAATGCGACACTGGACAGCCAGTCGATCCCGATATGGATATTCGCTTTGGCCGCTTTTCGCCCCGGTAACTTCGCCAAATCGCGCCCACGCGGCGCGCCCGTTCCCACGAACACGGCGTCATAGTCTTGCGCCAGAATACTGGCCATACTGTCCACATAGGTGTTGAAATGGGTTTTGATCCCCATATTCAGGACATAACCCACCTCTTCATCCAGCACATTTTCAGGCAGGCGGAATGATGGGATTTGCGAGCGCATGAAGCCACCACCTTTGTCAGCGCCGTCATAAAGGTGCAATTCATACCCAAGCGGTGCCAGGTCCCGCGCCACCGTAAGTGATGCCGGCCCCCCACCGATCAGCGCGATCTTTTTGCCATTTGCAGGCCCGGCAATCGGCAGTTGATCGGCAACATCTTCCTTGAAATCAGCCGCAACGCGTTTCAGACGGCAGATCGCAACGGGTTCCTCATCGACACGCCCGCGACGGCAAGCTGGTTCGCAAGGGCGATCGCAGGTGCGGCCAAGCACGCCGGGAAAGACGTTGCTTTCCCAATTGACCAGATAGGCATCTGTGTATCGCTGTTGTGCAATCAGGCGGATATAAAAGGGAACTGGCGTGTGCGCAGGGCAGGCATACTGGCAATCGACCACTTTGTGGAAGTACTCTGGGTCGTTGGTATCGGTCGGTCTCACGTTCGCATCCTTTCGCACATGCTTCGAGTGTACGACAGTATGCGAAGAAGACCCCTACGCGCGGCGTAAGTAAAGAGCCCGCTTTTAGGTTAGATTACTCTATTGCGACCGATGAGACTGCGACTAGGAAATGCGCCAAGACATTTTGTTTGCGGAACCTACAAGATTGATGTGCTTCGCGCTTTTATGGCGATGCCATTGGCAAGGGATGTTGAAAATTGGTGCGCACCGCGCAAAACGCAGGATGCAGGCCTACCATCAGACGCACACCCGAAGTGGCCATTCGCCATGGCCCCCTTCTCGATCCCCCCGGGGCTTCGCCCGATGGAAGAAGTACGTTGGGGCACTTGCGGCCCAATCCAGCCATTTGTTTACTTCGACTTCAATGTCGCCTTTCGGAATTTGCCAGTTCGTCAATCACCCGATCGACCGGCCCGTCGTGATGCGCGACGCAGCAGCCCCAGCGGCCACTGTGGCGCTTCCCGCCTTCGCCAAAACCTGTCCGGCAATCCATGTGCTAAGTGATGCGTGGGCTTTAGATCCAAGTCGATTGCAGCTTTACGATCACTGCGGCCGCCCCGGTCAATGCCAGCGTGAAAACCGCGAAGAGAACCAGCGCAAGCACGATCGGCCCGAGTTTGCCCGGCAGCTTGTAAACCAATCCACAAAGCCATTCCGGACGCCAGGTACCCTTTTCAAGGCTGCGGTCGATCACCGTCACATAAAGCGGTAGGGCGCTGACCAGCGTCGCATAGAGGTAGACACCTGAAATGTTTTCGAAAAATGCGGATCGGATAAGTGTGGGCCCAACCACCTGCAGCGCGAGCCAGCGATCCCCTCCGAACGAGCCGAACCAGTCGGCCGAGATGAAGTAGATCACCGCATGCAACAGGACGAATATGATGACTCTCGCTGGCAGGTCGATCAGGAGGACGCGAGCAGGCGCAGCTTCTTCACGTTGTTTGGCGACACTCACGGCATAAAGAAAGAAGCTCACGTAGTTGACGGCGAAAACAACGGGTAATCCGTTCGTCACGACCTGTCGAAAAAAACGGCTGAATGCGGGTCCGTTGTCCAGCAACATCGCCCCGAAGCCCGGCGTGAGCGCGATATAGAACAGCAGGAGCGGAATCAAACCAAGGCAGCTGACAACCAATGTGTTGCGGGCAAATCGCAAGAACGGCATGTTGATGTTGAAGTATTTTTCCATTGCACAACAGCTTGCCAGTATTTCGGGTCAGATGCGAGGAACGCCACATCGGTCGCAGGCACCATACCTTGGGCTGATCCCATGTCACCTGTACCGTCGCGCTGGATCAAATGATGGGACCACTTGCACGACTGGCAGTGCCGCAGCCACTGATCACACATTGTGTCAGACCTGTCCACTTGCCCTCGCTCTTGCCCGCACACCGCCCGAAGTGACCGAGACCGTTTCCCGCCTTTTGCGGGCATTCATGGACCACGCAGGGAACGAGCGCTTCGAGCCCTGAGCTGCCAGCATTCTACATTGCCGCGAATGTCCGGTTTTTCGAATTTGGTGCAAAAGTGAATTTCCCGCCAATCCAGTGGTCGTGTCACGAAGGTGGTTGAAATTTGAAGGTGGCGCAATCTCTGGGTGAATTGAACCCACCCAACGCGCCGAAACCTTTGACTTCAGGCAACGGAAAGCGATGCAGGGTTTCGCGAAAGGATCGAATTTCTAGGTCCGCGTATAACGGCTGGTGCTCAGCAACAGGCTGGTTTCCGAGGTCGCCACACCCTCCAGTCGACGGATGTCGCCCAGCACCCGGTCCAGTGCCTCCAGCGTATCGGTGCCAATCTGCACGATTATATCCCATTTGCCATTGGTCGCATGCACCGCCTGCACCTGCGCCATACCCGATAATTGCCGCCGGATCCGCTCCATCCCCGGCCCCGCGATCGCCAGCATGGTCAGCGCGCGCACCGGGCTCTCTGCCAGATCGCCGCGCGTCAGAACCGAAAACCCCTGGATCTCTCCGCTTTGGGTCAGCTTCTCGATCCGGGCGCGCACCGTGGCCCGCGTGATGCCCAGCGTGATCGCCAGATCCGACAGCGCCGCGCGCCCGTCCCGTCTGAGCGCCGCCAGCAATTTCCGATCCGTATCGTCCATTTCGATCATATCATGCCCTCAATTCGATCATTTACCCTCCATTAAGATCATTTTGCCTGCTGTTGTCCAACGCGAAATGCACGATATGCACGCCGAGACTCCACCCTATGAGGCCCCAAATGACCGACACCCCCTGCCTTTTGATCGGCGCGCCGATGGATTGTGGCAAACGCCGCCGCGGCTGCATGATGGGCCCCGATGCCTATCGCACCGCGGGTCTGGCCGAGGCGCTGGCCGATCTGGGCCGCGATGTGCGCGATCTGGGCAATGTCACGCCCGCGCCCCTGCCCACCATTGCCGGGGCCCCGCATATCCATGCGCTGGCCGAAAATATCGCCTGGACCACCGCGCTGGCGACGGCAGCCGAGGACGCAATGACCCAGGGCTTTCCGATCTTCATGGGCGGCGATCACGCGCTGGCACTGGGCACCGTTTCGGGCGTCGCCAACCACGCCGCCAAGGTGCAGCGGCCGCAATTCCTGCTCTGGCTGGATGCGCATTCCGATTTCCACACGCCTGCCACCACCGGATCGGGCAATCTGCACGGCACGCCCGTCGGCTATGTCACTGGACAAGAGGGCTTCGAAGATTTTCCGAAGGTCACGAACCCGGTGCCGCTCGACCAGATCTGCATGATCGGCCTGCGCTCGGTCGATCTGCAGGAAAAAGCCGCTCTGCAAGGCACCGATATGATCCTGCATGACATGCGCGCGATTGACGAACATGGCATCAGCGCGCCCTTGCGAGGGTTTCTGGCACGCGTCGAGGCCGAAAACGGCCTGCTGCATGTCTCGCTCGATGTCGATTTCCTGGACCCGGCAATCGCGCCCGCCGTCGGCACCACCGTTCCAGGCGGTGCCAGCTTCCGCGAGGCGCATCTGGTGATGGAGATCCTGCACGATAGCGGCCTGGTCTCCTCGCTCGATCTGGTCGAGCTGAACCCTTTCCTCGATGACCGTGGCCGCACCGCGTCGCTGATGGTCGATCTCACCGCCTCGCTGATGGGCCGCCGCGTCTTTGACCGCCCGACACGAAGCTTTGCCTGAAAGGGAACCCGATGACCCTGCCCCAACCCTCCGACCGCGCTTTCGTGCCCTTCGTCTCGGTCGACAACATGATGCGCCTGATCCATTCCATCGGCGTCGAGACGATGCTGGTGGAACTCGCCGCCTATATCGAGGTCGATTTCCGCCGCTGGCCGCTTTTTGACAAAACCCCGCGCGTGGCCGCGCATTCGCGCGATGGCGTGATCGAGCTGATGCCAACCTCGGACGGCACCCAATATGGCTTCAAATACGTGAACGGCCATCCCAAAAATACGCGCGACGGGCTGCAAACCGTCACCGCCTTTGGCCTCCTGGCCGATGTCGCCACCGGCTACCCGACCTTGCTCACCGAAATGACGATCCTGACGGCGCTGCGCACGGCGGCGACATCGGCCATGGTCGCGAAATACCTCGCGCCAAAAGGAGCCACCACGATGGCGATGATCGGCAATGGCGCGCAATCGGAGTTCCAGTCGCTGGCGATGAAGGCGATCTGCGGCATTTCCACGGTGCGCCTATACGATACCGATCCCGCCGCCACTGCCAAAACCGCCGGCAACCTGGCCGGTCAGGGCCTCAATGTGGTCAGCTGCGCTTCGGCCGAGGACAGCATGGAGGGTGCCCAGATCATCACCACCTGCACGGCGGACAAGCAAAACGCCACCATCCTGACCGATAACATGATCGGCGCGGGTGTGCATATCAACGCCATCGGCGGCGATTGCCCCGGCAAGACCGAGCTTGCGCCCGAGATCCTGCACCGCTCTGATATCTTTGTGGAATACCCGCCCCAGACCCGGATCGAGGGCGAGATTCAGCAAGTCGCGGACGACCATCCCGTCACCGAAATCTGGCAGGTCATTGAGGGAACGGCACCGGGCCGCACGTCCGCACCGCAGATCACGCTGTTTGACAGCGTCGGTTTCGCGATCGAGGATTTCTCGGCGCTGCGCTACATCCGCGACCGGCTGGAGGGGACGGAACTTTTCGACCAGCTCGACATGCTGGCCGACCCCGACGATCCCCGCGATCTCTTTGGGATGTTGCAACGCGCGGCAACCTGAA
>Ga0316205_10003675_pt1 | contig 14229 bp, 15 predicted proteins | sample 3monthpyrite_MG_FD_204941 | JGI IMG/M metagenome (GOLD analysis project Ga0316205, IMG submission 204941) | Microbial mat bacterial communities from mineral coupon in-situ incubated in ocean water Damariscotta River, Maine, United States -... | ecosystem: Environmental > Aquatic > Marine >... | reverse complement strand
ATTTTCTTGATTTACGCACTCGAATGTCAAGCTTGTCAAGGCTCAGAACGGTGGCACCTTGGTCATCCTGTGCTGCCATCTAGGCCTCGTTATACCGATAGCCAACCCCGTAAAGCGTCTCGATCGAGGCAAAGGTTTCATCGACCTTTTTGAATTTTTTGCGCAGGCGTTTGATGTGGCTGTCAACGGTGCGGTCGTCTACATATACTTGGTCTGTATAGGCCGCGTCCATCAGTTGGTTACGGGATTTTACCACCCCCGGCCGCTCGGCCAGTTCATTCAGGATAATGAACTCCGTCACTGTCAGCACCACCGAATCACCTTGCCAGGTTACCTTATGCCGTTGTTTATCAAGGACTAATGAGCCGCACTGGATAACTCCGGCCTCCGGTTTTGCATCCTCCTCCACTGAAAGCGAAATGTCATTCCGACGCAACACCGCCTTGATCCGCTCAATCAACAGCCGTTGCGAAAACGGTTTTGATATGTAGTCATCCGCGCCCATCGACAGCCCGACCACCTCGTCCATCTCGTCATCTTTTGAGGTCAGAAAAATAACCGGCAGGGTGGATTTCTGGCGCAACCGGCGCAAAAGCTCCATTCCGTCCATTCGCGGCATTTTAATATCAAAAACAGCAAGATCAGGCGGGTTATCCTGCAAGCCAAACAACGCCGAAGCGCCGTCATTATAGGTTTCCACCTCGAAGCCTTCGGCCTTAAGTGCAATGGAAACTGAAATCAAAATATTACGATCGTCATCTACCAGTGCAATTTTTGCCATAACATCCTCCGGCGTGCGCTTTTAGCCACTGTCTCGCATCTCGCAAGAAAGTGCAACCGATCTTCGGAAATGTTCTATTTTGTTGCACTGCGACAATTTATTCGCAACATTCGAAAAAATTGCTGGATTTTGCTTGTGTGATCGGTTTTACAAACCCCACGCAGGCCCTTTGCAAAGGCCACACGCGTATCTTGGGAACAGGGGCCACGCCCCGCAATTGGAGCAACCAGACCATGATGACTGGCAAGGTAAACCCGGCGCACACACTTGAAGCGGCGGGAATCTCCGGCGTGAAAGCCGCACATTACAACCTTTTGGAGCCCGCGCTGATGCAGCACGCTGTGGCACGCGGCGAAGGCGAAATCGGTAATGGCGGGGCTTTTCTTGTGTCAACCGGCAGCCATACCGGCCGTTCACCTAAAGACAAGTTTGTGGTAAATGACCCTTCCGTCAAAGACACCATCTGGTGGGAAAACAACCCGCCGATGGAGATCCAATCCTTTGAAACCCTTCACAAAGATATGCTGGCTCATATGGAGGGCGGCGAGTATTTCGTTCAAGACCTGTTTGGCGGTTCCGACCCGGATTACCGCCTGAACGTGCGCATGGTCACGGAATTGGCGTGGCATAACCTGTTTATCCGCCACCTTCTGCGACGCCCGGAACTGGACGAGATTGACAGTTTTGTGCCCGAATTTACAGTGATCAATTGTCCTAGCTTTTCAGCTGACCCGACGCGCCATGGCTGCCGCTCCGCCACTGTGATCGCCATCAGTTTCGAGAAAAAACTGGTGTTGATCGGTGGCACAGCCTATGCGGGCGAAAATAAAAAGTCGGTTTTCTCGGTGCTCAATTACCTGCTGCCGGCACAAAACGTGATGCCCATGCACTGCTCGGCCAACCACGCCATTGACGACCCCGACGACTCAGCGGTGTTTTTCGGCCTTTCCGGCACCGGCAAAACCACCCTTTCGGCTGATCCGGACCGTATTTTGATCGGCGATGACGAGCATGGGTGGTCTGACAATGGCGTTTTCAATTTTGAAGGTGGTTGCTATGCTAAAACCATCCATTTAAGCGCCGAAGCAGAGCCTGAAATCTACGCGACAACCTCGAAATTTGCCACTGTGGTCGAAAACATGGTCTACGACCCATTCACCCGCGAATTGGATTTCGAGGACGATAGTTTAACGCCAAACATGCGCTGCGCCTATCCGCTACCCTATATTGATAATGCCTCGGAAACCTCGCGCGGCGGCATTCCCAAAAACGTGATCATGCTCACCTGCGATGCTTTCGGCGTGCTACCCCCGATTGCTCGATTAACCCCAGCACAGGCTGAATATCACTTCCTTTCCGGCTTCACTTCAAAAGTTCCGGGCACAGAGCAGGGCGTTGTCGAGCCGATTCCAACGTTTTCTACCTGTTTTGGCGCTCCCTTCATGCCACGCCGCCCCGAAGTCTATGGTGAATTGCTTCGACATAAAATTGCTGAGAACGGGGTGAATTGCTGGCTGGTTAACACGGGCTGGACCGGCGGCCCAAAAGGTAAAGGCGGCTCAAGAATGCCGATTCGGGCAACCCGTGCCCTGCTCGGTGCTGCCTTGGGTGGCGGTATGGAGGAACGTGAATTCCGGAAAGACGAGAATTTTGGATTTGATGTGCCGGTTGCGGTGAAGGGGGTTGCCAAAGTATTGCTCGACCCGCGCCGCACCTGGGAAAACCATGGCGAGTATGACGTTCAGGCACGAAAGCTGGTTGGTATGTTTGCAGACAATTTCGAGCAATACAAACCCTTTGTAAGTGCGGATGTGTTGGACATCGCGATCAAACCCTGAAGCGTTGTTGTGCTGGCGAGGCGCGCCATGTCTCGTTTCACCGGTATAATATAATTACTTTATTCGCACCTGCGACGATTTATTGTTACGCAACCGTTGACCTGCTTGCGGCGATTCAGTATGCAATACTGGCAATGCTGCAACGCACAAAATGAGGCCTTCCCGATGTCTGCACCCAATCCACCCGCCCTGCTTGAAAATATCGGCCACCTGTGCCGGAGCGCGCTGGAAAACATTGAGCCGCTCGTTTCTGAAGCGACCGAGGCGCTTAGGGCGAAGGTAATAGTTGACGGGCGGGTAAACGGGGTCTTGCTAGAGAAAAACCAGTATGCCGCGCATGGTCTCTCTTGGTTAACAACATATTATTATGGAATCACTTCATTAGTTAATTGGTATGATGAACTTGTTTCTAAGAGTAATTCTAGTAATACTGAGTTGTTAATCTTGCAAATTGGTGTTTCTGAATATCTTAACCAAATTTTCTACGGCATTTCGATGTCTCAAGGCGAAATCATCCGACCTGCCGAGCTTGGTATCTCTCAGGAAACCCTCAATCGCCAGCGCGCAGGGGTGCTGCCATTGCTGGAACGTGGCAACACAGACGCCGCCAGAAGAGAACTTGTGGCAGAAATGCAGCGCCAATCTGGTGACCTCACTTTCGGGTCTGACGGGTTAGACGAAGAATATGCGATGATCCGCGAGCAGTTCCGTAAGTTTTGCGAAAAGCGGGTGACCCCGTTTGCCCATGAATGGCACCTTAAAGACGAGTTGATTCCCGCCGAAATCATCGTTGAGATGGGCGAGCTTGGGGTTTTCGGTCTGACAATTCCGGAAATTTATGGCGGATTCGGTATGAGCAAAACCGCTATGTGTGTTGTGACCGAGGAGCTGGCGCGCGGCTATATCGGGGTCGGCTCGCTTGGCACGCGCTCCGAAATTGCGGCAGAACTGATACTGGGCGGTGGCACGGAGGCGCAAAAGGAAAAGTGGCTACCGCAAATCGCCGATGCGTCGATATTACCAACGGCGGTGTTTACCGAGCCCAACACTGGCTCGGATTTGGGCAGCCTCAAAACCCGCGCTGTGCATGATGGTGACACTTATAAAGTTACCGGCAACAAAACCTGGATCACTCACGCCGCGCGCGCCGATATCATGACTATGCTGGTGCGCACAGACGCAGAAACCACTGATTATAAGGGGCTTTCCATGTTGCTCGCTGAAAAGGCGCGGGGAAATGATACGGAAGACTTTCCCATCACGGGTATGTCTGGCAGTGAAATCGAGGTGTTGGGTTACCGCGGCATGAAGGAATATGAGCTCGGGTTTGACGGGTTTGAGGTAAACAGGGAAAATCTGCTCGGCGGCGTCGAGGGGCAAGGCTTTAAGCAACTTATGCAAACCTTTGAAGCGGCCCGCATTCAAACCGCAGCCCGCGCGGTTGGCGTTGCGCAGAATGCAATGGAGGTCAGCCTTAAATATGCGCAAGACCGCATCCAATTTGGCAAGCCCTTGGCAGTATTTCCGCGCGTTTACAGTAAGTTGGCGATGATGGCTGTGGAAACCACTATCGCGCGCCAGCTAACCTATTTTGCTGCCAAGGAAAAGGATGCCGGGCGGCGTTGTGACCTTGAGGCCGGCATGGCCAAACTGCTGGCGGCCCGTGTGGCTTGGGCGGCGGCGGATAACGGCGTGCAAATCCATGGTGGCAACGGCTTTGCCACCGAGTATCCGATTAGCCGCATCCTTTGCGATGCGCGCATTCTGAGTATCTTTGAAGGGGCGGCTGAAATTCAGGCAAATGTGATAGTGCGGCGCCTGTTAGCTTAACGCTAAACTACCTCGATAAACCGGCGACGGGATTCTGGCAGCCCCGCCGGAGATGAGGGTATCCATTTTTCGAAAAAGTGGCCACTGAGCGCAAGCGAAGCCTTAAACTCGGCCGGGGTAATGTGAGCAAATGTTTCTTCCTGTAAGAAAGCCGGAAATTGCAGAAGCCGGTCTTCCCACCCGCGCGCCGAATCCCGATTGACAGCGCGGCCGGATTTGGGGGAAACATGTGTGAGATCATTGGTTTGCTCGGTAACGGCACAGCTTGAAAGATCAATCCCGTAGCCAAGCAACTCTAACAATTCCAGTTCCAGCCGGCATAGCCTGTGTTGCCAGAAATCGTCGTTTTGCAATCGGGTCAATAGGTCGATAAATCCGTCATATAGATCACGGTTAGGCTCACGCTCAGGCAGGTAGCGGACGAGCATGGCGGAAATTGCGTTAAACGCGTAGAGTTTTTGGCGGTCAGCCAGCAGGGTCGCGGCACGAGATTGTAATAGTTCAACGGTAAACGACCCCAGCTGATCTTCCAGCCGTGCCCGCCATGTGAGCGAAAGCTGGGTGCCGGTTTGCAGCAAAGCGGCGTTCTTACGGGAACCGCCGCCGCGCACCAGCCCGGCATGGCGACCGTGGTGTTCGGTCAACACCTCGATGATCGCGGCACTTTCCCCATGCCGTCGAACCGATAATAGCACGCCCTGATCTTGCCATTCCATTCGTTACCTTAGCCGAATAGCCCCTCTTCGTCGAGCAGGGTGCGGCCCATACGGTCTTCCACCTCGATCACCCAAATGTCGGGGTCAAAACCGCGCTGTTTGGCAATGATCTGGTCCATTTCCGGCTCCAGCCCGCTGGCAAGCTCGGCCCAGATACGGGCACCCTCAGCATTATATACGCGCTGAAAAAGGGTGGCGCTGCCGGTAAGCGGGTTTGATTTTACCAACACTGCGCCGGCGGTCTCGTCACCCTTATGCACGATAAATGCCGAGATATTGGCCAGGGTAAGCCTTCGCAAATAGGCGTGCACCCAAAAGCCGGCGGTCAGGCGTGGCATTTAGTCCCCGTCCCGATAGCTAAGCCCCATTTCCTGATACCGCTCGGATTCCTCCAGCCAATTGGGCCGGACCTTGACCTGCAAAAACAAATGCACCTTGCGATCCAAAAATTCGGAAAGTTCTTGCCGTGCGTCCATCGACACGCCCTTTATCGTCGCCCCCTTTGGGCCGAGCAAAATGCCCTTATGGCCGTCGCGCATCACATAGATCATCTGGTCGATCCGCACCGAGCCGTCTTTGCGTTCTTCCCAGTTTTCGGTCTCTACCGTTAGCTGGTAGGGCAACTCCTGATGCAGGCGCAAAATGAGCTTTTCGCGGGTGATTTCGGCCGCAATCTGGCGCAGGGGAGCATCGGCGATCTGGTCTTCGGGGTAATGCCACGGGCCTTCCGGCACCTCTCCGGCCAACCATTCGGCGAGCGTTTCAACCCCGTGGCCTTTTTCGGCTGACACCATGAAGGTCGCTTTGAAATCAAAGGCTTGGTTTAGTTTGGTGGTAAGCTGAAGCAGGGATTCCGCCTTGACACGGTCAATCTTATTGATGATCAGTGCCACTTGGGTGCCACGCGGCAAATGGTCTTTCAACCCGTCGAGAATGGCCTGAACACCCTCGGTCAGGCCGCGGTTGGCTTCGACCAGCAAAAGCACGATATCGGCATCGGCCGCGCCACTCCAGGCAGCGGATACCATGGCGCGGTCCAGCCTGCGCTTGGGGCGAAAAAGCCCAGGGGTATCAACGAAAACAATCTGGCTTTCGCCTTGCAGCGCGATGCCGCGAATGCGGGCGCGGGTGGTTTGCACCTTGTGGGTAACGATCGACACCTTGGCGCCAACCATGCGATTGAGAAGGGTTGATTTCCCCGCATTCGGTTCGCCGATCAGGGCGACAAATCCGCATCTTTGGGTCATGGTTTTTCCTTCAGTTGCGCCAGCAGGGCGGCAGCGGCCTGCACCTGGGCAGCTTTTTTGGTTGGGGCCTGCCCACGCGCTTTTTGCCCGCTGCTCACTGCGGCCTCGACGGTGAAAACCGGCTGATGGTCCGGGCCGATGCGGCTAATATCGGCATATTCGGGGGTAGGCAATCCACGAGCTTGTGCCCATTCTTGCAGGGTTGACTTTGGGTCATCTGCGCGGGTTTCGGCAGTGTGAACCCGCTGGCCCCAGAGGCGCAGGATCAGCGCTTGCGCAGCGGCAAATCCGGCATCAAGAAAAACGGCGGCGATCACGGCTTCCATGGCATCGCCCAACAGCGCGACCTTGCGGCGCCCGCCAGAGCGCATTTCAGAGCGACCGAGCAAGAGCGCCTCCCCGAGGTTGATCTGCTCGGCGACATCGGCGCAGGCCTCTTTACGCACCAGCGCATTAAAACGCGGCGCAAGTTGGCCCTCGCGCGCGCCGGGGTCTGCCTCAAAAAGCGCTTGTGCAATCACCAGACCAAGCACCCGGTCACCAAGAAATTCGAGACGCTGATTATCTTGGCTGGTTTTGGTGGCCGAAGCATGGGTGAGGGCCTGCCGCAGCAAGCCCTCGTCCTTAAAGCTGTGCCCGAGCCTTTGGGCAATGCCCTGCAATGCCGGATCAGCGCTCACTCAATGGCCTTGAAGTAGCGGTCTGAACGCCATGTCCAGAAGTAAAACATCGAGTTACCGGCCGAGGAGAACATGATGCGGTCGGCGCGGCCAATGATATTTTCGCGCGGCACAAAGCCAACCCCGCGATAGGCACCATCCTGCGCAAAACGGCTATCGACCGAGTTATCGCGGTTATCGCCCATGAAGAAAAACTGGTCATCGGGCACCAAAAATTCTTCTGTATTATCGACGCTGGTTTCGCGGAAATCCAGAATGGTGTGGGAAACACCGTTGGGCAGAACTTCGGTGTAGCGATCCTTCACACATTCACCGCCGCGCGGCGTTGGGTTGACGCATTGAGGCGCACTACCTTCGGGGCCTTGTGGCACATTTACCTCGGAAAAGGTGCCATCTGGTGTCACAGAAACCGGCTCGCCGTTGATATAGAGCAGGCCTTCGCGCATCTGGATACGATCACCCGGCAGGCCGACCAGACGTTTGATATAGTCCGAACCAAGCACCGGGTGTTTGAACACCACGACATCGCCGCGTTCCGGGTCAGAGCCGAACAGGCGGCTGTCAGACCCCTTGGCGAAGCCACAAAAATCAACGCCAAACATGCTCGGGCAAGAGGCGTAGGAATAGCCATAGGCGAATTTGTTGACAAACAGGAAATCGCCAATCAGCAAGGTTGATTTCATCGAGCCTGACGGGATCCAGAACGGCTGAAAAAGCAGCGTGCGAATCGCACCGGCGATTAAAAGCGCATAGACCACGGTTTTAATGGTTTCCTTGATCGGACCGTCTTTTTTCTTTTGCTTGGCAGCCATGGGGGTTCTTTCAAATTTGGGTAAGCGCTATGTGCGGCGGCGAAGGCCGGATGTCAAGCATCGGGCACCGCTTCGATGATGACAAAAGCCTGTGCCCATGGGTGGTCATCGGTGAGGGTAACGTGAATTTTGGCGCTGTGGCCCGGGGGAGTGAGGCGGGTGAGGCGCGCCAGTGCGCCGCCGGTGAGTTCCATCTCCGGCTGTCCGCTGCGCAGGTTTCTCACCCGCATTTCTTTCCAGGCCACGCCCATGCGCAGGCCGGTGCCCAGCGCCTTGGAACAGGCTTCCTTGGCGGCCCATCTTTTGGCATAGGTTTCAACGGTGGCGGCGCGACGTTCGGCGGTTTTCTTTTCGGTTTCAGAAAACACGCGTTGCACAAATCGAACACCAAACCGCTTGATTGTGGCCTCAATCCGTTCAATACTTACCATATCCGAACCTATGCCGATAATCACGCCACAGTCACCCCACTGGCTTCCTGCCGGGCCTCATCCATCAGGCCGCGCATGCGCCTAATGGCGGAATCAAGGCCGGAAAAGATGGCTTCACCAATCAGGAAATGGCCAATATTCAGCTCCATCACTTCGGGCAGGGATGCAATGGGTTTGACGGTGTCAAAAGTCAGGCCATGGCCGGCATGCGCCTCCAGCCCGAGGTCCAGCGCCAGCGTGGCCATATCGCGCAGCTTGGCCAGCTCGGCTTCGCGGCGGTCAAAATTGCCCTCGGCATGGGCATCACAATAAGCACCGGTATGAAGTTCGACCACCGGCGCGCCGATGCGGGCGGCGGCTTCGATCTGGCGGCGCTCGGCGGCAATAAAGATAGAAACGCGGCTGCCTGCTTCACGCAATGGCGCGATAAAATGGGCGATGCGGTTTTCTTCCCGCGCCACTTCCAGCCCGCCTTCGGTGGTGCGCTCCTCGCGCTTTTCCGGCACGATACACACCGCGTGGGGCTTGTGGCGCAGGGCAATTCGCTGCATTTCATCGGTGGCCGCCATTTCGAAATTCAGCGGAATATCAATGGCCTCGATAATGGCCTCAATGTCTGAATCGGTGATATGGCGGCGGTCTTCGCGCAGATGTGCAGTGATGCCGTCCGCCCCGGCGGCTTGGGCCAGCTTGGCAGCGCGTGCGGGGTTGGGCGTATCCCCGCCGCGGGCATTGCGCACGGTGGCAACGTGGTCAATATTGATGCCAAGACGAAGGCGAGAAAACGTATTCATAATGGTTTCTTTCCTGATAGTGACAGCTAAGGCTATGCCCAAACAGCCAATTTGTCAGCCCTAAACGTCCTTTTTGCGGGCCTTTTTCGCCAGTCTTTTGCGGCGAAGATTCTGATAGGCGACAATCAGCGGCTTGGTCAGGTAAAAGGCGGGAATGGCAAAAACCACCCCGAGCACGGTGCCACCAATAAAATAGGGCAGCACAATTTCGTTCAAAAAGTCACCCATACCGGCCATTTGGCTTTGTCCAAAGCCAAAAAGCGCCTTGAAAGATTGCCACATCGCTGAAATGCCAACCCTGAAGGCATGGCCTGTGGCGCGCAAATCATTGTAGGAGGGATCCCGCCCCAGAAGAAACGTGCCCAGCCAGTGCGTGCCGCCGATAATAAACGGAAAGGTGAGCGGATTGCCAAAAAAGGTGCCCGCTGCTGCCGCTATCATATTGCCGCGAAAGAGCTTCGCCAGCACCATCGCATAAACGATATGCAGCCCGAAAAATGGTGACCAAGAGGTAAAAACCCCAAAGGCCACGCCACGGGCGATGCGGGTGGGGGAATCCGGCAGGCGCTTGAGCCGATGCGCCATATAGGTGAGGGTACGCCGCCAGCCCGCGCGGGGCATAACATACCCTCGCAGGGATTCGACCCAATGCAATTTATCGCGGCGCTTAAAAACCATAGCGGACAGGATTACCTTTTATTCGTCTCACTCGCCAACACTTTTTTCCAGCTCACACAGGCTGGTATCTCGAAAGCGAATGACTTCGGCGACATCCGAATCCGCGTTCAATGCGGTTTCGATATTGGTTAGATGTTCAATGTCCCGCACCATAATGTCTAGCCGTATTCGGTAAAAATCCGGTTTCCGCGCGGTAAAGGCAATGTTGACGATATTGGATCGCTGTTCACCAACGAGGGAGCATATCCGGCCCAGCACCCCGGCATCATTCGCCATGGCGACCTCGATTTTTGTTTCGTTGCAGGCAAGGCTGGAATCAGCAGACCAGCGCAGATCAATCCAGCGGCTGTCATTGCCTTCAAACTGCTCAAGGTTTCTGCAATCAATCGCGTGGATAAGCACACCGCGCCCCGGCATGGTGATGCCGACAATCCGCTCGCCCGGCACTGGCGAACAGCAAGGCGCCGGATTGGCGGACTGGTTCGGCTTGAGGCCGATCACCCGATCTTCATCAGACACGCCAATAATGCTGGCCCCGGATTTCACCAGCTCGGGATAGAGGGTTTGCACAAGCTCGGCGCCGCTGATTTGTGCCGCGCCGATCTCGGCCAAAAGCGCATTTCCGCTGCTCAGGTTAAAGAGTTTGCTCGCGGTTTCCAGTGCTTTATCAGTAGGTTGCTTGCCAACCCGCCCAAGCGCCACCCGCGCGATTTCACGGCCGAGCCGGATATGGGCATCGCGGTGCTCATCGCGCATATAGCGGCGAATGGCCGATTTAGCGCGCCCGGTCACCACCATATCTTCCCAGCTTGGCTGCGGGCGCTGACCTTCGGCGCGGATGATTTCGACCGACTGACCATTGCGCAATTTTGTCCACAGCGGCACCCGCTGACCGTTTACCTTGGCCCCGACGCAGGAATCACCGATACGGGTGTGGATGGCATAGGCAAAATCAATTGCCGAAGCCCCGCGCGGCAGCTTGACCACGTCGCCTTTTGGCGAAAAGCAAAACACCTGGTCCTGAAACATATCAAGCTTGACGTGCTCCAGAAAATCATCGGGGTTATCGGAGGCTTCAAAGCGCTCGGCAAGCGAGCGCAACCAGCGAAACGGATCAACCGCGAAAGGGTTTGTGGCCCGCTCGCCATCACGGTAGGACCAATGCGCCGCCACACCTGACTCGGCCACCTGATGCATTTGCCTGGTGCGGATCTGCACTTCCACCCGCTTGGCATTGCGGCCAGAAACTGTGGTATGGATCGAACGGTAGCCGTTTGATTTAGGCTGCGAAATATAATCCTTGAAGCGGCCGGGCACCGCGGTCCACCGCTGGTGAACGGCCCCGAGCGCGATATAGGCGTCCTGCACATTATCGGTAATAATCCGGAAAGCGAAAATGTCGGAAAGTCGGCCAAAAGGCTCGTTTTTCTCCTCCATCTTGCGCCAAATCGAATAGGGCCGCTTTTCGCGGCCCGTTACCCGTGCCACCACGCCGGCCTGCTTCAGCGCCTGCTCAATGTCTTCAATAATGCGCGGAATCAGGTCATCATTTTCTTTGCTCAGGTTGATAAAGCGGCGCATGATCGAATTGCGCGCCTCGGGGTTAAGCACCCGAAAACACAGGTCCTCCAGCTCTTCGCGGATGAATTGCATCCCCATCCGCCCTGCCAGCGGCGCATAAATCTCTATGGTTTCACGGGCTTTCTGGCGCTGCTTTTCCTTGGGCATAGAGCGCAGGGTGCGCATATTGTGCAGCCGGTCAGCGAGCTTGACCAGCAAAACCCGCAAGTCTTTTGACATCGCCATCAGCAATTTGCGGAAGTTTTCGGCCTGTTTGGTTTCAACACTGGAAAGCTCAAGATTGGTGAGCTTGGTGACCCCGTCAACCAGTTGCGCAATTTCAGGCGAAAACGTGTTAACCAACTGCTGGTAAGTGGCCGCGGTATCTTCCACCGTGTCATGCAACAGCGCGGTAATAATCGAGGCATCATCAAGCTTCACTTCGGTGAGCAGCATCGCCACCGCCACGGGGTGGGAGAAATAAGGCTCGCCGGATTTGCGGAACTGGCCCTTATGCGCCGCCTCGCCAAAGGCATAGGCGCGCGCGATCATATCCGCGTTTGTGTTCGGATTATAGCTTTGGACCTTTTCGATCAGATCTTGGACGGTGATCAATCAACGGCCTTCCTGCGCTCAGCCGGGGCTTTGAGCTTCCATCAGGGCGCGCAACATGTTTTCTTCCGACATGTCGTCAACCGCTGGCGCGTCCGGGCTGTCTTTTTCCATCAAAAGAGGCATCGAATCTTCTTCCGGTTCATCCACTTCGTTATGCGATTGCAGCACCCCGACGGCGGCTTCACGTAGCGCTTCGGCGGTGATGGTTTCTTCGGCGATTTCACGCAGGGCGACAACAGGGTTTTTATCATTGTCGCGGTCAACGGTGATCGGGTCACCGGCGGAAATTTCGCGAGCGCGATGGGCGGCTAAAACCACCAACTCAAAGCGGTTGGCTACTTTGTCGATGCAATCTTCTACCGTTACGCGCGCCATGCGATATGCTCCATTAAATGCGGGGACTTGAAGAAACGCTATGTAAACGCTGATCGGGGAAAATACAAGGGAAAAGCTGCGCTAAAGCGGTTTGATTTCGGCGCAGGTGGCATCGGGTAAGGCGGCCAGCAACTGTGCAGCGGTTTTACCGAGCACCGGGTGTTGCCATATGGGCGCGATTTCAGCCAGTGGCACCAGCACAAAGGCGCGGTCTTGCACCCTTGGATGCGGCAGGATCAACGCAGAAGGCGTGGCGGCCATCTGCGCCGATAGCGGCAGGGAAAGCCAGTGGTGGAATGTGGCCATGTCGGGGGCGACTTCGGTGCCAAGCGCCAGCAAGTCGAGATCAATCACCCGTGCCGCCCAGCGCGCCGGGCGGGTGCGGCCAAGGGCATTTTCAATACCGTGCAGGGCATCCAACACCGCCACGGCCGACAGTGTTGTGCTGATTTCGACAACCGCATTAATATAGTCCGGCCCGCTCCCCGCGGGAAAGGCGGGTGTGCTATAGGCTTGGCTCTGCTTGGTGATTCGCAATCCGGCGGGGGAAAACAACCCAAGGGCATCGTCTAATATTTCACTTGAAGTTCTGGTTGCATCAGCCAAATTTGAGCCAAGCGCAATGTAGCCGATGCGCGGTTGACCCAACGGAAGATTTGCTTGAAAAGCAGGCATTGTTGACTATTTCCCATTTCGAACGTTGTGCGTTACAGTATTCCTATTATACACATTCATTCGCACAAGCATTTACTTGTATAAAGGTCATTAACCTATGTTTTATCGTGACGAACGGCTGGCGCTGTTCATTGACGGCTCAAATCTTTACGCGGCAGCCAAGGCGCTGGGTTTTGATATTGACTATAAACTCCTGCGCACCGAATTTATGCGGCGCGGCAAACTTTTGCGGGCGTTCTATTATACGGCGCTTCTGGAGAATGAAGAGTATTCCCCCATTCGGCCGCTGGTCGATTGGTTGAATTACAACGGCTACAATATGCGCACCAAACCGGCCAAGGAATTTACCGATTCCATGGGGCGGCGCAAAATCAAAGGCAATATGGACATCGAACTGGCGGTTGATGCCATGGAGCTGGCCCCGCATGTTGACCATATCGTGATCTTCTCGGGAGATGGTGATTTCCGGCCCGTTGTGGAAAGCCTCCAGCGGCAAGGGGTGCGGGTATCGGTGGTGTCCACCATCCGCTCCAGCCCGCCGATGATCGCCGACGAGTTGCGCCGACAATGTGACAATTTCATCGAGCTCGATGAATTACGCGATGTGGTTGGCCGCCCTGCCCGCCCCGATAGCGGTATGGGAGATTTTGACGAGCCGGAGAGCCTTTGAAACCGGATTTGATCATTTATCTGGCCGCCCCGCGCGGCTTTTGCGCCGGGGTTGACCGGGCGATCAAAGTCGTTGAAATGGCGATCGAAAAATGGGGTGTGCCGGTTTATGTGCGTCACGAGATTGTGCATAATAAATATGTGGTTGATGGCTTGCGTGACAAAGGCGCTATTTTTGTGGAAAGTCTGACGGATTGCCCGGATGACAGACCGGTGGTTTTTTCGGCGCATGGGGTCGCGAAATCGGTGCCCGAGGCTGCCGAACGCCGCAATATGCTCTATGTGGATGCCACCTGCCCGCTGGTTTCCAAGGTGCATATGGAAGCCGAGCGCCACCACCGCGATGGCTTGCAGATGATCATGATCGGGCATAACGGCCACCCGGAAACCATTGGCACCATGGGGCAATTGCCCGACGGCGCGGTGCTGTTGGTGGAAACGGTGGCGGATGTCGCCACAGTTCAGCCTGACACCCCTCAACGCCTTGCTTTCATTACCCAAACAACGCTGAGCGTTGATGACGCGGCA